>Ga0247844_1004126_pt1 | contig 20107 bp, 16 predicted proteins | sample LaCtaG_FD_192421 | JGI IMG/M metagenome (GOLD analysis project Ga0247844, IMG submission 192421) | Freshwater microbial communities from meromictic Lake La Cruz, Castile-La Mancha, Spain - LaCruzMarch201714.5m_1 | ecosystem: Environmental > Aquatic > Freshwater > Lake | place: Spain: Castile-La... | reverse complement strand
CGCCTCGTAGGCGCGCGCGTTGAGGGGCATCTCGACCGTGCGCCCGGTCAGCGAGGAGTGCAGGATCGCGTTCGCCAGCTCGACCGAGCGGATGCCCTCCGCCGCCGGGGCGATCAGCTGTTCGCCATGGAGGATGGCATTCGCAAAATTTTTGAGGATCCCGACATGTTGTTCGCCGCTGTGTCCGGGGAGGGGGATCGTGATGTCCCAGACATCCGGGCGGGAGAAGCTGAAGGGCGTCGTCCGGCAGAACTCCGAGGTCGGGACCTCGTTCCGCGTGTAGGACAGGCATCCTTTCTCGAGGACGAGGCGGCCCTGTTCGGCGGTGACCTCCAGGCGGTTCGTGCCGGGGGCTTCGCCGGTCGATGTGATGAAGACGCCCGTGGTGCCGTTCGGGTAGGCGAAGTAGGCGGTCACGTCGTCCTCGACTTCGATGTCGTGGTAGCGGCCGAGCTGGCAGAATCCGCGCACGCTCGACGGCATGCCGAAGATCCATTGGAAGAGGTCCAGGTTGTGAGGGCACTGGTTGAGGAGCACCCCGCCGCCTTCCCCGCCCCACGTCGCCCGCCATCCGCCGGAAGCGTAGTAGGCCGCGGTCCGAAACCAGTCGGTGATGATCCAGTTGATCCTCCGCACGGCACCCAGCTCGCCGCCTTGGACGAGCTCGCGCACCTTCTGGTAGGCGGGGTCGGTGCGCTGGTTGAACATCGCGGCAAAAACCTGCTTGCGGCCGCTGTGGGCGGCGATGAGGCGCTCGCAGTCCGCCTTGTGCACGGAGATCGGCTTCTCGACCAGGACGTGCAGCCCGGCCCGCAGGGCGGCGACCCCGAGGGTGGTGTGCGAGTAGTGCGGCGTGGCGATGAGCACCGCATCAACAACGCCCGCAGAAAAAAGTGCCCCCGCGTCCGCAAACCCCTCGATCCCGGAAAACGGGGCGAGGCGTGCGTCGTCCGGGTCGCAGACCGCCGCAAGCCGCAGGCCGGGGACCTTGCCGTCCTGAATGCTCCTCGCGTGGGCGCTGCCCATATTCCCCAGACCGATGATCCCGAGCCGAACTTCCTTGATTTTCATGGGGTCCCATTCTGCGGGGAGAGCGGGCTTTTTGGCAATCGCGAAACCTTGTGGCCCGGCGTGCCCGGGCCGGCGGGCTGCTTCGCGGGTTGCCAGACGGGGAAAAATCTTTTAGACCCATGCGCATGAGCGACCTTCGCATTGAACCGGCCACGCTGGATGACCTGGATGAGCTGACCGAGCTGCTGATGGAGCTCTTTGCGCAGGAGGAGGATTTTTCGCCCGACCGGGAAAAGCAACTCCGGGGGCTTCGCCTGATTTTGGAGCAGCCCTCGCGCGGGAGGATTTTTGTGTTGCGGAGCGAGGGGCACCTTGTGGGGATGATCAACCTGCTCATCACGATCAGCACGGCGGAGGGCGGATTCGTCCTGCTGCTCGAGGATCTCGTGATCCGGCGGGAGCACCGCGGGCAGGGATACGGATCGCGGCTTCTCCGGCATGCCATGGAGTTCGCCAAGGAAAAAAAGTTTCTTCGGATCACGCTGTTGACCGACCGCCCGAGCGAGTCGCGGCGGTTTTATTTGAAGCACGGCTTCACCGAGAGCGGGATGGTTCCGATGCGGTGGCTCTTTTCGAATGACGCCTGATTTTGCGCGGGTGGACGTTGGGAGGGCCGGGCGCTGCGGGCGCCCGGAGACGATTTTTTGTGAGGGCAAGGAGTCCGGCGAGGTGGTGGCGATTGCGGGGGTCCTCGTTGCGGCGGGCCAGCCGGTCCTGGGCACGCGGGCCTCGCGGGCTCAGTTCGAGGCGGTGGCGGCGGCATTTGGGGGAGCGGTCTGGCACGAGCGGGCGCGCTGCATCACGATCAGAACCTGCGGCAGGTCCGGGGCCGGGTTTTCTGTCGGCGTCGTCTGTGCGGGGACGACGGACATCCCGGTGGCGGAAGAGGCTGCCGTCACGCTGGAGATGTTTGGTCAGGAGGTCGTGCGGGTCTCGGATGTCGGGGTGGCCGGCCTGCACCGCCTGCTCGGCGAGCTCGACCGGCTGCGGGAATGCGGCGTGCTGATCGTTGTCGCCGGGATGGAGGGGGCGCTGCCCAGCGTGGTGGCGGGCCTGGTGGACTGCCCGGTGATCGCGGTGCCGACGAGTGTGGGATACGGCGCCAACCTCGGCGGGATTGCCGCCCTGCTCGGGATGCTCACCAGCTGCGCCAGCAAGGTCACCGTCGTGAATATCGACAACGGCTTCGGTGCAGCCTGCGCGGCGGATGCCATCCTTCGCCTTACCACACGCGCTGCGGGCCGATGAATGCGTTTGTTCTCGGTGCCGGCCTGGGCACGCGGCTGCGTCCGCTCACCGCGCGACGCCCGAAGCCCCTGGTGCCCATCTACGGGAAGCCGCTGATCACCTTCGCATTCGACCACCTGGCTGCTAACCGGGTCGACCGCCTGGTTGTCAACACCCACCACTGTCCGGAGGCCTACGCGATCCATACGCCGGGCGGATCGTATCGCGGGCTTCCGCTCACACTCCGCCATGAGCCGGTCCTGCTCGATACCGGCGGCGGCATCAAAAATGTCGAAGACCTTCTCGCAGGGGGTCCGTTTGTGGTCTATAACGGCGACGTGCTGGCGGATTTTCCGCTCCGCCCCATCATCTCGCGGCACCTTGCCTCCGGGCGGATCGCGACTCTGGTCCTCCGATCCTCCGGAGGGCCGCTGCAGGTGCAGTGCCGCGACGGCCTGGTCTGCGACATCCGCCGCGCTCTGGGCGCCCCCGAGGCCCCCGCGTTCCTGTTCACCGGCATCACGATCCTCTCGCCGGAAATTTTCCGCCTGATCCCGGCGGGCCAGCCCGTGTCGATCATTCCGGTTTACCTCGATATGATCCGGGCCGGGATCCCGGTCGGGGGAGACGTCGTGGACGAAGGGCTTTGGTTCGACCTCGGCAGCCGGGAGGCCTACCTTGGCGCTCACAGCCTGCTGCGCCCGGGAGGACATCGCCTGTCCTATGCCCCGCCGGGCTGGCCGCAGGGCGTGCCTTCGTCGGCCCTCTGCGACCCCTCCGCCACCCTCTGCGGGGCCTCGGCCGTCGGGGAGGGGGCAATCATCGGAGCCGGCGCCTCCCTCAAGGATTGTGTCGTGTGGGAAAATGCCCGCGTCCTTCCCGGCTCCCGCCTGAGCCGCTGCGTGGTGCGCGACGGATGCCAGGCCTGGGGAGAGGCCTCGGACCGCGACTGGTAGGCAGGTGCCTGTTTGATTTTTCCCGATAAGCGTGTAGGACGTGATGACGATGCGCCGGATTTTTTTTGGGATCCTGATTTGCTGTTTGGCCAGCGGCCTTGCGGAGTCGCCACCGGCCGGCGACCCGGCATCGCCCGACGTGCAGGAAGCCTCGCCCGATCCGGCAATCACCGAGGCGGCCGCTCCCGAGGCGGCGCCTGACCTGACCTCCGCGTTGTTCTGCACGGTGGCGGCAGACGATGTTGCGGGCGTGGCCCGACTGCTAGATGCCGGGGCCGACGCCAACGCATTGCTTCCGGACCCGGCACCCGACGACCTTTTGCGAAGGTTCGACGGCACGAACATGGAGTTCTTTGTATCCAAAGAGCGCGGATTGACCCCGCTGATGCTGGCCTCTGCAATGGGCTACACGGATGTTGTGCGGCTACTCATCGAGCGGGGAGCGAACCGTCATGCGGTGACGCTGCCGCACAAGACGTTTGCTCTCTGGCTGGCCGGGCGAGCGGGCCACGTCGAGGCGATGCAGGCCCTGCTTCAGGTCACGCCGGAATCCGATGCCGGGCGTCAGGTCATCCGGATCAACCTGGCGGACCAGACCGCCTACCTTTGGAAAGATGGGGCCATCATCCGGACGATGCCGATTTCCTCGGGGCGCGCAAAATACCCGACGCAAAGAGGGCGCTTTGTCGTCACCGACAAGCACAAGCAGTGGAAGTCGACACTGTATCCGGCGCGGATGCCGTATTTTTTGCGCCTGTCGTGCAGGGATTTCGGGCTTCACGCCGGGTCGCTTCCGGGCTACCCGGCCTCGCACGGGTGCATCCGCCTGCCGGCCGGCGATGCGAAGGCGCTTTTTGCCAGCGTGCCTGTCGGGACCCTCGTCGAGATCGAGTGATCCCATCGGATTGCGCTTGACCGTATCGGGCGGGATGGAAAGGTTCGCGGCGTGCGAACGAGGGATACGATGAAGCTGGAAGCGGACTTCCACATCTGGAACGAGACCTTCGCGGAGGACGGCACCCCCCGGGCTGTCTACGGCCCCCTCTTTGAGCGCCTGAACAGCCTGACGCTGTCACGCACCCGGGCGCTCGATGAGAGCCTGGAGGCCACGATGCGCGAGATGGGCGTGACCTTTGATATTGCGCGCGACCGCCCTTGGGGTCGGCGCCCCTGGTTCTGCGACCTGCTCCCTCAAATTTTCACGCGGGAGGAGTGGGAGCCCCTGGTGGCGGGAATCAAGCAGCGCCTGCGGGCGTTCGAGCTCCTGCTGCAGGACGTGTATTCCGGCAAGGAGTGCTTCCGCGAAGGGGGGCTGCCCATCCAGCCGATCCTCGGCAGCGCATTTTTCCGGCATGCGGCGGCCAACCTTCCTCCCCCGGGCGGCGCCTTCCTGCACCTGAGCGGCATCAGCATCTGCCGCCTTCCGTCCGGAGAGCTCGCCGCAAAGCACCACTACTTCAGCAACGCCTCGGGCATGTCCTACATGATCCAAAACCGCCGCGCCCTGGCCCGCGCGATCCCGCAGTCGTTCCAGGAGACGTCGATCCAGTCGATCTCCGAGGCGCCAACCGACATTCTGGAGATGCTGCGCGCCCTCTCATCGGCATCGGAGCCGAAGGTCGTCCTCCTCTCGCCCGGGGCAGGCAGCGCGGTTTACTCGGAGCACAGCTTCCTGGCGCGAAGGATGGGGATTCCGCTGGTGCAAGGGGGAGACCTTCTGGTCCTGAACGACGCGGTCTATCTGAAGACCGTGTCGGGCCTCCAGAGGGTGGAAATCATCTACAGCCGTGTCTCCGACCAGTGGCTGGACCCGATGGCGTTCCGGCGCGACTCTCTCCTCGGGGTTCCCGGCCTGGTGCACTGCATCCGCAAAGGGACGGTGGCCGTCGTGAACGCGATCGGCTCCCAGCTTGCCGACGACCGGGCGCTGCTGCCGCTGGCCGGCAGCATCATCCGCCATTTTCTCGGCGAGCGTCCCCTGCTCAAGAGCGTCCCCACCTACTGGCTCGGGGACATCGACCAGCGGGAAATGGTCCTCTCCGAGCTGGAAAATTTCACGATCCGCCCGCTGTATGGCGAGCGGGTGGTTCTTGGTGGGGACGGGCGGCGTCCTTCGGCGGCACAGATTCGCGAGGCGCGGGACGAGATCCTTCCGAACGCATCGCAGTTCATCGCCCAGCCGCAGGCCTGCGATGCGGAGACGGTGTGCTACCAGGACGGCCGGCGCGCAGCTCGCCGGCAGGACCACATCGTTTTTGCGCTGCGGAGGCCCGATGGCGAATACGAGGTTTTCCCCGGGGCGCTGACCCGCGTGTCCACCGGCGACAGCCCGCACACCGCCTCCGAGCTGGGTGGCGGGAGCAAAGACACCTGGGTGCAGGTGGGATTCCAGGCGGAGGAGTGGGATTCCGGGCGCTCCGTCGAGACGATCCTTCCTTCTGCCTATGTGACCAGCCGGGTTGCGGAGGCCTTCTATTGGATCGGCCGCTATCTGGAGCGGGCGTTCAACCTGGCCGGCATGGTGGGGGTGATCGAATCCCTCGAGCTCGAGGAGCTCAACCCGACCGAACGCAACCACTACCGCCCGGTCTGGAACAGGATCCTGCCGCTGCTCGAGGGGGCCGGTGCACCCACGCGGCGGACGATCTCCAACCCGCTCGGCCGCTACCGGCTCACGCGCGATGTCGAGGAGCCGGGGTCGGTTGTCAGCGCCATCCTCCGCGCCTCGGGAAATGCGGAGAGCGTCCTGGAAACCCTCAGCCTGGAAGCCTGGGGGGTGCTGAGCCTCCTGCGCGACGGCTTTCAAAAAACCCGGTTCCGACCGAACGCGCCGACTGAGGAGCTCACCTCGGCCAGCCGCAAGCTCTGCGAGACCGCCCGGGCCCTGATCCCCCAGTTTTTTGGCATGGCCGAATGCACGATGGTCGCCGATGGCGGGTGGAAGTTCTGCGAGATCGGGCAGCTGATCGAGCGGGCGACGATCACAGCGAACGCGATCCATTCGATCTCCGGGCCCCTGATCCAGCCGACCTCGCCGGAGACCTCCGACCATGCGATGGAGATCCGGCTGTCCTCGTTTCTCCGCCTTCTGAACACGCGGGATGTCTATCGGAGGGTCTACCAGATGCGCATCGAGCCGGTCCCGCTGCTGGACCTCCTGTGGAAGAACCCCCTGGCCCCGCGCTCGGTGAGCAGGTGCCTGAAGGGGTGTGCGGTCCGGATTGCCGACAGCGAGGATACCGCCTCGGCCGCCACCGACCGCACGGTGGCCGCGATCGGGGCCCTGGTCCAGGCGATCCAGGCCACCGATTGGGCGGCCCTCCTGGACGCCGGCCCGGCCGGCTCCCGCACGCCGCCGCTGCAGGCCCAGAGCGGGGAGCTTCTGCGGCGGGTCCAGGGGATCCACGAGCTGATCTCGGACGGCTTTCTCAACCACCAGATCCACATGCGGCACGAAACCCAGCCGCTCTTCGCGAGGCCCTGACATGCTTTTCGACGTCGTCCACACCACCGACTACCGCTACAGCGTTCCCGTGAGCGAGGCGTATCTCGAGGTGCGCCTCACCCCGGCGCACCACCCCGGGCAGGAGGTGGTCTCGCACCGGATCGCGTTCCATCCCGAGGCCGGGCTCTCCAACTACGTGGACTATTTCGGGAACATTGCGACGTTCTACTCGATGACCCTGCGCCACGAGCGCCTCACGGTGACGAACCGTATTATCGTTCGCACGCGTCCCCGTCCCCCGATCGGAGAAGCGCTCGGGCTCCCCGTGGCTGAGGCCCGCCAGATCCTCGCCTCCTCGCTCACAGATATTTTTGACTACCTTCAGCCGACCCCGACGGTGCCCACGGGGGGGGCGGCGACCGACTGGGCAAAAAAGCTCCTGCGGGGGAGCCTGCCGATCGGTGAGGCGATCGAGGGCCTGAACCGTGAGATCCACGAGAAGTTCCGCTACGAGCCCGGGGCGACGGAGGTCGAGACACCGCTTGCGACGATCTGGAAGACCCGGCGCGGGGTCTGCCAGGACTTTGCGCATGTGATGCTGAGCGTGCTGCGCACGGCAGGCCTGCCGGCGCGCTACGTATGCGGCTACATCGAGACCGACGCCCCGCCGGCGGCGGAAGGCGGTCACCGACTGGTCGGCTCGGTTGCAACCCACGCGTGGGTGGAGGTCCTTCTGCCCGGAGGCCAGTGGGCGGCGCTGGATCCAACCAACAACCAGTGGTGCGGGGAGCGGCACATCACGATCTCGCTCGGCCGCGACTTTGCCGACGCTTCGCCCGTTCGCGGCACGTTCAAAGGGTCGGGCTCCCAGAGCATGAAAGTCCGCGTCGTCATGAAGCGCCTCGCCGAAAAACCATGAAGCTCGCCATCCGCTACCAAGCCACCTACGCCTACGAGGAGCCCGCCTCGCTTTCGCCGCACCTTGCCCGGATCTTTCCCCGCACCGACCTCTTCATCAAGATCTCGCGCAGCGCGTTTTCGACCCATCCCTCGGCAGACGTCCAGTGGAGGAGGGATCTCTTTGACAACCTGATTGCCTACTGCTTTTTTCCCGAGCCCGTCGCGCTGCTGCCTTTTTCCCTCGAGCTCGACCTTGAGGTGCAGGAGCGGAATCCGTTTCACTTTCTGTTGGATTCGCGGGGGCTCGACGTCCCCTGCGACTACACGCCGGAGGAGCGGGCGGTCCTGGCCGCCTTTTTGGAGCCGCCCGGCCCGCTCGAGCTTCCGCCGCCCCTGGCGCCGGACGGGCCGCGGCCGAGCGTCCAGACGCTGACGACCCTGTGCCTTTGGATCCATGAGAACATGACCTACGAGCGCCGCGATGAGGGCGACGCGTTTGAGCCCGAGGAAACCCTTCGCCGGGGAGCCGGCTGCTGCCGCGATTTTGGCGTCCTTCTCGCCGAGGTCCTGCGCGCCAACGGGGTGGCCGCACGCCAGGCCAGCGGCTTCGTCTGGGAGGGCGACAAGTCAGAGGAGGACCGCCGTGCCGAGAGCGCCATGCATGCCTGGGTCGAGGCCTACCTGCCCGGGGCCGGGTGGATCGGGCTCGACCCCACCAACGGCGTGCTCTGCGACCACCATTTCGTCACGACCGCCGTCGGAAGGTCTCCGGCCGATGTCTCGCCCGTCGCCGGAACGTATTTTGGAAAAAAAACCATCGCAAGCGAGCTGGCCACCAAGCTAAGGATCACAAAGCTATGAGGTCATGGGAACGGGCGGTCTCGGGAAGGTGTGCCGAAATCTTTTTGCGGCGGGGGGCGGCAATGACGCTGGGCGGGGAGCCGACCTTTGTGCCAGTTGATCCGGAGGGTCCGGAGTGGAGCTACTCGGCGGTGGGGCCAACGAAGCTGGCCTACGCGCAAAAGATGGCCGCGCACCTGCTCCAGAGCCACCTGCGCGGGGGCGTCGACTTCTTCACTCCCGGAAAATCCTACCCCGGGGAGGTGAACCCGCGGTGGGCCATCCGCCTGCTAGCCAACCGCGACGGGACACCAATTTTCCGTTCGCGGCCCCGGACCGCCCCGACCGCCGCGTCGCTGCGGAGGTTCCGCCAAGCCGTCGCTGACGGTTTAAAGGTCCTGCCGCGCTGGGCCCCGCTGAAAGATCCCCGCGACAAGTCGAACCGCGCGTGGGCGCTGCTGCTGGACGAGGAGGAAGGGGAGTGGACATCCTACTCCTGGCCGGACAAACCGCTTTCGCTGACCGAGGCCCCCGGGTCCGCCGGCCTCCGCCTGCCGCTCCACCTTCTTGAGGAGGGCGTTCCCCGCCGCGCGCTGACCGTCGAGTGGCAGGGCGATCATGTGGGCATTTTCCTGCCGCCGTTCCAGCAGGGTCCATTTTTGAGGATGCTCAAAGAAATTGACAAGGCCCTCGTGGGCTCCGGAATTGGTCTGGTCGAGATGCAGGGCTACGTGCCGGCCGATGAGGCCCAGGCCTGGATCCACATCGGGCTCACGGCCGACCCCGGGGTCCTTGAGGTCAACCTGCCGGCCTGTGCGGACTGGCCTGCGTATGACCACTGGCTGCGCGCTGTGTCGGCCTCCGCCGCCGCTTGCGGCCTGCGCTCATGGAAGCTTTCCTCCGACCGGCTGCCGGAGGGAACCGGGGGGGGAAACCACCTGCTCTTCGGGGGGGCGACGGTGGAGACAAATCCGTTTTTCACGCGGCCGGCCTGGCTGGCCTCGATCGCGCGGTATTGGCAGCGCCATCCCTCGCTGGCCTACCTATTTACCGGCTGCTACGTCGGGGCCTCGTCCCAGGCGCCCCGGGCCGATGAGTCGGCCCGCGACCTGCACGACCTGGAGATGGCGTATGCGTTTCTTGAGTCTCTGCCGCCAGGCGACCACCGCAACCTCATCTCCGAGACCCTGCGCCACCTCCAGACCGATGTCACCGGGAATGCCCACCGCAGCGAGATCAGCCTCGACAAGTTTTGGAACCCCGGCTGGCCGGCCGGAACGCTCGGGCTCATCGAGTTTCGCGCGATCGAGTCGCTGCCGAAGGCGGAGTGGATGAGCGCGGTCGTCCTGCTCTGGACCGCCCTGGCGGCCTGGCTCCTCGAGCGCCCGGCCCGGGGAGCGCTCCGGCAGCTGGCGGCGACCCTTCACGACCGGTTCTTCCTGCCCTCCGTCCTCTGGCAGGATTTTTCCGAGGTTCTCGGGGACCTGAGGGGCGGGGGCCTCCTGCTCGACGGGCAGGTATTCCGGCGCATCTGGGAGTGGAAGTTTCCGCGGCTGCTTCGCTTCAGCGAGGGGGAGGCGCACCTGGAAATCCGCCGCGCCCACGAGAGCTGGCCCCTGCTTTGCGAGATGCCGGTCGATGGAGGGACAACCAGCCGGTTTGTCGATACCTCAATGCAGCGCCTCGAGGTCGTGGCCAATCCCGCTTTTGCCGCAGCTTGTGAGGTCCGCTTCAACGACCGGCCTCTGGCTCTTTGCCCTCTGGGGGAGGGGCTGAGGCTGGCGGGCCTTCGCTACCGCCGCACGAACTTGTATCCGTCGCTTCACCCGGGGCTTCCACCCCAGCTCCCGCTTCGCTTGGAAATTGTTTGCAAGGGCCGTTCGCGCCGGTTTGTTCTCGGGCTTTCCCAGGCACTCTTCCGGCCGGCTGGTGAGGGGCCTGCCGGCCCTGCCGCTGCGCCCTGCAAGCCGGGCCGCCGGGGGGAACTGACCTGCGACCTCCGCATCCCGTGAAACCTGAAAAGGCCTGTCCCGCCCCGCGTTCTGGTGGCGCAGGGTTTCTCGCTGTTCCCGCCAATGGGACCGCCCCCCGGGACCGCCGTGAAGCCGCCCACCCGTTTCGCTCTGAGATCCAGCGCGACCGCGCCCGCATCATCCACTGCTCGGCCTTCCGGCGCCTGGACGGCAAAACTCAGGTCTTCCTCAATGGATCGGGCGACCACTACCGCACGCGCCTCACGCACACGATCGAGGTGGCCTCGATCAGCCGCACGATCGCGCGCGCTCTCTCGCTGAATGAGGATCTCGCCGAGGCCATCTCGCTCGCGCACGATTTGGGCCATCCGCCCTGCGGCCATACGGGAGAGGAGGCGCTCGACCGCCTGCTCCGCCCGCAGGGAGGGTTCGACCACAATGCCCAAAGCCTGCGCATCGTCGAGGTCCTTGAGGAAAAATACCCCGGCCACCCCGGCCTCAACCTCACCTGGGATGTCCGCGAAGGGATCCAGAAGCACGCCGGCGGCTTCTGCCACCCGGCCACCGGAGCGCGCCATCCATCGCCCTCCCTTGAGGCCCAGGTCTCGGATCTTGCGGATGAAATCGCCTATTCCAGCCATGACCTCGATGACGGCCTGGATGCGGGGCTCATCGGGACGGACAAACTGGCGGACGTTGCGCTCTGGAACCGGGCGCTCGAGCGCGCGAGGCGGGAATACGCCGGCACGGATGCAGATGCCCACAGGGGGTTTGTCATCCGCTGCCTCGTGAACCTTCTCGTGGAGGACCTTGTCGCGCAGACGAAGGAATCCCTGGAAGATCACGGCATCGGGACGCTTGAAGACGTGCGGAGCTGCCCGTCCCGCCTCGCCGGGTTCTCGCCCCCCCTCCGCAAGGAGCTCGCGGCCCTCAGGAAATTCCTCTTTCTGAACCTCTACCATCACCCGGACGTTGCGGGCGCCAACCGGCGGGCCTCAGAAAAAATTGCGGCGATCTTTCATCTTCTGGTGGCAGCCCCATCGAAGATGGGCCGCAAGGCGCAGGCGCGCATCCGCCGTGACGGGGTTGAGCGCACGGTCGGCGATTACCTTTCCGGAATGACCGACCGCTACCTCGCGCTGCAATACGCGGAACTGGCGCGACCATTGGAGGGGGAGTGCCAGGACATGCGACCGATCAAAAAGCGGAGGGGGTAACCTTCGAGCGCTCCGCCGATGTGCTCCGGCCAAGGAAGGGGATGGATTGACTCTGGGCTGTCCAGAGACCCAGGTGGGGGGGCTACCGCTGGAGCTGGGTGTCGAGGAGGCAGACCGCGCTGCGGGTCTTCTCATCCTCCTCGATCCGGCGCTTCACAAGCTTGCAGGCATGCATGACCGTTCCGTGGTCCTTCCCGCCAAAGGCATCACCGATGTCGTTGAGCGAGGACTTGGTGAGCTCGCGGGCCAGATACATGGCCACCTGGCGCGGGAAGGCGATGTTCGCAGGGCGTCGCTTGCTGGTCATGTCGGCGAGGCGCACGTCGAAATGCTCCGCCACGCGGCGCTGGATCTGGTCGATGGTGACCGACTTCCTGGCCTGCTCCTGAAAGATGTCGCGAAGCAGGTTTTCGATGACATCGCGGGTGATCGGCCGGTCGCTGAGCGACTTGTAGGAGGCCACGCGCATGAGGGCGCCCTCGAGGCGGCGGACGTTGTTCCGGATTTTGTCGGCGAGAAACTCGATGACCCAGGGTTCGAGCTGAATGTTCAGGCCAGCGGCCTTGCTGCGCAGGATTGCGATGCGGGTTTCGGCGTCCGGCGGCTGGATTTCGGCCGTCATTCCCCATTCGAAGCGGGAGACCAGGCGCTGCTCGAGCTTGTCGATCTCGCTGGCCGGTCGGTCGCTCGAGAGCACGACCTGCTTGTGCCCGTCGTGGAGGGCGTTGAACGTGTGAAAGAACTCCTCCTGCGAGCGCTCCTTGCCCGCAAAGAACTGGATGTCGTCGATCATCAGCACATCCGCATTGCGGTATTTTTTGCGGAACTTGACCAGCGTGCCGTGCTGGATCGCATCGATGAACTCGTTTGTGAACTGCTCGCTCGAGAGGTAGACGACTTTGGAGGATTTGTTGTTGGCGAGAACCTGGTGGCCGATCGCCTGCAGGAGGTGGGTTTTGCCCAGCCCGCTCCCGCCATAAACGAAGAAGGGGTTGTAGGTGCGCGCCGGGGCCTTGGCCACCGCCAGGGCGGCCGAGTGCGCGAACTGGTTATTCGAACCCACAACGAAGCCCTCGAACGTGTTGCGCGCGTTCATCCCCGCCGCAGTGGCGGGTGCCGGCTTTTCTTTGGCGGGTTTGCCTGCCTGTGCAGGAACCTTCACCGGGGATTCGGGCTCGGCGGCGGATGTCGAAAAATGGATTGCCTCAATCGTGGGAAGAACCTCGCGCACCGACTCCTCCAGGATCGGAAGATAGTTGCTCTCAATAAAAAACTGGTGGATCGGATTGGGCACGCACAGCGTGATCGCGTTCCCTCCATTCACGCTGGCCGTCACCCCGGAGAACCAGCGCTCGTATCCATCCAGGCTTACCCGCTCACGAAGCCGGGCCGAAATCCCCCCCCAAACATCCGAATTTTCCATGATCATTTTCGTTCCTTTTTTTGATCCCCCAAAACGCGGCGTCCACAAAATGCGTTCCGAGGGGATTGAAGGGTTTCAGAAATCTTTGCTGAGGAAAAGGCCGGAATTTTTCGCGGCTGCCGGCCTGCGGGGTAAGTCGTTTATTTCAAAATGATTGAACTCAAATAATTTTTTTCTGCTCCCCGCGCTGGCTTGCGCTGGCTTCCGCATCCGGATTTTTGGGGATCCCGGCGCGGCTGGCTGCGCCGTCCGATGGCGCCCTGCGGCAGGATCGGAAAACCTTCCGGCCGGGCCCATGGCACCCCAGCGGAACTTTTTTTTCACGCGGCGAGGTTTTTGGGCTTGCCGCCTGGAAACTCCCCTGCTCTACGGGAGGCACAACACACCAACTATGCCATCTCCTTACACCGATCCGACGACCTTCACCTATGTCTGCCTTGTGCTGGCGATCCTTCTGGCCCTGGCTTTTGAGTTTGTCAACGGCTTCCACGACACGGCAAACGCAGTGGCGACGGTCATCTACACGAACACCCTGAAGGCCACGCCGGCGGTTGTCTGGTCGGGCATCTGGAATTTGATCGGGGTGCTGACCTCCTCCGGGCTGGTCGCCTTCAGCATCGTGGCCCTGCTCCCGGTGGAGCTCGTTCTGAATATCGGCTCCGCAGCCGGGTTTTCGATGGTTTTTGCGCTGCTGATTTCGGCCATCACATGGAACGTGGGCACCTGGTATTTCGGGCTTCCGGCATCAAGCTCACACACCCTCATCGGGTCGATTCTCGGCGTGGGCCTTGCCAACGCGCTGATCGGGCCGACCCACTCGGTGGCCGACGGGGTGAACTGGGCGAAAGCGCAGGATGTGATGCTCGGCCTGGTCATCTCTCCGGTGGTCGGGTTTTGTGCGGCGGCCGTCCTCCTCCTTCTTTGCAAGGCGCTGGTGAAAAACCCCGCCCTCTACCAGGCCCCGGTGGGCAAGACCCCTCCGCCGATGTGGATCCGCGGGATCCTCATGTTCACCTGCACGGGGGTCAGCTTTGCGCACGGGTCGAACGACGGCCAGAAGGGCATGGGGCTCATCGTCCTGATCCTGATCGGCATCCTTCCGGGAACCTACGCTCTCAAGCTGGACGCCAAGCCATCCGAGGCGCATGACGTGGCGGTTTTGGCAAGGCAGCTGGCCAGCGAGCTTCAGGCTCCCTCCGGCGGGCTTCAGCCCGACGCCACGGCGGCAAAGGACACGCTCACCGACTACATCAAGCATCCGAAGGCTCCGACTCCGGAGGTCTATGCGGCCGTTCAGCAGAGGGCGGATGACGTCGCCAATCTCCTGGATGGAGCAAAAAGCATTAGCGATGTTCCCCCGGCCCGCCGCGGGGAGGTTCGCACCGACCTCTTCCTCATCTCCAAGACGGTCGAGCGGATGCAGAAAATCGGAGCTCTCAAAGACTCCGGCATCGAGACAACCGCGACGGCACTCCGCAAGCAGGGCGACGACCTCACGAACTTCATCCCGGACTGGGTCAAATACGCCGTGGCTCTCGCGCTGGGCCTCGGCACGATGATCGGCTACAAGCGGATTGTGAAGACGGTCGGTGAAAAAATTGGCAAGGACCACCTGACCTACGCCCAGGGGGGGGCCGCCGAGCTGGTGGCCATGTCCACGATCATGCTGGCCGAGCACTACGCGCTCCCCGTGAGCACGACCCACGTGCTCTCATCTGGCATCGCCGGCACGATGGCTGCCAACAAATCCGGACTTCAGATGGCGACGGTTCGCAATATTCTCCTCGCATGGATCCTCACCCTGCCGGTCAGCATCTTCCTTGGAGCCCTCCTGTTCGCGTTTGCGCTAAACGTCCTTGCGCTTATTGGGTTGAAATAAGACCGCATAGGCTTCAGGATCCTCAACATGAGGAGATCCGTTCCGGTTTTCGCTGCCCTACTGGCCATGGTCCCCCCGGCCCAGTCGGGCGACGGGGCCATGCAGTCCATCACGCTCGCCGACAAGAGCGTGATTCGCGCACAGGTGACCGAGCTCTCGGATGGCTACTACCACCTGAAATCTCCTGTCCTCGGAGAGATGCGGATTCCTACCTCCGGGGTCCTCTCGATCCAGCCCGATGAGCCAGCCCCTGCAGCCCCTTCACCCGCCGGAGCTGTCTCGCCCAGCCCTTCCGCACCGTCCCAGAGCTCGCCGGCGCAGGCGGATCTGAGCGGCCTTCAATCCACGGTGTCTTCCAAGGTTCAAAGCCTCATGTCCTCGAAAGAGGGGATGGATGCCATCACGGCATTTTCGGGCAACACCGATCTGAAGGCCGTGATGAATGATCCCCAGCTGATGAAGGCGATCCAGAGCGGCGATTACCAGACCCTGATGAATTCCCCTGCCATGAATACCCTCCTCAACAGCCCGCAAACCCAGGCCCTCATCCGCAGCGTGCTCGGGCCTGCGCCAGCTGCGGGGCAGGGCGGTAGTCCCGCTCCAGCCAAAGACTGAGGTGCGCCGAGGGATCGGCTCCGCCCCTCTCGCGATTTCCTCAACAGCGGGACTGTTCGCCGGGATTCTCTTATGGTAATCGGGGATCCACCGTGAAGACCCGCCCCGCTGCCGCCCCCACGAGCCCGGTCGCAGATCCGTGCGACCGCCCGGCATTGCGGCTTGCTGTTGTCGACGACCACGGGGTCGTCCACTTCGGACTGCAACTGCTGGCGGAGGAGGAGGGGTTCGATTGGGCTGGCTCTGCGAGGGATCCTGCGGGAGCGCTGCTCCTTGTGGAGAGCTCCCGTCCGGATCTGCTGGTCCTCGACCTGGTGCTGGGCGGGCGGGATCGTCTGGATTTGCTTGGCGAGGTTCGGCGCACATCACCCGGCACGCGCGTCCTCGTGTATTCGGGGCTGCCGGAATCGGACTACGGCGCGCGCGTTTTCGCCTTGGGGGCATGGGCCTTCGTTCCAAAGAGCGGGGAGATGGAGGACCTGAGGCAGGCCCTGCGGTCGGTTGCGCGCGGGGAAATTTGGGCCGGTGCGGCCGTTTTGCGCGAGGTGAGCGGTGCGGGCGGGCGCCCCGTGCGCGCAGGGGCGGCTGCGCTCAGCGACCGGGAGTTGCACGTCTTCCGCCTCCTCGGCCAGGGACTCCGTCCCCGATCCATCTCCGGGGAGCTTTGCCTGAGCGTGAAAACAGTCCACACCTATTGCGAGCGGCTCAAGGAGAAGCTGGGCTGCGACTCGCTGGAATCCCTCCAGAGGCGGGCCATGGAGGAATCCGAAAAATGACTTCTGCAGCCCGAGACAACCTCCCGCCGCCCGGCGAAGCGGACCGCGCGGAGTTCGAGCGGGTGCTCGTCGAGGCGAACGACCGGCGCCTCCAGTGGCTTCTCCTGGGGCTGATCACCGCGAATGGGGTGATGGCGTTCCTGGGCCGCGAGATCGGACCGCTTGCCTGGCTGCTCCCGCGCACCGGCCAGCTCATGGAGTTTTTGGTGAGCCCGTTCCTGCTCGGCTTGCTGTGGCTCCTGCGCGGGCGGCCGCCAGCGGATCGGAGCGTCCTCATCCGGGCGGTGGTGGCGGTCGAGTCGCTGGCTTGCGCGTGGTATTTCTACGTGGCCCTGCCGGTTTTCGGGCCGACCGCCGTCTTTGCTTTAACCATCATTGCGTTTGGCGTGTTCGTGCTGATCCCGCCGCGGGTGTTTGCCGCGCTCATCCTGCCGGCTACAATTTTTCACATCGTGCTGGCGGGGGTTTCCCCCGCACCGCTTGCGGTGAAGGTGCTCGTCGGCCTTCACGGGGTCGTTGCGGCCGCGCTCGCGCTCTTCGCCCAGCACCTTCTCTTCGGGGCAAAGAGGGCGGAGTTCGAGCGCGACAGCGAGCTCGCTCGTGAGACCGAGGCCCTTCGTCAGAACAACCTCAAGCTGGCGGTCCGGTGCCAGGACTTGCAGGACTCCACCGCCCTCGCCGCCCACGACCTGAAGGCTCCCATCCAAAGCCTCGTGGCCGCTCTCCGGCTTGCCTCCCGGCGCAAGGAGTGGCGCTCCGAACTCCACGCCTCCCTCCTCAAGGAGGCCATCGCCACCTGCGTCGGATTGCTCGATCTCGGGGGGCGCCTGCTCAACGACTACCAGGACGGGCACCGCGGAAAAGACCCGGGGCGCCACGTCCGCGACCTGAGGGAGATTGTCTCGGATGCGGTGGCCTCGCTGAGCGCAAGGGCTGCGGAGCGCAACATCGAGGTGCACAGCCAACTCCCCGCGGACGCCGCGTTCTCCCGGGTCGATCCCCCCACGCTGAGGGGGGCCATCGAAAATCTCCTCGATAACGCCCTCTCCTATTCCCCGTGCGGATCGCAGGTCACCCTGCGCCTCTCACCTGGCGACCGTGCCTGGCGGATCGAGGTGTGCGATGCAGGTCCCGGCATCCCAGCGGGCGAGCAGGGGGGCCTGTTCTCCCGCTTTTTCCAGGCGGGCACGCGGCCCCCCGATGCGCCCCCGGGCAATGGATTGGGCCTCTGGATTGCCCGCCAGCGGGTCGAGGCCCAAGGCGGCGAACTCACCCTCGCCCAGACCTCGCCCGGCGGCTCGGTCTTCCGGATTTTGCTGCCGGCATGCGGCTCGGAATCACGTTTGCTTTAGGTTGATTTGCAGGCCAACCCCCGGCGGGCAAGCCACCCCGGGGACAGGGAAGGAAATCATGCCCATACCCCCCAGCGGGAAGGTTCTACTGTAAATGTTGGCTCGGTTGTGCCTCCCCCGTCCCGATCTCTCCAAGCCTCGTCTTCACGAACACAGCGACCAGCGCAATGGAACCATCTGCGGAAACCTCAACCGGAAAGCGCACCAGGGGCGCTCGGTTCTCCGGAAAGCTGCGCAGAAAACCGGAGAAATCTGTTGCCAGAAATGCGCTAAACCGGTAACAATTGTTTCCAGTTGTGACAACGATGCTCGACGTCCTGAAAGAGATGATCCTCGATTTTCAGGAACTCCACCTGGACACGGGGATTCCCAGGAGGGTTGCTGTTTCGACCGTGCCGGGCAAAGCCACGGTTTGCCTCGGGGTGCGCCGCTGCGGCAAATCCACCTTTTTGTTTCAACTCATGCGGAAACGAATGGACGCAGGGGTTTCCCCGCTAAACATTCTGTATTTGAATTTTTTTGATGATCGTTTGCACCGGATGCAGCAAGAGGATCCGGGGCTGATCTCCGAAGCTTACTTCTCGCTGTATCCGGAGAAAAAGTCTACTCCATCAACAACCTGACCGGATATCTGAAATCCCTTGGGCACAAAGTACCAAAATCTGCGGTTGCAGACTATCTGGGGTGGTTCGAAGACGCCTATGTTTTTTTCACGGTCCGGATTTTTGATGCCTCGGTGGCCAGGGCCAATACGAATCCTAAAAAAGTCTATGCGATCGACCACTCCCTGGTGAGATCTGTCAGCTCCGGCATCCTGGTCAATTCCGGCCATCTTCTCGAGAACCTCGTGTTCACTGCACTGCGGCGGCTGACTCCGGAGATTTTTTATTACAAAACCAAATCCGGGCGGGAGGTCGATTTTATCGCAGGGCCTCGGGGAGGCGCGCGCATGCTGGTGCAGGCCTGCGAATCCATCGCTGCACCGCAAACCCGCCTGCGCGAGACCGCCGCACTCGAGGAGGCCATGACAGAACGGAAGCTGTCTCGAAGCCTCATCGTGACCAAACAGGAGGACGAGCGCATTGAAACAGCCTCCGGCGTGATCGAGGTGGTGCCTGCATGGCGGTTTTTGCTTGAGCACAGTCCGAGGGAGGGATGACCGCTCGTCCACCTCTTTTGGAGTAATGAGAATCGGATCAAAGCGGCCGAGCCATTACGGATTTTCTCAAGGGATGTCATGCGCGAGGCTTGAGCAGCGCTGAACAGCATCTTCGTGCCGGAGGACCTTTTTCTCACCATCCGCGGCGTTCGGTCTCGAACGCGGGGCCGCCGCGCTCATAGGTCAGCCAATACCGGGTGGGCCGGTGCGCTCCGGTGTCGAAGACCCAAGCCGCCCCATCACGCTGCATCCGCACGTTTTGCTGAGGAAGCCCCGGTGCCTCGTAGTGCAGATCCACAAACGCCGGCACCCAGGTTGGCTCGAAGCGGATGGCTCCGCCCCCGCGTCCGTTCGCGGTGATCGACAGGCTGAAGGGCTGCGGACTCGGCCCGGGGGTTGGCCCGGGAGTTGGGCTCGGGGCCTGGGTATTTCCTTGCGCTGCGGACTTCGAATAGCGCGGCGTGTCATAGGCCGCTCCGGCGCGCTCGTAGGTGAAGTTCCACTCTGCGATCCGCCCGCCCGTCCAATTCGGAATCTCCCAGACCCACTCCGCGCCCGCCCTTGCCATGCGAACGTTCAGTTGGCCGCCACCATCCACCCGGTAGTGAAGGTCCACAAAACCCGCTTCAATCCCCGGCCGGAATCCGATCCGGAGCCACGGACCGCTCACTTCGGAAGCCGTCGCGGAGTAATGCGCATGCGTTCCAACCGTCTCGCCTCCCGGCAACGGCGTGGGAGTCGGCGTGGGAGTCGGCGTGGGAGTCGGCGTTGCTCCTCCCTGGTGCACAAATTCGCGGGTTGGGGTTGTATAAGCTGGGCCGCTGCGCTCATAAGTCAGCTCGTAGGAGATGACGTCTCCCGCGCGCAGGCCGCCAATCTCCCATGACCACACCCCTGCTCCCATCCGCATGCGGACGTTTTGCTGACCCTGTCCGCTGCGGCGGTAGTGCAGATCCACAAACCCGGCCGGAGTCTTGGGGCGGAACTCAACGAGCGCACGGTCCGGTGCAAAAGATGTCACGCGCAAATCATAGTGCGCCTCCCGGTGTGGCCAGTCCGTGTCTGCAGGCGTCGGTGCAGGCGTCGGCGCAGGCGTCGGCGCAGGCGTCGGCGCAGGCGTCGGCGCAGGCGTCGGTGCAGGCGTCGGTGCAGGCGTCGGTGCAGGCGTCGGTGCGGGCGTCGGTGCGGGCGTCGGTGCGGGCCCTCCTCCAGAGTTTCCGCCGAGGCTCCAGGCAAGGGTTCCCGGTGGCACGTCGAGCTGATAACCGTCTGAG
>Ga0247844_1004124_pt1 | contig 20109 bp, 17 predicted proteins | sample LaCtaG_FD_192421 | JGI IMG/M metagenome (GOLD analysis project Ga0247844, IMG submission 192421) | Freshwater microbial communities from meromictic Lake La Cruz, Castile-La Mancha, Spain - LaCruzMarch201714.5m_1 | ecosystem: Environmental > Aquatic > Freshwater > Lake | place: Spain: Castile-La... | reverse complement strand
GCATTGTCTGGTTTTTTGCCTTCAAGCCGCTCCAGTTGCTCTATGTGATGGGTCACGAGTTGACACACGCGCTCTGGGTGAGGCTCCACGGTGGGACTGTGCATGATTTTGAAGTGCGCGAGCAGGGAGGGCACATCGTTACCGACAAGACCAACACGGCGATCATCCTCGCGCCGTATTTTTTTCCTTTCTACACAGTTTGCTGGACTGCTGCCTACGGGGTGGCTGTGTTTCTTCTGGGAGTTCCGGACAATGTCGGCCTGCTCTTCGGCGGGATCGGGTTCACGTGGGTGCTTCACCTCGCCTACACGGTCGCAATGATTCTCAAAGGCCAGCCCGATCTGGAGTATGGGGGGGTGTTTTTTTCCCTCATGATCATCTATCCGGCCAATCTGGTTTTCATCGCGGGACTGCTCGTCATAGCCTCTCCCAGCGTGACGTGGAGTAGTTTTGGGGCCGATTTGTTGCGCTACGCCATGGAGGTCTCGGCCCTCATCGTGCAGGTGGTGGAAGGGATGCTTCGCTGGGGAGGGGCGTTTTGAGACAGTGGCCGAATTTCTCAGGAATTCGCTGCCACCCATTCTCCGTAGATCTTGGAAACATGGGCCGGCGCGAACGCGGCGATCTCCGGATTTTCGTAAGGGTGCAGGGAACGTAGTTTTTCCTCTAAAGCCACAAACCCAGCGTCTCGGATTTTAAAAATCACGACGACCTCCCTCGTGTCCTCGATTCCGCCGTTCCACATATAAATCGATCGCGCTCCGGGTAGGATCGTCCCGCATGCGGCGTATTTTTCCGTCACAAGTTGACGGGCAATTTCAGCCGCTGTGGACTCGTCCGGAAGCGTCGTGACCACCAAGAGAATCATGCTGCGACTGGCGCGGGTTGTCGCACGATCCAACCGCCACCGATGACCACATCTCCATCATAAAAAACTGCGGCTTGTCCGGGAGTGACGGCGCGTTGCGGCGTATCGAGTTCGATGCGGGCCTTGCCTGCGGGCAAGCTCTCGACAGTGGCTTCCGTGCCGGGGTGGGCGTAGCGGATTTTTACGCTGATGCGTGCGAACCCGTCCGGTTCCCCATGAATCCAGTTTACGCGATCCACCTCGAACCCCTGCTTCACGAGATCTTCCTCGTCGCCGATAATCACCCGGCTTGTCGCCGGGTCGATATCCACAACGTAACGAGGTCTTGGTGACCCGCCTGGAAGTCCCTTCCGCTGCCCGATGGTGAACATCTCGATGCCTTCGTGGTCGGCGATAAAATTTCCCCCTGTGTCGTAAATTCCTCCGCGGTGGAACTCCTCGTCGCCCAGATGCCCGCGGAGAAATGCCTTGTAGTCGTTTCCGGGGACGAAGCAAATTTCCTGACTGTCCACTTTGTCGGCCACCTTCAACCCCAAGTCCCTTGCGATTTCACGGATTTCGGATTTTTCCATACCCCCGAGTGGAGTGAGGGCGTGCTGGAGTTGGTCCTGGCCGAGGCTGAAGAGGAAATACGACTGGTCTTTGCGGGCGTCCCGGCCCTTTCGAAGGACGGCGCGATCGTCGAGATGCTCGATGGTCGCATAGTGTCCGGTGGCGATGAAGTCCGCTCCGAGGGCACGGGCCTTGGTGCGGAGGTTGCCGAATTTGAGGTGCTCGTTGCACATCACGCAGGGGTTGGGCGTGCGGCCTTGGCGGTATTCGCTCGCGAAGTAATCGATCACGATTTTCTCGAAATTGTCGGCCTCATCCACGACGTAATGGGGGATTCCCAACTTGTGTGCGACTCCGCGAGCATCCGCGATGGCAGAGGGTCCACAGCATTTGTCCTCCGCGCGGGAGATGCAATCCTGCGGCCAGACCTTCATGGTTACACCGATCACCTCCCAACCGTCGCGCTGCAGAAGCGCCGCCGCCACGCTCGAATCCACTCCGCCGCTCATTCCCAACAGCACACGTCTTCCATTGCCTTTCATTCGCGGCACTATAGTGGGCGGGGTTGGAGGCGTCAAACAGCTGGCTCTTCAACAGTCGTGGCTCTTGCCAATGCGCTGGCTCAGGTGTAAGCATCATTGACAATGAAATTCTGCTCTCTCTCCCTTGTGCCCGCTCTGGGCTTGATGACGCTCTCTTTTTTCCCTCAATCCGCCGTGGCCCGCGGAGGCGGAGGCGGCGGAGGACATTTCGAAGGCGGAGGCGGGGGAGGGGATTTCCGTGATGACAGCTACGACTCTCGCGGCGAGAACGTGAATTTCGAAAATCAGGGAGCCAATCGCGAGGATGTCCAGTTCAACAACAACGATGGCAAATCGGCGAATGCAGAAATCACGCGCGAGGGGAGCGACACGGCAAACGTGAATGTTCACACAGACCGCGGAGACTATGACACGACGGTGACTGGTCCGGATGGTTACCGCAACGGCTACATCTACCGCGATGGCGGCTACGTGCAGGTGGGGGTGGATCCTTTTGTGCCCTACGTTGCTCCTTTCGGACCGTTTGCGGGTTGGTCCATCGTCACCGAGCCTGCCTTTACGGAATACCCAGTGTATGCAACCTATCCGGTGGAGACTGCGGTGCAGGTGAAATTGGCGCAGCTTGGATTTTACAACGGTCCGGTCGATGGAATCCTTGGACAAACCACGGAGGCGATCATCGCCTACCAGCAGAGCCAAAATCTGGAAGCCACCGGCCAAATCAACGCGGCGCTCTTGGATGCGCTTGGTATCAAGCGCTCCTAATTTCGGATTACGCAAACTCCAATCTTGACCGCGAGGTTGCGTCCTTCTGCAGTGGCCCATATGGATTTCTCGAACAAGGATTATTTTATCAACCGCGAGTTGAGCTGGTTGGAGTTCAACCAGCGCGTGCTTGATCAGGCCTTTGACGAGACCAATCCTCTGCTCGAGCGGCTCAAGTTTCTTTGTATCGTGAGCTCGAATCTCGATGAGTTTTTCGAGGTGCGTGTGGCGGGACTCAAGCAGCAGAAACAAAACGGTTCGGTCGAGACGGGGCCCGATGGACTCTCTCCGGCGGAGACCCTAGCCCAGGTGAGTGAGCGGGCGCGTCGCATGATGGAGGATCAATACCGGTGTTGGCGGGAGTTGCTCGCGCCCGAGCTTCAGAAGCAACGAATCCGCTTCCATACCTATCCCGAGGTGCCAGAGGTCGAGCGTCTCTATTTTGAAAAGTTTTTCCGCGAAACCATCTATCCCGTTCTCACGCCTCTGGCCGTGGATCCGGCGCATCCGTTCCCTCAACTGCTCAATAAGAGCCTGAACGTTATTGTGGAACTTGATGGCGAGGGCCTCAGCACCGACATCGCGGTCGTGCAGGCTCCGCGCATTCTTCCGCGCGTGGTGCCGTTCTCCGTGCAAACGGACGGTGATGATTATGTTTTTCTCGGCAACATCATCCAAGCGCATGTGCAGTCCCTCTTTCATGGCGTGAAGGTGAAGGGCACCCACCTCTTCCGCGTTACGCGCAACAGCAACCTCTACGTGGACGAGGAGGAGGCGAGCAACCTGCTTCACGCCATCGAGGCCGAACTCCGCAAAATCAAGCGTGGAGCGGCTGTGAGGCTCGAAGTGAAGCAGGATTGCCCAGAGCATGTGCTCCAAAGGTTGCTCGATATCTTCAACCTCGAGGAAGAGGATGTATTTCGCATCGACGGTCCCCTAAATTTCTCGCGGCTCATGCCTGTGGCCATGCAGATCGAGCGGCCTGATTTGCGCTACAAGCGCTTCACTCCTTGCGCCGTGGTCTCCCTCGATGCGGAGTCCGATCTCTTTTATCATGTCCGCAAGGGAGACATCCTCCTGCACCACCCCTACGATAGCTTCCAGACGGTGGTGGATTTTCTTGCGCAGGCCTCCGAAGATCCTCAGGTGCTTGCGATCAAGCAGACACTTTACCGAACCAGTTCGGATTCGCCGATCGTCCAATCGCTCATCACCGCAGCCAGAAACGGCAAACAGGTCACGGCAGTCATCGAATTGAAAGCGCGCTTTGACGAGGCGGCAAACATCCACTGGGCCCGCATGATGCGCGAGGCCGGTGTGGACGTGGTCTATGGTGTCACAGGCCTCAAGACACACGCTAAGGCAATGCTCATCATCCGCAGCGAAGGCGATCGCATCCGCCGCTACGCCCACATGGGCACGGGCAATTACCATCCCTCAACCGCGAAAATTTACACCGACCTGAGCTTGCTCACATGCCGCGAGGAGCTCACCACCGAGCTTGCGGAGACATTCAATTGCCTCACCGGCGTCTCCCGTTTTCCCGACATGAACGAGCTGCTCGTGGCTCCATGGGGGCTATATGCTGGATTTCAGCGGCTCATTGAAAATGAGATCGGCCATTCTTGGGCGGGTCGCCCCTGTGGGATTTATGCGAAGGTGAACTCGCTCGTGGAGGAGGGGATCATCGAAGCGCTTTACCGCGCTTCGGCGGCCGGCGTGCCTATCCGGCTCCTTGTTCGCGGTATGTGCGCCATCAAGGTAGGCATCCCCGGAGTGAGTGAGAACATCGAGGTGCGAAGCATCGTCGGCCGGTTTCTCGAACACAGCCGCATTTTCCACTTTGTGAATGGCGGGGAGAAACGTGTGTATCTGGGCAGCGCGGACTGGATGCCGCGGAATTTGTTTCGTCGGGTGGAGACTGTCTTTCCTGTGACCGCACCTGGCATGGTCGTGCACATCGAGGAGATTCTGGAATGGTTCTGGAAGGATAACGTGAAAGCGCAGGTCATGCAGCCCGACGGCACCTATCGTTTCTGCCGGCGCGAGCCCGGCGAGCTTCCGTTTGACGCGCAGGCCGAATTCCTCGCCGACGCGCAACGGCGCCGTAAAAACCATGCGAACCGCCACGAGCACTAACAACTTCGGCGGTGATATTGCAGACTCGACAGAGTGTTGATAGCTTCCCCCTTCTATGCCGACCTACGAATACGAATGCGAAAAGTGCGGGAAGAACTTTGATGTCTTTCAGTCGATGAAGGACAACGCGTTTGAGACGTGCCCGGAAGCCTCCTGCTGCATGGAGACCTGGGGCAAAGGCAGGGTGAAGCGTCTTCTTGGAACCGGGGCGGGTCTTATTTTCAAAGGCTCGGGGTTTTATACCACCGACTACCGGAGCGAGGGCTATAAGCAGGCCGCCAAGAAGGACGGGGGCGATGGAGGTGGTGCAGGAAAGTCCGAATCGGCAAAGACGGAGTCCAAGCCCGCCTCGGAAAAACCTGCTGTGAAAACCGAGTCCAAGCCCGCCGCCCCCCAGCCATGAAGGTCTGCGAGGCCTGCTCCACCGAGAACGATGACACCCGGGTGTTTTGTCTGAACTGTGGGCAGCGTCTCGCCGCTCCCGCCAAAGGCTCCCTGCCCGGAGTGCCCACAGGGTTCTCCGTTGGCGCCAGTGCGCCTGCATTGCCCACCGCTTCTGTTCGAAGACCACTCCCGGGCAAGGCGCGCAAGTTGTCTTCCACCGGGCGCGGGGGGCTTCTAAGCTTCCTCCCCATCCTGCTCCTTGTGGCCCTCGGCGTTGCGATCTACTTGGTTGCCCAGCCTCCCGCCAGCATCCCTGCGCCCGCGACCGCCGACGAGCAGGCCACACAGCGTATGCTTGCTTTTTTTCAGAAAGCCTCCTCCGCCCCCGGCGGTGCATGGATGGCCGATCAACACTCCATCAATCAATTCCTCTCCACCAGTGTGCGCCTGCAGCCCATCGCCAACAATCTCGGACTCCACGCCGATTTTGAACGTTGTTATGTCGAGCTTCGCGAGGGGGGGCTTGATTTTGTAATGCAGCAGAAAATTCAGGATTACCCTTTGTATTTCACACTTCGCGTGCAGCCCGTTGTCTCCGAGGGACTGTTGAGTGTGCGCTTCGCTGGCGCCTCGCTCGGTCGCCTGCCCGTGCCCGAATTCGCAACCCCCCTGCTTATGGCGCTCTGGCAGCCGTGTTTCGACTCGATGGAAAGTGCCATCAACATCCTTGGCACAGCCCGTGAGGTCCGCATCACCCCGAAGAGTGTCGTTGTTCGATGGCCTGGAAAAGACGCCTCCGCGCACTAGGCGGTCTCTCGTCCGTGCTGGCGGCCGTGGTCTTTCTATCCTCCCTCTCACCATGCCCCGCACAGCCTCTCGCTGCCTCCCGCACGGTCAGCCGGGGAGGGGATTTTATCGTCTATTCCTCCGACCGGACGCTTCGCAACAACCTCGTGCGAACAGCCGAGAGCGCCCTCGCCGAGTGGAAAAAAATCGTCGATGCCGATGTGGGATCCCTCATGCCGATTCTCATTCAAGACAAATCCCGCGCAGGCCGGCCACGCGGAACTCCCGCTCTTGTCACGGGAATATTTGAAACCGATGGCGGTGGCCTAAAAGTCCAGATCGACCTCTACGATACGGCGGCGCTCCGGGCCGGGGCGTTCGAAGTCGAGGTCTTCCGCTCCCTTGCCCTCCATGCCATGCATAAAAAAGATCCACCCCGCGCCGGGAAGGCCTACGCCCGCCCCCCAGGGTGGTTTGTCGAAGGTCTCGCAGAGGAATTGCGCCGCAAGGGGGGCGAGGTGCCCGATGGGGTCTATGCCGCCCTCATCCGCACCGAGCGGCCCCCGGATTTAAAAAGGTTCTTCACACAAAAATCCGAAATTCTGGATGCGACATCTCTGGCGCTCTATCGCGCGGAGGCGCTCGCCCTCCTGCGCGTTTTGCAAAAAGCCAATGACTCAAAAGATGGTTTCGCCACGCTCCTGGCCTCCCCCGCATTTCCCAAGGCCGACGCATCCACCATGCTCCGGGCTTTCCCCTCGCTTGGTGGCGACCCGGCCCAACTCTCCAAAATGTGGACTCTGGCCATCGCCCGAAGCTCCATGCCAGCCGGCTTGGCTTCCCTCAATGTCGAGCAGACGAACAACGAACTCCGCTCCATTCTGGACTTCAGCCCGGGCACCAGCGCGCAAGGCGCAGACACTCCCGCCGCGCTCCCCGAAAAGGCGATTGGCGAAGGCGGGGCCTACCTCATGCGTCAAAGATCCGTGGAGCTCCTGAACCTCGCTTTTCGTGGGCATCCTCTCCTGCGCCCGGTCATCGATGAGTATCGCGCGATCACCATGCTGCTCGAGCGAAAGCCAAAAGCCAATGTCGCCGCCCGCATCGAGGATATCGAAAAAATCCGAACCCTCCTCGTCGAGCGCCACAAAAAAATCTCCGACTATCTCAATTGGTTTGAAGCGACTCAGGTGGATATTTCCGAGCACCCTCTGCTGGAGCAGGTCCAAACGCCCGAAACCCCGCCCCGCACCGACCCCTACAGCATCTACTTGGACAGCTTTGAAAAAAGCGGCCGCTAGCACCAAAACTCCTTCCGTTTCGCCTTGCGAAAAAGAATTGAACTCAGGGCCGTTTTTCTGTTCTTGGTGGGGCTCGTGAATGTCCAACCTCCAAAGACAGCGAGAGAAATTCTTCTCGAAGAGACGAAATCGATCCTCGTCAACGGAATCAGGCAGGACTGCCAATCAACGCGCGCGCCTTTATCTTCAAAGATAGACGAATACATTCTCAAGCTCGGATATTCGAATGCCCACGTGCTCGGAGTGCTCATCCAATTGCTGACGCGTGGCAAGGTCCGCGTGGATTTCCGCGACTACACGGAGCGCCTGCAATTGCTATCGCAGGCCAGCAGGATGTCACCCACACAGGCCGCGGCTGTTTTTGACGAACACATCACCCACATCCAGAGCCCCGACGAGCCATCAAACTTCGACATGACGCAGAAGATTGTCGTCCAGGCACCCCGCGTCGTTCTTCCCAAGGGGCCGCGCCCATAGGCGGCATGCGCCTCCTCAGCCCTCGGTGACGGTTCCCGCATCGTCACGCAGCCTCCGGGCGAGTTCCTCCGCTGCCTTCGACCAGAAGGGCTCGAAAAAAAATGTCTGACGAGGGGCTCCATCCCGGTGCCCAACCTCCAGCTTGCCGGCCATGAAGCCCGCATGAAACTCCACCGGGGCCTTGCGGATATCCATCGCGGCAAAGGTGAGCCCGCGCCATGTGTGGCCGATAAAATAAATCTCCACCGGTTTATCGCTCAGGCCCACCAGCCAGCCCGTGATGTTTGGCCTCACGATCGCTCCCTTGCCGCTCACACAGGGCGCGCACCACTCGATCCCGGATTTGCTCGAGTGGGACTGCCGCAACAGGCCCTCCCAGTAGCGGGGAAGCGCCTCCGCGGGTGAGGGAGGCTTTTTCTCATCCGGCGGACAGTTCAACTTTTTCCAGGCGAACCAGAGATGCGTGCGAATCGCACGACACAACCGGGGAAGCACCGCAAGCACCACGATGCAGAAGACCGCCGCCAGTAGCAGAGAGACAAACGGGTTCCAGACGATCAATCCCAGACCGCCCAATACGATGCCATCCTCCAGCAGGCTCAGGCCGATGTTTGAGAAAGGTTCTGGCGAGGCGTTTGCCGCAAGGCGCGAACCCGCCTTCGCGGCGTGCGCGGACAACGCCATGCTCCCCGCCAGCAACCCTGCCACAATTTCAAAGACCGGATGCCCCTCGCCCATCGCAGTCACAGCCAGCGCCGCCGCACCCACCGGGCGAATGAACGTGTGCACCGCGTCCCACGCCGTATCGACCCACGGAACCTTGTCCGCAAAGAATTCGACCAGATACAATATCCCCGAGACTCCGATCACAAGCGGATGCGAGAGCACTTCCAACCCCTGCAGCGTTGCCGGGAGAACGACCCAGTCGAACCTCAAGGCCATGCCGGTCACAAAAACCGTGAGATACAGATTGATCCCGGCCAGAGTGCCCAAGCTCAAGGCAACCGCCAGGGTTTTTAAAATCTCCATGCCGTGAATATCCCGCACGCGCCGACGCATTGTCACGCGCGATTCACACACCGCGCCGCAGCGCAACGGGATGTTTGCTCCATTTTGAACTCGCCAAGCCACCAATGCGGATTCTATTCCTGAGCGTTCCACTATTCCCTGCATTATGAAGACCAAAAAATCCGCCGCCACGAAATCCAACGCCGCGCCCGACCGGGGCAAAGTCATGAACGGTGCTGAAATTCTTGTGGCCTGCCTCGAGCGGGAAGGCGTTGATGTTATTTTCGCGTATCCCGGCGGGGCCTCCATGCCGATCCACCAAGCCCTCACAAAGACAACCAAGATTCGCACCGTGTTGCCCCGGCACGAGCAGGGAGGGGTTTTTGCGGCCGAAGGCTACGCGCGCGCCACCGGCAAGGCGGGCGTCTGCATGGCAACCTCCGGTCCCGGCGCAACCAATCTTGTCACCGGCATCGCCGACGCCTTCATGGATTCCATTCCCATGGTGGCCATCACCGGTCAGGTTCCCCAGGAAATGATCGGCCGCGGCGCTTTTCAGGAAACCGATTTTTTCGGAATGACTCTCCCCGTCGTCAAGCACAGCTACCTCGTCTGGGACATCAATGAAATCCCCCGCATCGTCAAGGAGGCCTTCTTTATTGCGCAGTCCGGACGCCCCGGTCCTGTTCTCATCGACATTCCCAAAAACATCCAAACCCAGACCGCCCAGCCCATCTTCCCAACATCCATCACCACCCGCGGCTACAATCCCGATCGCCGTGCCGACGATGTGGCCCTCCACGAGGTGATGGGTCTCATCAAACAGGCGAAAGCTCCCATGATCTACTGCGGCGGCGGAGTCATCACCGGCAACGCCTCGGCGGAGATTCTTGAATTCGCGGAACGCTCGCAGATTCCTGTGGCCACAACCCTCATGGGCATCGGTTGCTTCCCCGAGTCGCATCCCCTCTCTCTCAAATGGCTCGGCATGCACGGCACGGTCTATGCCAACAACGCCGTCAACGAAGCAGATCTGCTCCTCGCCATCGGTGTGCGCTTCGACGATCGAGTCACCGGCAAGGTTGAGAAATTCTGCGAGCACGGCACCATTGTTCACATCGATATCGACAACTCGGAGATCAACAAAAACAAAACCGTCCGCCTCCCGATCCTCAGCGATCTCAAATACGCCCTCGGTCGCCTCAACAAAATGCTCGACCAATCAGGCGGCAAGCGCCTCTCAAAAGGCTACAGCAAGTATCCCGAGTGGTATCAGCAAATCGCCTCCTGGAAGGCCGAGCACCCGCTTTCGTTCAAGGACACCGAGGACGCCATCCAACCGCAGCACGTCATCAGGCTGCTTCACCAGATGACCAAAGGCGAAGCCATCATCACCACAGGCGTGGGCCAGCACCAAATGTGGGCCGGTCAATTCTACGACTTCGAAAAACCACGCACCTTCATCACCTCCGCCGGCCTCGGCGCGATGGGCTTCGGCTACCCCGCCGCCATGGGAGCCAAGGTCGCTTGCCCCGACAAACAGGTGGTCGATATCGATGGGGACGGTTCGTTTTTAATGAACGTCCAAGAGTTGGCCACCGCCCACATCGAGGGCATTGCCGCAAAAGCCATCATTCTCAACAACCAGCATCTCGGAATGGTCGTCCAGTGGGAAGACCGCTTCCACGGCGGCAACCGCGGGCATACCTTCCTCGGCGATCCCAAAGATCTCAAGCGCGTCTATCCCGACTACGTCGAAATCTGCAAGGGCTTCGGGGTGACATGTGAACGCGTCACCAATAAAAAAGACCTGCCCGCCGCCATGAAGCGCATGCTGGACTCAAAGGAAGTCTACGTTCTTGACGTCATGACACCCTACACCGAGCACGTCCTCCCGATGATCCCTTCCGGCAAGACCTACAAGGACATCATCACCGAATAACAATCATACCCCCTCCAGTGGACGGTCTCCGTCCACGGCGGGGGAGTTTTCTTCATTTGCAGGCTTGCCTTCGCCTGCGGCGCTGTGGTGGATTATCGCGATGGAGCACCCCCTCAAAAAAGACGAACTGAGCGACGCGATCAAAATCCTCCCCGGATGGGACTACGTGGATGGCCGCCTCCACGCCGAGTTCCAATTCAAAAATTTCGTGCAGGCCTTCAGTTTCATCACCTCTGTGGCACTCGAGTCCGAGAAGATGAACCACCATCCCGATTGGTCGAACTCCTTCAACAAAGTGTGCATCGACCTCGTAACCCACGCCGCCGACGGCGTCACAGAAAAAGACATCCTCCTCGCCAGAAAAATCCAGCAACTCGCGCAGGTCTTTAACTAAACAACCTGCTGCACCGCGTTGGGGAACCCCCGAGCCAGGGTGAGGCCCCCAAGCGTCAGCCCACAAAGCCACTTGCCCAGGTTCGGCGTGACGCCGAGCCTGAAGTCTGACTCAAACAGATCAGCAAAAACGGCAATGAACGTCTTCTCAAGCAGGTCGGCTCGGGGTTTCGTCCGTGTCTCCGGTCGAGAAAAAGGGGGGCAGGTCAACGGGAGAGGATTCGGGCAGGGATTGCGAGTGCTTGGATGGTCATCTCTCGATGAGACTGCTTTCGCAGAGTTCGGTGTAGAGACCTCCTTGTGCGAGGAGGGCTTCGTGGCGGCCACGTTCGATGATGCGACCATTCCTGAGGACAAGAATCTGGTCTGCGTGGCGGACGGTGGAGAGGCGGTGTGCGATGACGAAGCTGGTTCGGTTCTCCATGAGGTGGTCGAGGGCCTCTTGGATGAGGCGTTCGGTGGCCGTGTCCACGCTGGCGGTGGCTTCATCGAGAATGAGGATGGGGGGATTTTTGAGCAGGGCGCGGGCAATGGAGAGGCGTTGTTTCTCGCCGACGCTGAGCTTAACGCCGCGTTCGCCGAGTTGGCTGTGAAGACCCTCCGGGAGACGATGGATGAAGTCCAAGGCGTTTGCGGCGCGGAGGGCTTGCCAGATTTCCTCTTCGGTTGCGTCGGGTTTTCCGATGCGCAGATTTTCCGCAGTGGTGCCGTTGAAAAGAAAGCTTTCTTGGGTGACGACGGCAATATTGTGGCGCAGGTGGTGGCGTGGCATCTCGCGAAGCGGGATGCCATCGATCGTGATGTGCCCGCCGGTGAACTCATAGAAGCGCACAAGGAGATTCACAATCGTGGACTTGCCAGCGCCGGTTGGCCCGACAAGGGCGATCATCTCGCCGGCCTTGGCTTCGAGGTTCACATGGTCCAACACGGGCAGCTTGGGATCGTAGGAAAACGAGACGTCTCGATAGACCACGTGGCCGGAGACGGGCTTGCCGACTTGCTTTGCGCCTTCGTCGTCCTCTGTTTTCGAGTCCATGATCTCGAACACGCGATCCCCGGCGGCGCGGCCAGATTGGAAGATCTGGTTGAGTTGGTGGAGGCGTCCAACGGGCTCGTAGAGGTAGCGCATGAGAACGAAAAAAGCCACCAGTGCGCCGATCTCCAGATTTCCCTCGAGCACTTGTTTGGTTCCAAACCCGGCGACGAGCAGGAGGCCCATGGATGAGATGAACTCCATGCCCGGTTGGTAGAGTGCCCAGGCTTTCATGACGGTGAGTGTGGTCTTGCGAACGTGGTCGCTGGCTTTGTCGAAGCGTGCATGCTCACGGTCTTCGCTCGTGTAGGTTTTGATCTGCCGGATGCCGGCGATATTGTCATGCAGGAGGGAGTTGAGCCCGGAAACGGCCTTGCGTTGTTTGCGGTAGCGGGAGCGGGCGGTGAGCGTGTAGGCGAGGGCTCCGGCGGCAAGAAGAGGAATCGGCGCAAGCGCGGCGAGCGTCAGCGAGGGGCTGTAGGCGAGCATGAGTCCGCTAACGATCAGGATTTGCAGGATGGCCACCGTGCCCTGCTCGATGCCGTCGATGAGGACACGCTCGACGCTTGTGACATCCTCGATGAGGCGGGTCATGATGTCGCCAGTGGCTCGGTTGTCGAACCACGTGAGCGGAAGCTTCTGGATATGCGCGTAGAGTTCGCTGCGGAGGTCGAAAATGACGCGTTGCTCGAAGTGGTTGTTGAAAAAAATGCGTGCGGTGTTGAGGCCGTTCTGGGCTAGGAATGCGGCGAACCCGAGCCCGATGAGTGGCAGAAGAAGTTCCGGGCGGTTTTGCCCGATGACCTGATCCACGATGCGCTGCGTGACAGCGGGAAAAACAATCACCATCAGTGTGCCGGCGACGGCGCAGAACAGCGTGGAGAAGGCAAGAAGCGGATAGCGCTTCACGTATGGAAAGACCCTGAGAAAAACCTGCATCTGCCACTAGTATCGCGGCTCATCGCGCCGCTGACAATCCCTCTGCGAGGGAGGGGCCATCAACTTGAGAAAAGCAGAACGATGATCTGGGCCGCCATGATGCGGAGCAGCATGGTGAGCGGGTAAACGGTCGCGTAGGCCACCGCGGGTGCGTCGGATTTTGTAATGGCCTGGGCGAAGGCGAGGGCGGGGGGATCCGTCATGCTTCCGGCGAGAAGGCCGCAGATGGAGATGTAATTCATGCGCCAGATCAGCCGTGCCAGGATGCCGACCAGAAAGAGTGGTATGAGGGCAATGGCGCAGGCGCCGACGAGCCAAGTGAGGCCTTCGTGGCTCAAAAGGGTCGGCACAAACTTCTGCCCTGCTTTGAGGCCCACGCAGGCTAGGAAGAGAATGATGCCCATCTCGCGCATGGCGTAGTTGGCGGTGGCGGGCATGAACCAGACGAGCGGGCCGAGTTGGCCGAGTCGGGCAAGAAGGATGGCAAGAACCAGCGGCCCCCCGGCGAGTCCGAGGCGCACGGGCACTGGGAGGCCGGGGAAGCTGAAGGGAATAAGGCCGGCGATGACTCCCAAAAGAATGCCGAGGAAAATAGGGATGAAATTTGTTTGATTGAGGGCCTTGAGCGAGTTGCCGAGGAAATCGGCGGCCTTGGCGATGTTCTCCTCGTCGCCGACCACATGCAGGAAGTCGCCGAACTGGAGTTTCAGCTCGGGTGCTGCGGTGACTTCGACATCGGCACGAAGAACGCGGGTGATCGTCACTCCGTAGAGGGAGTCCAGACCGAGTTCGGCAATGGTTTTGCCAAGCACTTCTTTGCGAGTGGTGACAACGCGGCGGAAGGCGACTCGGCCTGGTGCCTTCATGAGGTCGGCGCCGCTTTTGCGGCCGACGATGAGGCGGAAAGCGTCGAGATGTTTCTCGGTGCCGATGGCAAGAATGCGGTCGCCCTTGTGCAGGGTCGTCCCCTCGGTGGCCAGAGTGACTTCCTCAACGCCGGCGCGGCGGATTCGCGAGACTATCACGTTCATTTCGCGGCGGCCTGGCAGGTCCGCGACCCTTATCCCTTCGAGGTTGGGATTCTCAACGGCGAGGTTCATTCGAATGAGGGGATCCATGCCCTTCTGCTGTTCGGCCTTGAATTCCGCTGCTTCTTTCTCCGGATCGATGCGGAAGAAGTAGCGAATGACAAGCAATGTCAGAATGATGCCGAAAATGCCGACAGGGTAGCCCACGGCGTAGGCGAGGGCCGGCAGGGACGCGCGATCCGCGGTGACTTCGGACCCAGTCGATTTGGCAAGCACGCCCACGGTCTGCTGGGCTGCTCCAAGTGAAGGAGTGTTGGTGGTGGCGCCACTGAAAAGACCGACAGACGAGAAGGGGTCCATGCCGGTAATCCAGCCATAGGTAATGGCTACAACGGCGCCTGAGACTACGATCAAGGCGGCCAATGCATTGAGCTTGATTCCTGTGTTGCGAAGCGAGGCGAAGAAGCTCGGACCGAGTTGCAGGCCGATCGTGAAGACGAAAAGGATCAACCCGAACTCGCGGACAAACTCAAGGATTCCAGGTTCGATGACGACCCCCATGTGCCCGAGGACGATTCCCGCAAAGAGGACCCCGGCGATGCCGATTCCGACTCCGCGCACCTTAAGGTGTGCGAGCGCGAGGCCGAGCACCGCGACAAAAGAAAAAACCAGCACGGCCCAAGCCACAGGCTCCGTCTCCGAAATATGTTGAATTCCAAACAAGATTTTACGGAACTCTAGGCTCGGTGTTGGTTGCGTAACAAGTGGGATCACTCCCCATGGCGGATGCGCGACGGGTGAGTGCGGGGTTGATGCCGGACCGGGTTTTGATTTTACTGCTGCTACATGTCCCCAACCCTGCTGATTGTCGATGATGAGAAAAATACCCGTGATGGGCTTCGCAACGCGCTGAAGGATGACTTCGAGGTCTATGTCGCAGCGGATGTCGAGGGCGCGCTGGGCACGCTTGAGAGCATCTCCGCGGATGTGGTCCTTACGGATCTGCGCCTCGGCGGCGACGATGGGATGACTCTCATCGAGCGTGTCGTAAAAAAGCCGAATCCTCCAATTTGCATTATGATGACGGCCTACGGTTCCGTGGACACCGCGGTCGAGGCGATGAAGCGGGGAGCGTATGATTTTGTGACGAAGCCGGTGAATATCGACCGGTTGGAGATTCTCATAAAGCGTGCGATCCGGGAGCGAAACACCACGCGTGAAAACAAGGAACTGCGCTCCAAGGTGCAGAAACAATTCACTGTCGAGGGTATGATCGGCCGCTCTCCGGCAATGGTGGAGGTTTTTGAAACCATCAAACAGGTTGCCCCCTCGCGGGCCACGGTGATGGTGCAGGGGGAGAGCGGAACGGGCAAGGAACTCGCGGCGCATGCGATCCACCACCTCAGCCCCCGGGCTCGGGAGAAGTTCGTCGCTGTGCACTGCGCCGCCCTCACTCCCGAGTTGCTGGCGAGTGAGCTTTTCGGTCACGAGAAGGGGGCGTTCACAGGAGCCTTCGAGCGCCGAATCGGTCGCTTTGAGCAGGCAAAGGGCGGCACACTTTTTCTTGATGAAATCGGCGAGATCGATCCCTCTACGCAGGTCAAAATCCTTCGTGTTCTTGGCGAGCGAACGTTTGAGCGTGTTGGCGGTGGAGAGACACTCGCTGCTGATGTGCGCCTGATTGCAGCCACGAACAAGGATCTTTCAAAGCTCGTTGCGGAGGGCAAATTCCGTGACGATCTGTTTTTTCGACTCCATGTGGTGCCAATCACAATGCCTCCGCTCCGGGACCGGATGGTGGATATACCGCTCCTTGTCGAAGCTTTTTTAAAAGAAGCAGCCGTCGAGAACGGCAAACCCCATCGGGAAATCGCTCCCGACGCCATGCATCGGATTCTGCACTACAATTGGCCCGGAAATGTGCGTGAACTTCGCACGGCCATCGAGCACGGAGTCGTGATGGCCACAGGGTCGCAAATAACCACCCGCGACTTGCCAACAGCACTCCGCTCCGACTCCGTCCCGCCGGTGACATCTTCCGCCACGCCCGCAGGAGCTTCCGTGGTTGGATTAAATTTGCGTGAATCCGAAACGGCTCTTATCCTGCGCGCCCTTGAGGATTGCCGCGGCAATCGTAGCGAGGCCGCCAAGAGACTTGGCTTGAGCCGTCGCACCCTCCACCGCCGCCTCAAGGAACTCAACATCTTCAAACGCTCAACCCTCTAACACGACATGGCGCAATCTAAAAAAGGAATCCAACAGCTCGTTCACTCCCTCGACCAAGGCGGTCTTGTTCCGATCATTCGCATCGCGGTGTTCGCGGCACTCATCATTACCCTCACTCTCCTCTATTTATTCGTTCAATTCCGCGGACTCGCCACGTCCACAGCAATGGATCAGGCGCAGATCGCGCGGCACTTGGCAGATGGGAAAGGTTTTTCCACCCAATACATCCGCCCCCTTGCCATCTGGCAACTCGAACACGCCGGCAAGGAGGTGCCCAAGGATCACTTTCCCGACATCTCCCATTCTCCCCTTCACCCCTTTATCAACGCTCTCCCGCTCAAGATGGTCCAATCCTCTTGGAAGCTCACACCTGTCGATCTGGTCTACATCGGAGACCGGATGATCGCGGGCACGGCCATCCTGTTTTTTCTTCTCTCCGTGGTGGTCTGGTATCTCATCGGCCGTCAGCTTTTTGATAAAAAACTCGCCCTTATTGGCTGCGCCATGCTGCTCCTGACCGATCTCATGTGGCAGTTCTCGCTCTCCGGTTTGCCGCAGATGCTCATGCTCTTCCTCTTCTCTATGGCTTCTTGGCTTACGCTGAAGGCGATGGAGAAACGTGCCGAGTTCGTGCCCTCGCTCGCCTACCTCTTTGGCGTGGGTGTGGTATTCGGACTCCTCGTCCTTGCCCATGCGGCCATGGTCTGGATTTTCTTGGGGTGGCTCGTCTTCGCCCTCTTCTATTTTCAGCCCCGTGGCATCGCCGCTCTTGTCGCCCTCGCCGCACTGATGCTCGTCGTCTTGCCTTGGGTGGCGCGCAATTACTCGGTGAGTGGAAATCCCTTCGGTCTCGCCGGCTACGAACTCGTTGCTCCCGTCAATACCAGCGAGAGTGGCTACCTTCGCTCAATCAATGGCCCTCCCTCCCTGTCTGGCATTCGCCCGCTCAATCGATTGAAGTCCGCCGTCTTCACCCATTCGGAGAGGATTTTCCCCTTCCTTGGCATGAACATCGTGGCCGTCGCATTTTTTGTTTCGCTCATGCACCGATTCAAATCATCCAGCACATCCATGTTCCGCTGGTGTATCGTGCTGATGTGGCTCGGGGCCTTTGCCGCGATGGCTTTCAATGGGGTGGGGGACGCCGTCTCGCCGAACCAACTTCACGTCCTCTTCATCCCGCTGTTTATTTTCTACGGCCTCGCTTTTCTGCTGGTCCTCTGGAACCGACTCGATATCCAGTTGCCTATTCTGCGCGTGGGGTTTCTTTGCTTGCTCGTCTTCCTCTCTGCGCTGCCCATGCTTGCCACCCTCTTTGCTGGCAAGGGTATCGCCATTCAGTGGCCACCTTACGTTCCACCGTTCATCGGCGTTCTCGGCGATTGGTATGGAGAAAACGAAATCATCGCCTCGGACATGCCCTGGGCCGTGGCATGGTATGCCCAGCGCAAATCCCTCCTGCTTCCGCAATCCATCAAGGATTTCAATCGTATCAGCGACTACCGGGCGCTTGGCGAACCCGTCACCGGCCTCTACCTCACGCCGATCACTGGAAACAAGCGGCTCTTCAGCGATATCTACAAGGGAGCCTACACCGATTGGGTCTTCATGATCACCCGTCCGCCAAACATCCAAGGCTTCTCCCTGCCAGTCTTTACCCCGCTCCCGATTGACGGCGAGTGCATTCTTTTTGCCGACCGTGACCGTTGGTCCCGCAGGGAATAAAGCGCCTCAATCAGTTTTTTTTGCAGGGGCACAGGCTGTGGAAAAATAACGGCCTGCGTTTTTTTCTTGTGCGTTGGTTGAACAAGAACAAAATCGTTGCTCAGTTCAAACTATGTCCTCCCCAAACATGGCAGAAATCGCCCGCGCCGCTGGTGTTGGCAAAGCGACCGTCTCACTCGCCCTCCGGAACGATCCCCGCCTCCGTCCCGAGACCCGCCGAGAAATTCAGGCGATCGCAAAAAAAATGGGCTACCAGTCCAATGCCGTTGTGTCGAATCTCATGGCCCAGTTGCGTGCCTCCAAGGATCCGAAATACCAAGCGACAATCGGCCTCATCAATGTTTCGAACGACAAGGATTTTCTCCACACGAATCCCACGTTCAGCGCTCTCAACGAGGGGATCGCCGCCCGTTGCCACCAGACCGGCTATGGCAGTAACGAGTTTTGGCTGCGTGATCCCGCGATCGACGCGGGTCGCCTCAAGCAGATTCTTCGTGCCCGCAACATCCGAGGAGTCGTCATCGCCGGCATGGTTGATAACCTCAAGCTGCCTGCCGAATTCGATGTCCTCTGGGAGGATCTCTCCTGTGTCACCGTCGGCATCCGTCCTGAGAATCCCGCGTTCCACTTCACCTGCAACGACCAGTTTGCCACCGCACAGCGCATGGGGAAGCAACTCCTGCGCCTTGGTTATACGCGCCCCGGTCTGGTGGTCGCCTCGTATATCGAGCGGGTTATCGACAACAGGTTCAGCGCCGGCTTCTACGCGGGTGGAAATTTTTGCAAAGCGACTGAGCACCTCCCGGTTCATGACTTCAAGCCCGGGGAAAAAAAACAATTCCTCGCTTGGCTGCAGAAAAACAAGCCGGACGTTATTGTCACCACCCACACCGAGGTTCTCGCATGGGTCGCCGAATACGGATTGCGATGGCCGAAGGAGGTCGGGCTCGCCCACCTTGATATCAACAAGGGCATGGAGGAGTGGAGCGGCATGAACCAGAAAAACGATCTGGTTGGCACATTCGCCATCGACCTTCTCGTCGGCCTCCTGCACCGCAATGAGTGCGGGCCACCCGACTCCCCGAAGTGCATGATGATCGAGAGCCAGTGGGTGCCCGGCGCCACGTTGCGCCATTGATCCCGCCCACCGCGTCTTCGCATTGGGCTATCTGACGCGCGGCGCCAGTTTGCCAAGCTTTCCAACGGGAATGACGCTCGCAACGGATTTCTCAGGTTTTCTTAATAGGAATTATTCTTGATTAAGTTAACCCGCATCTTAGATTGCCCCCGCGATGCCCGCGAAAAAATTAGTGCCACACGGCTACGAGGAGACGATCAGCCACAACGGCCACCGTCTCACTCCGCAACGGCGCGAGGTCTACCACGTCCTGCTTGACCAACGCGACCATCCCACGGCCACCGAGGTGTTCCTCCGGGCCAAGCAACGCATACCTGCCATCTCCCTCGCCACCGTCTACAACTGCCTAGAGACCCTTGTGGAATGCGGTCTTGCCAAGCAGGTCAATGTCGAGCGCGAGGCCACCCGCTACTGCCCGAACCTTTCCGAACACGGTCACTTCATTTGCGAGTCTTGCGGCACCGTCTCCGACATACCCCTGACAAAGGGCGGGGCCCTTACCCAATTTCTCAAAGTTCCCCCACGCTTCACAGTCACCCATTCCGAAATCACACTCCGCGGCAACTGCCCCGCCTGTAAAAAACCAAACCACTGAAAACCATGAGCCTCAAAATCGAAAACCTGCACGCAAATATCGGCGACCGCCAAATCCTGAAAGGACTCAACCTTGAAGTCCCCAAAGGCGAGGTTCACGCCATCATGGGTAAAAACGGATCCGGCAAATCAACTCTTGCGAAGGTCATGGCCGGCCACCCCGATTATGTCGTCTCCGGCGGGAGTGTGACTCTGGACGGACTCAATCTTTTTGAAATGGAGGAACCTGACCAGCGTGCCCGTGCCGGTCTCTTCGTGGCCTTTCAATA
>Ga0247844_1004122_pt1 | contig 20114 bp, 44 predicted proteins | sample LaCtaG_FD_192421 | JGI IMG/M metagenome (GOLD analysis project Ga0247844, IMG submission 192421) | Freshwater microbial communities from meromictic Lake La Cruz, Castile-La Mancha, Spain - LaCruzMarch201714.5m_1 | ecosystem: Environmental > Aquatic > Freshwater > Lake | place: Spain: Castile-La... | reverse complement strand
TTTGCAGACTATGTTCGTAAGAAAGAGCGTGAACGCATCATTGCATTACTTGAGCCTAATGGAGTTCCCGAATACTGGGTTGAACGAATCACCCACTTACTGAATGGAGACATTTAATGATTCAATTTATTGTAGGACTAATACTTGGATTTATGGCAGGACTTACTGTAGTTACTTGGTGGTTCGCTGACGCTGCTAAAGACCAACAAAACTCGGCGGAAAAGTTTGACGGTAAATAAGGGAAAATAATGATCTGGTATCTTACAAAGAATGATAAAAAAGATTACGAGCTTGATCGTATCTTTGAGGAAGCGAATTTGCGTGGAGAAGAAATAAAACATGTAGAAGTAGATAACTTTGATCTTGTTGTGACCAGAAGCGACAGAAGAAGCATTCGACTAGACAATGAAACAGTAAAGCTTCCTTCTGTTGTTATTCCTAGAACTGGCAGTGGAACTAGCTACTATGCAATGAGTGTTTTAAGACATCTAGAAAGAATGCATGTTCCAGTTTTAAATACAAGTAACAGCATAGATGCTGCCCAGGATAAAATGTATTCTACCCAGATTTTAGCTCAACACAATATTCCAGTTCCAAGAACTATGTTGGTTAGATTTCCTGTAGATATATCTTTGGTAGAACAACAGATTGGGTTTCCCTGTGTTATAAAAGTTTTAAGCGGAAGTTATGGCAAGGGGGTACATTTAGTTCAAGATGCTTCAGCACTTCAAGAATTAATGGAGTTTGTTAGTAGCCTAAACTCTCCACTTAACATTTTGATTCAAGAGTATATTGGAGAACACCCAGGAACAGATATTAGAGTTTTGGTAGTAGGTGGAAAAGTTATCGGAGCAATGAAAAGATCTAGCACAGACGGTGGATTTAAAGCAAACATTTCTCGTGGCGGTACTGGGTCTGTCTATGAACTTAATGAGGAACTGTCTTATATTTCTCTAACATCAGCGAAAGTTTTAGACTTAGACATTGCTGGGGTAGATCTTCTTATAGACAAAGATGGATATAAGGTTTGTGAAGTAAATTCTGCACCAGGTTTTGAAGGGTTTGAAAAATTTTGCAATACAAATGTTGCAAAAGAATTTATACAATATGCTATTTTTAGACAGAATAAAGAGTAAAACAGGTCCTGCAATTTTGAGCAAACAAGTTTGACGAAAAAGTTCGGCGGTAGAGAACCCACGCTTGACAAACAAGCGAGTAATTGGTATAATAGATATAACAAACAAAGGGAGACACATTGTACAACAAGGAAAACAAAGAAATGCGACGTGACTATGTAGCTATTGCTGCTTATGGTTGGAAGCAATGGGGAACAAGTGAGCCTACCGTAAAGCTCGTAGTTAATAGCTATGGACAATCGGCAGAGCAGAACCTTAACATTGAAGAGGTAGGACAGGTTATTGAGATGCTCCAGGAAGCATTAGCAGAAGCATTAGCAGCTAAAGACCACAGCCCTAGCGATGATCCTTGGGGACCAGAGCAGCCATTCTAAACGGAGGTAGACGCACCAAAAAATGGGGGGCATCAGAAATGGTATCCCCCATTAACATAAGGAGAAATAATGATTGAAGTAGTAGTATCTAAAGAACGTGTGAAAGAAACATTGGCATTCGTAAAGTCTATGCGAGAAGCAAAGCAGAACTACAATGTGGAAGACAAGATGTTTGATCGTAACAACACATCTGAAGGCATCAACATCATTGGACACCTTGGTGAACAAGCAATTGGACAGGCATTAGGTTTTCCTGTTGATACCACCGTACTGGTTGGTGGAGACAATGGGTCCGACATGGAAGTAAATGAAACTACAATCCAAGTAAAGACCAGCCAGCTTAAAAGCCTTATCTTCAATCACCTATGGCAATTTAAGTCTGACATTGCAATTCTTGTGCAGTATGTTGGAGCAGACAAAACTAAGTCAGAAGAAGATCCTCACTTCATTATTGTGGGGTATATTGATAAAGAAACATTTAAAGCAAACCACTATAGAAAAGACTATGGTTATGGCGAACGATACGTCATGGATGCAAAAGATTTGTTGCCTATTGAAGAGCTTACTTTAATCCACCAGCAATAATGTTTTGCTATTTTAAGGCTTCTCAGAGCATAGTTATGCACAGTTTTATCCACAATCATCTTACTGATATGGATATTATCTGACTGAAAGAAGATGTTTGGAAAGTTGTTTGAGATATAGAGCTATATATAGTAGGCGTTCGTAATCCCAAACACTATATCTTGTGTCTCCCCATACGCCAAATCCCCTATCTACCACAAAAAATTGCATTTGTCAACCCCTATATGTAGTATAAATATGCCCAAAAATCCCTATATATAGTATATAAATATGTCAAAACATCCTATTTTATATCAGAAAATGTACAAAATATACAAGAATCTGGGAAAAATAATTAAGGGTTCGTAATGTATTTGTTTATAGTTATATAGGGGGAAATGGTTATACTTAGCTGCCCCAAAATATATATACCAAACCATCCTATTAGACATTGCCACATTTCGGGGGTATCAAATAGAAGATCGTAATCCTTTAGTATACATATTACCTATAGGAGAAACACTCTATCATCTGATACCCTCCAACTTTCTGGGATTTTTTGGAAAGAGTTCTTAATGTCTGTAGAATTTGGGAAAAATATTTGGGAGTTCGTAATGGTGGATCGTAAAGGGATGTTTGTTAGTATGTTATAACATTTGCTCGGGGCTGCAGTTATACACAGAAAAATCCCCCAACTGTGGATGGATGGGGGATTAGACTATTAGTATTAGACTGACGACATTACATCATCTAGACTGTCAAAGCCAGTATCCTCAATACCAAGACCAGCAAGTAACAAGTCGAATGTCTCGTTGATAAAGCCACTAGCAATCTCTGTGCTGTCCACAATACCTTCGCTGATTGCGTAAGCCAGAGGCAGACCCAAATCGTTGTATTCGATAAAGTCTACAAACTGTGTGTCATTACGATAGTTGAGCCAAACATCAGATAGGATAGCACATTTGTCTTCATAGGTAGTCGTAGTCATTGGTCTTGTTCTCTTTCTCATCTCTCAGAATGTCTGCCATAAGCAGGATACGGTTGATAGTTACATTGGGACTGATTTGGTGAATATACATTGCTACCAACTCCAAATCTAGTCGTAGGTCTGAAATAAGATTTGCCATTGTTTTAGCAACTCGTTCAGCATCTGTTATTACTTTTCGCATTTCTCTCCTCAATCCATTATACCAAAAATGTAGTGGGAACGCAAGTGCTGAAAGGAATAAAGTCACTTACGTCCCCACCAATTTGTAGACGGAACCCCCATTCAACGTCTACCTATCTAGTACTACATTGTACTAGAATCTGTTATAACTTGAGAAGGCTCCATGTCGAATCGATCGATTTTGATATCTCCCAGAATCTTAGCAATACGTCTGGAAGGCATCTCAACTTCGTCACGGAATATCCAGAAGTCATAGCCATACTCTGACATTGGAAACTGTTCTGCTAAGTATTGAGTCTCGTACTCATCACAGTCCAGGACAATGCCAGTATCATACTTACGAGTACCCTCGCCGTCTGACTCATATATGTAAGCCTCTATGCTAAAGAAGTCTGTGTAATATGCAGTCTTCTTAACCTCATCCCATTCTTCACGGTAGAAGATATTCAGGTCTAGTACTCTTTCTGCAGTCATTGTATACCTTTCGATTTAGAAGTGGAAGTCAACAGGGACAAGGAACCAAAGGCTATCATTCTCTACCCTATCTTTGTTCATATGAACAGGGTTGGTTGACCAATTGGCAAGGTCGTAGAAGTAAGAGTTGAAGTCCCACTCACTTTGAGCCATATCAATAATCTTGCCAAGAGAGTAGAGTTCCATAGAGTAGTCCATAGCACCGTCATACTCTTCAAAGTAAGAATCAAGATTGATGTTGCTACGCTTCCACTCTTCGAGATACCGACGGAATTCTGACATTCGTGCTTCGATACAATCTTTCAATATCAATTCGAATGCTTCACTATCCTTAGAAGAAACAACCATATTGGTCTGACCGTCAGTATATGGGTCACTGTCCTGATTGAATCGTCCACCACCAGTTACGAACCAGTCGTACCAAGAAGTGGTAGAACCGTCATTGCCAAGCATTGATTCCAGTTCAATACGAACGTTCTCAATTGCTTCTTCGGCAGAGTCAGCCTTTACTGCAATGTATTGTAAGACGTGCATTCATTTTCCTTTGTTTGGGGTTACTATCTATTTTACAGCAAGAAGGGGGATTTGTCAAATCCTAGTAGTCCTCGGTTTCTTCGAGGGTATAGTCGTGGTCGTCACAGCCACAGCAAGCAAGACACTCAGCCTTGATGTTATAGCAAGCATAGACTTCCATATTGGGGCGTTCACAGTTGTAGCAGGTATTCATAGTTACATTATACCCTTGACCACCGACACAAAATGATCTTCGCATAGATAGCCATAGTCTTCTACATCTCGTTTGGTAGCAGGTTCTTTACACCAAATCATTTCACACACATAGATATATGGTTGCATTACTCGTCCTCCTGTACCTCGAAGTCCCAGACAGCATCAGTCTGGTACTGCTTAAAGTCGTCGTCAATCCATTCGTCTAATGCTTGATAGGCTGACTCTTCATTCTCTGCTTCTACAGGAACAAGATACTCTACCTGTAGGTATGCTCTAACTAAATACTTAGGCATTAGTCACCAACACATCTTCCGACCAAGATACCTCAGTAACATAGTATCCCAAGTTATTTATACGGCGGTAGCCATTCTGAATATCAGTATAGGTACTGTTAGGGTTATTATCTACTAGTGACCATACATTGAATGGTGAAGTACCGTCAGGAATGTCTAAGAGAGTAACATACGCATTATCGGTGGTAGGCTTGTAGGTGGCTTCCCACTCGTCCCAAGTCATAATCATTTCTCTCCTAGTGTGTTGAAGTTGTCGCTGTCATAGGGGTCAACGAATGCTTCCCAATCTCCGTTAGGCATATTGGTGTGTTCTTCGATAGCCAACTCAATGGCTTGCTCTTCGCTTTCTGCTTCTACCCAGTAGGTTGCTGAGTATTCTACTTGATATACTTTCACATTACTCCTCGTCCATATACTTGATGAATGTTTTGATTAGGTTTAGTCCCATTATACCGCTGACCACCGACATAGAACTGCCGTTTAGTAGTTCATCTATCTTGTCAATGATTTCTTGTTTGACTACTTCACGCTCACTCATATGCTCAACTCTCCACTCTCGTCATATAACTCAGCCTGATACTCATCTTCCCAATCAGTATTCAAGTGCCACTTACGAGCCTCGTCACTGAAAAGGGTAATGAGCATATCCTCAGAAGCATCATCGAATGTACCAGTTGACCATTCATCAGTACCCACCACACCAAACTTGATTTGAGCAGGGTACTCAGCGTGGTCATAGATATAAATCATAACCTTAGTTGTCATCTTCGTCCTCATCTTCCTCAATCTCTTCTACCTCAACCTCGTACACACTATCATACTCAAGGTTGTCATAGTAATAGCCAAGTTCTTCTGCTTCTGATTGGCTGTCTGCTTCAATCGTGCCAGTAAAGGTTACTAGAGTTTTTACATAATATTGAGCCATTGGGATACCTTTCTTTTTTGGGTTACCTCTATTATATCGTTGACCACCGACATCAAACTGGGGAAATTCGGGAGAGTTCGTAATCAGTTCGTAATGGTTAGATAATCATTGATTGTTTATTATGTCAGTTGGCTCGGGACCCCTGTGGATAACTCTGTGGAGATCCCCCTTGGGGGAGGCAGTTTATACTGTTGCCCAGCAGTTACGGATTACACTCCCAACATAACCGAAGCGACTACACGAGCCAGACGGTTTTTCTCTGCCGTTATAGCAGGGTCAAATCCACTAGCACCAGCCAGAATGTTTTCGGTGTTGCCACCACGAGCAGTCCTGTGCCAGTCAAGGCGTTCGGTGAGAGCGTTGAGCGTTCCCCAAGCAGTACCAGTAATCGTGTTGTTGAATTGTCCAACATAGATGTCGTGGATAAGGTCAATCTTATCGTTGTGCTTCCTGAACGAACCCTTAGCGTCTTTCTCAGGGGCAGGGTAGGCAAGAGAAACAATCTTGTCAAACTCTGAGTTAGTAACCTCAGTCTCAATCATAGCGTTAGCCATAACGGAGAATTCGTCAAGGTAGGTCTGAGCCAAGCCAAGTGCTTCACGAGCAATCTGAACCTTGCCCTCTGCCGTCTGAGTGTGACGGATTTTGAACGATTGCTTTACCTTACGGTTAGAACCAATGCCACCACCAAGAGCGAGATTGAGAGTGTTAGCACACACAACACGAACAGGCGTGATACTTGCCATAATAGAGATAGAACCGTCGTGTGATGTGTTGATGAGCAGGTAGTTGTCAATCTTGTCAGCACGACCATTAGGGTCAAGCGTGATAGAGTTGTCAAGAGCAAGCGAGCCAAAGACTACACGACCACCCTTGATTGAACCAGCAGTCTCCCAACGACCACCACCGTCAAGCAGGTTGTCACCAAAGGTGAACAGGTCTTCATTCTGAAGAGTGTGGTAGCGTTCTCCAACTACGCCAAGAACATCATTCTGTTCCTTGTCGAATGGGTTGGTACGACAAACAAAGTAGTTAGTCTTGTCAGAGACATAGCCTTCTGGGAAAGCGAGTTCTTCAAGACGAACATTCCAGTTGTCAAGGTGAGCGAGTTTGAGCATTTCGCCTGTGGTAACTTCGTCTTCAAAGACTGTACCAAGTTGATGCCAAGCAGGTTCTCGCAATGAAGCAAAGGCAACCTCGCCGTTAGCACCGATTTCTAATTCGTGAGCCAATGTATTTCCTTTCGTTTGTTGTTGATAGTTTAATTATACACCTGACCACCGACATATAACTATTCTGGGGAAGATTCTGGGAGGTTCGTAACACAACCGTAATAACTATGTTAGGACATGGCGGCTCGGGGATCCCAGCTGGGCATACAAAAATCCCCCTGCTACCAGCAATCTATCCAGACGCTTCGCAGGGGGACTTTGTGTGAGAGTTATAATTCGGAATAGAGGATTCATCTCACCTTAGCATCTCTACCCTATCTAGTGTTATATACAACTAGCAACTCACCCTCTGTTTCAAGGGAAGCGACCTCATAGGGACTCGAACCCTAACCTCTACCTCGACAGGGTAGCGTGATAACCTTTTCACTATGAAGCCTATGTTTCTCTATGTAGTTATGAATAGGGCAGTTTATCGTGATACCCAGCACATCTGCTTAGAGCAGTTCCAGAACGCTGTTGTAGGTGCTGGAAGTCACAGTTTCCTGCGGAGTGAGGCGCAGAAGCGTGAGTGTCTTTTCCAACTCTTTGAGTTTGGAGTTCACTCCGTTGTAGCCACTTGGGTTCTCTGGCTCTTTGGGTGCTTGTTCGTGTAAGTCACCAACGAGGTTCTTACCAACAGCCAGTTCGACACCGCCGTTGTAAGAGCGACCAATACGAATGATGTTGTCATACTCACCCTCAAAGAGTTCCTGCTTACCAGAGGAAATCGAATCAGCGACAATAACAGCCACATCTGCGACATACTTTTTACGGTCTGCCTTGTACTGTGCCAGACGAGCAGGGTATTCTGCGATTTCAGTTTTCAGTTGTGATACCTTATCCTCAACCATTGTGATAATCGTTGCGGTAGGGATTTTTACGGAGATACTACGAGCCATTTGTGTTGTCCTTTCGTTTGGCTTATATCTATATTATATCAGGGGGGTCTGACATATAACTATTGAGTTGGGTGGGCAGTTTTAGGTGATACCCAGCACAAACAACCGATTACTTGCTGGAAGTAACCGTAGTCCAACGAGGCTGTCCAGCAACATCAAGACGAACACGGAACGAACCGTTTGCGTTCTTGACAATCTCCTGAACCGTACCGCTAACGCCAGACTTCTGCGTGGTGAACGACTGACCGATTTCGATTTGCGACATATTATTACCTTGCTTCCTTGTAGTGAGCCAACTGTGTTGTTTGCTTCGTTATTGCCATTATACAGGAAAGGAAAGAGTTTGTCAAGTCTATTCTCAACTTTTTTATTTTTTTGTGGGGACTTCCGACTTCGTTTCCCTTGCCTGTATATACAGTATACCAACGACCACCGACATATAACTTCACGATTTGGGGGATTTTCGTAACAGTTCGTAACTTGTTTGTCATAACATATGCGGCTCGGGCGAGATCGGATTTTGGGCATAGAGAAGGGACCTTTTATAAAGGACATGTCCAGGTCCTCGTCCAGTGCAGGGGAAAGGACAAACAATACCCTGCAGTGGGAGCCTAACTCTCTTCTTGTGCTATTCCGTTGAGTTCGTCAATTGTCTGAGTGAGTACCTGAAAGTCCTCTGCCGACAAAAGTAGTTGTGACATTGCGTGTGCCATAAGACCTGTGAGTGTCTGCCCAAAAATGTTCAGAGCAATCTGACGGTCTTCATCGGTTTCTGCGAACAGTACCATACCAGCCGCAGTCTGTGTCATTACATCTTGCGAAACATCTTCGGCAACCTGCTTTAGTCCAAATGCTACATCAATCATTCTTTGTCCCTTTCGTTGTTGTTACTCTAATTATACTGTGTACCACGGACATCAAACTATGTCGTGGAGTTTGCCATCCACCATTATCTGTGGTCTTTCGGGGTATACCCTGTAAAAGTTACCGTATTCCGTTTCACTAAACGCAATACCGTATACCTCTGTGATAAAGGCACACGCCAATGGTGCGATAGAGTGGAAATTGTGAAGTTTCTCCTCTTGGAGATTACAGTTAGGAATGTCACCCTCTTCGGCATAGTCACCAACGACTACTACCCTGTCACCTACCCAGCGACCAATGAATGAGGAATTTTCCTCTGCCCAGAAATCTCCTCCGCCACGCATAGGCGAACAGGTTGTCAGGACATAGAGCATATCCGAAAGCGAAGCCTCGTGTCCTGTGTGTTCACGCTGTTTCGCACCAAGTCCGATGTCGTGTGGGTGAAGCACTTCACGCTTGTCCAAGTTGTAGAGAGAGTGGTATTGTCCCATTGTGTGTCCTTTTCTTTGTCTGTCTTATCAGTATACACCTGACCACCGACATATAACTCTGGGAATCTGGACAAGTAGTCGTAATTCTTAATAACGTTTAGATAACGAAGCGGCGCCCTGCGCAGCGCTCGGGTTCACAGCCACGGCAATGCGGGGGCGCGACTCGCTGTCATTCCGAAACATTAGCGTAAACGCCCGATAATTCGAGCAATTTAGTGCTGGGGTGCCTGGACTCGAACCAAGAACAAAGGTATCAGAAACCTCCGTGTTGCCAATTACACCACACCCCACCAGCGGACAAGCCGCTCCGCGTTAGCCTACCTCACATATGTTTCGGCATCAGCATCATAGACATATGCGTTAGGATAAGTAACCTTGATAGAGAGTAGAAATTTCCTAGCGTGTTCCTCATTACGGAATGTAGCCAATTTACTTTGCTTACCCTCCCCTGCCCAAACCTGAAACTTGAGTGTATAGTCAGTCATTTTTCCTCCTATAGAAATTCGAATGGGTCACGGTCTTGAAAGATTTCTTCAAAGTCATAGAATGAATACGACTCTGGATTGGCGTAGTAGTCCTCTAACGCTTCACGGATTTCTTCTGCTTGTTCGTCCATTATTTGCCCCTTACTTGTCGAATATATCCAGTATCGCAGATACTTGGTCGTTTGTCAAATTGTTTACTACTTCCCAGTCAATTACATTTTCCCAGTCCATTTTGTCCCTTTCGTTATTACTATTATACCAAGTACCACGGACACCAATTAGAATCGTCTCCACGGTATTTTACCGTCCCAGATAACGGTATCGATGGCAAACTCGAATGCCTTACGCTCTCCCTCTTCACTAAGAATCTTGAGAAACATATCGTAGTTTTTTCGGTTGTCTACGTCTTCTAGTGCCATTAGTCCTGTTCCTCCACAAATCCTTCAAGGCGGTGCTGTTCTACAAAAGTCCAAGCGTCACAGAATTGGCTATCCTTGTATGTGACTCCGTGTGGCAATTCGATTACTTCGTTGTAGTCACCTTTGTTACAGGCAATAATTGCGGCAACGCCACAGTCCACCATAAATTGCGGAATTGGGGGGTACATATTAGAAGCAAAGTGCATACTCACCATATCCTCTAATTCGATATCGCCAAGTTCCTTGAGTCCTTCTACAAACATACTTCCCATTGTGTTCCTTTCATCGTTAGTCTAATTATACTAGGTAGCACCGACATCAAACTTCGTCTTTGAATACATCGGCAAAGTATTCCTTGAGCCAAACCTCAGTTTCATTCTCACAGTCCCAGATAGCCAGTTGTCCTTGTTCCTTGCCAAGAGCGATGGCGTTGTCCAAGTCAGATACCCAAACGCTACGGTCAAGGTACATCACGCCACTCTCAGGATTAGTCCATACGCCTACATAGTCGCCAGTCACCACATCATCGAGGGTATCGAATTTGTGAACGGCTACCCAATAGCCAGATTTAGCGTGAGAGAGAATAAACTGTCCGTCAAGGTTGAGATAAGTACCGTCGTTCATTATTGTCCTTTCGTTGGTATATATTCATTATAACCCAGACCACGGACACGTTATTCGGGGAATTCGGGAAACGGATCTTAAAGTTTGTAATAGGTATGTTAGGACAAACGGCTCGGGCGACCCTGCTAGATAGCAGAGCCTCTCACGACAATCCAAATCAGAGCCTGTGCGGTGCGAGGTGTCAGACCAAATTCCCTAGCCACATTTTCGGTTGCCAGAGTGAGAGCGTGATACTGTCCCTGCGTAGGGCTATCCGTAGGCATTTTTGCTGCCCTCATCATCCACACATCTATCACAACGGCATCCGTGTCGCCAAAGATAGCACGAGCGAATGCGTTAGTTTTGAGACCTTTGAGAGCGTCAATGCCACCATTCACAACATCGTTAGCCATTTTAGTGTTGTTTTTGAGACCAGACACAGCGTGTCCCAAAGAGAATGCGACTGCCTTTGTGATATTGCTTGCCCAACGCTCACGAGGGGAGAATGCGGAGACAACGCCAGCACCGATTTCCAACGAGGCGTTGAGATTGGTAGCCACTTCCTGTGCCACTTCCTGTGCTTCGTGATACCAAACACTAGCCTGTTCGACCTGCCCAAGTGTTGCTTGGAGAATGAGGTTACGGTACAATTCCGTAGCGGTAGCGGTGTAGGTTTCGTTGAGAGTGAGAGTAGTCATTAGTTTGTCCTTTGCTTTGTTGATAGTTCTATTATACATCTGACCACGGACACGTAACTGGAATTTTTCTGGGGAATCTTAAAGTGTTTCGTAACCAAATCGCCCGATCCAGATCAGCTCGGGGATTTTTGGGGGCAGTCAGTCATTGAGCCACGCCAGCAGGAGGGTTAGTCCTGCCAGCGTGACAACAATAAGAATGTCACTCACCGTCTACGCCATTCCAACAGGCAGAGATAAATCGGTCAGCGATAAAACGCTCATTGTCTTTTGCCATCAGTCCAGCGAAATCGTGAATGAGAATGTCGAAAGTGTTTTCGTCAATAGAGAGTGCGTAACGGTTGAGCAAATCGGCAACGGCTACATAGTCTTTGCGTGTCATCATTTTTGTGTGTCCTTTTCTTTGTTGTGTTTACAGTATATCGGATAGCACCGACATATTACTTTACCGTCACCCATTTTAGAGCGGTAACGATTACGTTGTTGTAGTCACCTGACATTGCTTCCACAACAAATTCGTCAATATCACTCTGGGGAACATTACTCTTACGGAGTGCTTGCTTTACCGTTGCGATAATGGCAAAGGCGTTTCCGTCTTGTCCAATTAGTTTGGCTTTGATGTTTGGATATTTGGGCATTAGTTTTCTTCCTTTTCGTTTACTTTCACCTGTGCGATTTCTAGCAATTTCACTCGTTCTGTTTCCGAGAGCAAAGCCCAAGCATATCCAAACGCATAGGCGTAGGCGATATCGCTTTTTCCGCTGTGTGCCTTTTTGAAATTGGCGATTACTTCACTTGAGCGGTTGATTGTGTCTGACATTTTTTGTCCTTTTCTGTTCGTATTACTATTATAACCTAGACCACGGACACGAAACTATTCGTTTTCACGAATGGCTTGTGTCTTGATAGCCTTGCGAGTACGCAAGCGGTTAGGGCGATTGTCGTGAGTACCTGCCGCAGATGAACGACGGATTTCACGCATTGCCTCGATATAGGGCTTGTTCTCAATACCTTTGTGAGTTGGGTTCTTTTTCTTCATAGTATAAGTATACATCAGACCACGGACACCAAACCCAGGATTTTTGGGGGAAACGCAATAATGTTCTTAATTACGCAAGAAACCTGCGTGGCTCGGGACCTGTGGATAACTTATCCCCAGATTACTCTGCGTTGCTCCCATAAAACTGTACGCCAAATCCGCATACGGTACAGTCTGCCCAAATCATCTCAGAGTCACCAAGGCGTTCAGGTTTTTGGTCAAGGTCTTCTGTGAACCAAGTCAGACGGTCACAAGTGTGGCATTCTGCCTCATAGTTGAGAATTCGTTTCTTCACGCTACCTCCGTCAATTCGTCTGCATCGATGGTGACGTTGCCGATGGATACACCGACAGCACCCATCTCCACCAATTTCTGAGCCGCAAAGTATCGGCATTCGAAAGGGACGTTGTAAGCCTCAAACTTACCGTTGCCCATATTCGCTGTAATCTTGACTGTCTTCATTATTGTCCTTTTCTTTCTCTAAGTATAACACCGACCACAGACACATAACTACCCTGCAAAGTCCCAAGGGGAGACATCCATCTCCCAGACTGTCCAAGAGTTAGGCAATTGCCTAGCACACCCTTCACAGGCTGCCTGAGAGATATCTCCGTGAGAGACAGAGACCGTAGCCAAGTTATCGCAGAATTCGCATTCCATATATATGTCCTTTCGTTTGTCTTAGTCTAATTATACATCGCACCACCGACACGTTACTATCTGGATTCGGGAAAATTATCCACAAGCACGTAATTGCCCTGTGGATAAGTCGGCTCGGGCTTCGCAACAATCTTGCGTGGGGAGAGATTTATTTGCTCTTGCGAGGCTCACTCTCTCCCCTGCGAGATTAGACTACATAACGCTTGTGGATTTCCATAGCGTCACGGGCGATAAGCGTAGACCAGCCTTTGGGGGACTCGTCAATTTCGACAGCGAGAGCGACATAAGGCTCATTTGCCTCAATGCCAAACTGCTTGCGGAATTCCTTACCGACTCGAATTGGCTCGACAGACTTGACCTGTCCAACATACTTGTTGTCGTGAGTTTGGACTGTGTATCCGATTAGTTCTTTCATTTTTTTCCTTTTCTTTCTTGTATTGCAATTATAACATTGACCACCGACACCAAACTATTTGGCGTAGACATCCAAGAGATTACGCCAGACAGCCAAGCGACCAATGGCAAAATATTCCATTTGAGAATTGCCTCGTGCCTGATAGTCTGCCAAGTCAATTTCCTCGTCAGCGATAAAGCGAGCAATCATTTCGGTGGAGAGTGTGATTTCTGATTTCATTTCTTGTCCTTTGTTCATATCTTCATTATACCAGTGACCACCGACACCAAACCCCTCAATTCAGGGGAAACGCAACTATCTTCATAAAGACGCAAAAAAGTTGTGCCGCCCGAGCCCCCTGTGGATAACCTTGGGGATAGTTTATTTGCTCCGAAGAGGCTCACCTATCCCCAAACCTGTTAGCAGGGAGCGATATCCTGATTTGGCACAATGGCAACGGTATCCGTTCCAAGCACCAGAATGTGCGACCATTCATCACTTTGGAAAATCAACTCAGCACGGTTGATAGTGTGTTCAGTACCAATGTAGTTTACGAATGTCATTTTTGTCCTTTTCTTTATGTTTATATCTAAATTATACCAGTGACCACGGACACGTAACCCTAGAATTCAGGGGAATTCAGGGAGATTTCGTAACAATTCGTAACAGTTTGGTAACAGATCGCTGCCCGAGCCTGTGGATAACTTATACCCAACTACCCCCCTACTGAAAAGCAGGGAGGTAGCCAACTGAGCCAGAGCAGTGGCACTCAGTCCAGATACCCTTACAGTCTGAGCAGTGATACACATAGTCTTGATTTTTCATTTTTGTCCTTTTCTTTATATCTAAATTCTAGCAGGTAGCACCGACATAAAACTATGCCGTGATGGAGATAACCTCAAATTCAGCACGGAATTTAGCAATGTCACGCCAGTGAACAGCGGAGTAAACCTCACGCCCTTCGATGATGTAGTGAACGAGGTAGTAGTCATTTGTCTTAGCCATTTTTATGTCCTTATCTGAAACCGTGAGATTTATTTGCTCTGAGAGGCTCATACCCTTTGGGTCTTATTTGCTCTGAGAGGCTCACTCTCTGCGGTTTCTCTGTTTGTTTATATTTACATTATACAGGCTACCACCGACACGTAACTCCCAGAATATGCCTAAAATTGGGGGAAAAACAATAATGTTGCGTAAAGTCCTATAACACGCAAAAAAATTGCTCGGGCGGCTGTGGATAACTTTTTGGGGGTGTGGATAAATCGACCTCCCTCACTGTTCTAAATAACACGATAGGCATAGGCTATATTCCATACCTGGCATATTATTACCAGAGATATGCCTACGGCACTCACGGCATTTACTCACTTGGCGAGTTGGCGAGTAAGCGAAAGTGCTTCCTCGAAATCGTGATTTGTGAAAACGTCACCCTGTGCCAGACGGACAAGGGCGTTTAGACGTAGTGCCTTTTGCTTAGGCGTGAGAGCATTTATGTTTATGTCTTCAGTTTCGTTTACGTCAATTTCGATTTCTAATTCTTCGTTCATTTGATTTTCCTTTTCTTGATTAGTTACAGTATGACAGATACCACGGACACGGAATTACATTCCAAGTGTCTGGCGAGCAACCAGAGTGATTTCCTCATCTGTGAATTCTGACTGAGTAGCCAGCAGAGCATTGTAGTTTTGAGTATCACGGTAGACTGCGTTTCCGTAGTCAGAGAATACTGCCGTGATAGCAGAAATCTTAGCCTGTACCAATTCTTGTTTTGTAGTCATATTTTCTATCCTTTTCTTTTTCTTTATATCCATATTCTAGCATCGACCACGGACACGTAACTACTCAGATAGGGCAATATCTGCCTATTGTTACGTTTTGTTACCATTCCGTTATAATTCGGGGAAATCTATATATAGTACGTAAATGTCAGTATGCTACTACATATAGTGAGCCCGAGCATTCGAACAAATGTTCGAACAGACTACGGCGTGTCGGATAGTTACGTGTCCGTGCTATGCCCTATAGTATAACTATACAAAGAAACACAAACAAAGGACATAAAATGGAAAACGACATCTGCACCTGCCCTAGCTGTGGTATCACTATCGCTGAAGATAGGGACGTTTGCGATATTTGTTGGTAACGTGTCAGACCCCTACGCTATACTGATAACAACAAACAAAGGACAGACAATGGAAATCTACATTCTCGAAAACACAGACGGACAAACTATCGGAGTATTCTCCACTAGGGAATTGGCACAGGCATATATTGACGGTACGCCAGAGAACTACCGTTGGGCAATGGGTATCAAGGTAGCCAAGATGGACAACCCTATCTAGGACGAATTGCCTGGACTCCAGAAAAAATTGGGGAAATAGGGAAACCGATCTTATCCACATAAAGGCTAACACCCTGTGGATAACTCGCTCGGGGCATTTTTGGTTGTTTGTCAACACGACACGCCGATATATTTGATAACAATTTCGTTATAAAAAAGTGGGGTAAATGGTCATTAGATGTCCGTCCTCTGAGTATACTTATATATACAAGGACAAACAAACAAAGGACAGACAATGTACCAAACTGAAATCGCATTCTACGACTGGACTATCACCAAGACAGAGGAACACCTCTCGTCGCACGGTTGCTCATACTCTGACGGTTGCCCTTGCTGTACTTGTGACAGCAACACGGTTGCTACCATTACCCTTGTACGTCCTCGCTGGAGCAAGAGCACCAAGCGTATCGTTCAGGACTATCGCACAGAGTCAGTATGCTCAGCACACGCTGACGGTATCCACTGGTAACGTGGGTGGCACTAGTCCCTAAGATTATTTCTATTTATTAGGTGGCACTAGTGTGCTCTGTAATTGTGAGAGTTTATTGCTCAAGATCGTGTATCGTACATATCTCCAACATTTACAGAAAGTTACAAAATACAATCTGAATATATTACATAATCTGAATATTTATGTTATACTAGGTTTATGAAAACTTGTACAAAATGTCAGACTTTAAAAAATTTTTCAGAATTTCATAAATACTATAAATCTGTAGATGGATATAAACCACACTGTAAACCCTGTGTAAGAGAGTACGATCTTTCTGAGCACGATGCTAAAAGAGTGTTTGATAGAAAAATGCAGGGTACAAAAATGCAGTGTCGTTGGTGTAAAGAATATCTTGAATTAAATAGTTTTGGCAAAAATAAAACATACTGTAAAGAATGTTCTGGAAAGGTTGGTCATACAAACAATATAAAAAGATTTGGCTTAACTCCAGAACAATACATTGACATATCAAATGCTCAGAATAATGTTTGTAAAATTTGTAATAATAGTGAAAGCAAGCGTTTATCTGTTGATCACAATCACTCTTGCTGCAATGGACAATTTTCTTGCGGTAGATGCATAAGAGGACTTATCTGTTCAAGATGCAACAGGACACTTGGACTTCTGAAAGATGACGTTAATATACTAAATAAAATGATTGAATATTTGTCACGGTAGATCGTTATCCTCTAAATCATCTCTACTAATAAGACCATAGTTCAATAGACAGACATTCACAATCTTTCTTGATACTTTAAACTCTTTTGAGATCTGACGAGATGTTTTATTTAGCTCTACGAATTGATGGGTGAGCCACTCCTTGTCCATGTAATTTGTATTCATATCTCAATTATATCACAAGCTCTCAGAGGCTCTGTAACGAGCTAGAATTTAATTTGGTACTTGGATTCGAGATAGCTTATTTTTCGACGGTATACAGCAAGCACAGCTTGCCTGATGTATATTCACCATTTATGTATAGGACAATAAGCCTTTGATAGCTTTGTCTTCATTCTCATAAAACATTTACATATAGAACATGTCTTTGAAAACGCATTAAATAACTCACATGTTCCACATATGGCAAGACGCTCGGCTTGAAGTTCTTTTGTGCTACGAGGCTGGTTGGGATTTAACAGGTCCCAGGGCATAACTGGTTTGGGAATATCCTCATTTGTCATATATCCAGTATATCATCATACATCCCCATAGTAGGGTTTGTGGATACCCTTGTTTGGGGTTGGGTGCTCTATCCGCCGCCGAATTTTCCGCTTCGCTTAAATGACACTATATATAGTTATTGTCGAAGAACTTTATATCAAGATGTAGTAAATTGTATATATAATAATATTATGCCTTTAGAAATATTTCAAATAATATTGGGAATTTGCATCAGCGTTGCAACTGTTATTACTATCTCAGCAGCTGGAGTAAGGTGGCTAGTCAGACACTACTTCGATGATATCAAAAAAGAATTCAAGCCTAATAGTGGTAGTTCATTAAAAGATCAAGTAACAAGACTTGAGAATGATATCTTAGATTTAAAGAATCAGAATCTTGAAGGTAAAAAGTTTCACGAGAAGCTGGATAGTAAAATCGACAAACTTACAGAGTTGTTTATTCAGTATGTCTCTAAAAAATAAGTAACACGAATGTCCTTCGGACTTGACCTGACTTGTTTTCGAAGAACTTTTCTTAGGGGTTTCTTTCTTCTATTTTGTTTTTACTTATACTTCTATTCCCCCCCATTATAGTAAGATACCACAGGTTGAACACTGTTGTCAACCCTAATGCCATAATTCCTTATATTTATTGACGTAACATTTCGTAACAATTAAAAGTTGTAGTATTTCATAAACTGTGCTATAATGGTGTTATGACACCTTAACTTAGGGTGTTATTCTCTTTACAGAGGAGGAGGTATCTGAAAATGAAAACAAATCCTAGACTAAAGAGCTTTTTACTAAGTTCTATTGTTTTATTTATATTGTTTGGAGTGAGCGTATGGTCACCTTCAAATGCCCTGGCTGATGAAACTCATGCCAGTATATCTAGGTCAGGTCTTGATAGATCCGAAATTCGAGAGATGATGTCTGCTATTGAAGCAGAAAAGAAAACTGAATATTATGCAATCTACAATGAGCTTGTTCAAGAAGAAAAAGATCGAATTGCTGATCCTAGTTCTAAACAATCTAAGTTTGTAAGGTATGCATTAAAGTTCCAAGGAACTCCATACTGGTATGGTGGATCAACTCCAGAGGCTTTTGATTGTAGTGGTTTTGTTGCTTACGTGATTAAGAAAGTTCTTAAAAAGAATGTTCATCACTCAGCAACAGCACAAATGCAACTAGGTCCACGAGTCAAGAATCCACTGCCTGGAGATCTTGTGGGATTTGGTTATGGAAATGATTTTGGACATATCGGTATTTATGTCGGTAATGAAAAAGTTATTGACGCACTAAACCCAAATAGTGATACTCAGGTACGAGACTTATCTTGGATGAAACAGTACGTTGGTCCAGCAGTATTCGTAAGAATTATTGAACCAAACAGAAACTTTAATCCACACAAGATTACACAAAAAATAATTGAAAAAAAGGTTGAACTATCTTTTAGTCCGTAATCTGATACAATTAAGAGTGGCTGGCACTCAGGCTCGTCTCTCATACCCACCATCCTGAGTGTCAGTCTTTAATTATCGTGTTATACTTTATGTATGGCAATTCAGGATTTTTTTGGCTCAGACCCTGCACGTGTTACTTGGAAAGTAGTGCGTGGAGACACATCATCAATTAAGATTTCTTTTCTTCAAGATGATGAAACTACCCCATATGCTACAGCAGGGTGGGGCTTCGCATCGATAGCGTACAATCCAAAAAATGATACTGAGTACGAACTTGAAACTTCATTTGCTTCTAACGTTCTTACCGTAACTGCTCCCTCAGATGTAACCGTCGAGTGGGGAACTACTTATGGCTCTGTTGTTGCAGAACTACTTTTTGATGTTCAGGTAGACACTGGATCAGAAATCTGGACACCTATTGTTGGAACCATTAGCGTTGTAGGAGATGTTGGGGGTAGCCTCTAATGGCAGTAATTAAAATTTCAGATTCTAAGTCTACGCTACCGCCAGTAATCAAGGTAACTGAAGGCGGAGTTCCTACAGTTTATAAAATCACAACACTTATTAAAGTTTTCTGATAGAATTATATTATGCCCAATTCATATACATCTAGCAATATTATTGCAACAGTTCCTGCTATTGGAGATGTGGCAAACGTTACCGTTGCGTTTGAACAATATCACGCATCCATTGCAGATGATATTAATTCAAAACAGGAAACGATTACTGGTGCTGCAACAAGTGTATTGGTTTCAAATCTTACAGCAAACTCTGTTGTTGTTTCAAATTCAACAGGCAAACTTGTTAGTTCTGGGATTACAACAGCACAACTTAATAGCCTGTCAGGAGTTTCTCAATCAAGTCAAATCTTAAATCCAACTGGAATGGTTGTTCCGTATGCAGCATTTACTGCTCCAGATGGATGGTTATTTTGTAATGGTGCTTACATAACAAAGTCTTCATATCCAAATTTATCTAATGTTCTTACATCGACCTCTGACGTAGAAACTATTCAGTATGATAATTATACTGAAAACGAGCACGACACTAATGGATTAAGTTTTAATATTTTTAGTGTGTCGGATATTCCCAGAGGAGGAAGTTTAGTCTATCCATTTTATGGATATATTGTTGCCAACGCAGCCGCAATGTCTGGTTCTGGATTAGGAACATACTATTCTGCAAATACTATGTATGAAATGAATATTTATACAGGTGATAGTGGTACAAGAAT
>Ga0247844_1004120_pt1 | contig 20118 bp, 20 predicted proteins | sample LaCtaG_FD_192421 | JGI IMG/M metagenome (GOLD analysis project Ga0247844, IMG submission 192421) | Freshwater microbial communities from meromictic Lake La Cruz, Castile-La Mancha, Spain - LaCruzMarch201714.5m_1 | ecosystem: Environmental > Aquatic > Freshwater > Lake | place: Spain: Castile-La... | reverse complement strand
GGTCGGTTGTAATCGCAAGATATATTCCTTGGGTTAGAACCTTTGTGCCACCCATTGCTGGGACTGTAAAGATGAATTACTACAAATTCTTATCCGCTAACGCTTTAGGTGCTTTTTTATGGGGCGTTGGAATTACCTTAGCTGGCTTCTACTCTGGCTCAATCTCGTGGGTTGCTGACATCTCATACGCCCTTGCCACATTTTTTATAACAGCATCCTTAGTTTCAGCCTTTGTTAATTACCGCCGAGATAGGCGAGATTGACCATTTGCAATCACACCTAAGTAGGTGAGAGCGATACCTGCAATTAAATATGGTGAAATCTGTGTGCCAGGTGTTGGAAAAACAAAATCTATAAGTAAGGAGCCTATTAACATTCCGCCAACACTAAACAGAGTGAACTCAAGTACGCCAAGATGTTGAACGATGTGGGCAGAGAGTGCAATATAAATTACTCCAATTGAGCCACCTAAAAACATCCACCAGGGGGCGGTTTTAAAATTTAAAATTGAGTGATCGGTAAAGATTGATCGAATTGCTAATAAAACTAAAAGAAAGCTAGTGCCGGTAATAAAGTTAAGAAGTGAGGTAGCAAAACTTTTATTAGAATATGAATTGATCCTGCCATTTAGCGCCCGCTGAACTCCAACCCATGTGCCAGCAAAGAGTGCCAAAGATAAAGCTAGTATTGAAAAATCACTCATCGCAAATCTATCCCAAGCCGATACTGCAACAGCAATAACAGTAATAATTGCTGCAATTACCCTACGTTTAGTAATTAATGATTTAGCGCCACCGCTTAAACCTAATTTATCAACCCAAAGTGAGATGGCTGTTTGACCAGCAAGGGATGCAACAGTAAATAAAGCAACACCGGCGATTGGAACCACATGGGTTTGCATGGCAACAAAGGATGCACCAAGTACTCCGGCAGCAAGTGTCCAGGGCGGCATTTTCCCAGCCTTGGTCGCTTTAAATATCTGCCTAAAGCCTGCTCTTACATCTTTTCGAAACACAGCTATCAAAGTTACAAAAAGTAATCCAGTGGAAAATGAAACTATTGCAGCTTCTAATGAGTCACCCATTTCATCTGAGATTGCTCCATTCACCCTAGATTGCGCAGCGATTAATACGCCAGAAAAAGCTGAAAGAAGCTCAAGTCCTACTACCTTCTCACCTGCTTTAATAATTACTCTCCTTAAAAAATTTCTACTGGAAACTTATTAAGGAGAGTATAGAACTTATGGCAGTGCTGGGGATGAACCTAGAGTGATGTTAAATGTTTTTGATACACCAGCTGTAGTTTCAACCACCATGATCGTTTGATCACCTGGCGCATGGCTTCTGATTCGTACTATTGCAGAGACTGCGTCATTGACCTTAAAACCATCAATGCTTTTCACAACCATCCCAACGGTAAGACCTGCCTTATCTGCAGCTTGTCCTGAAGTAATAATTGCAATTTTTGCGCCATTGCCACTAAAGGTTGGATCAAATGAAATACCTAAAAATGGTTTAGTTGATTTACCAGTAGCAATTAACTCATCGGCAATTCTGATTGCCTGATTAAATGGAATTGAAAAACCAAGTCCAATATTGCCACTTGGGCCAAAGGATGAGCCCAGGGTTGCAATTGCTGAGTTAACACCAACTGCCCGGCCTTGTGAATCAACTAATGGACCACCTGAGTTTCCAGGATTAATTGCAGCATCAGTTTGAATTGCATCCATATAACTTTCAGCTGTTGTTGATCCAGTGGTTACTGGCCGATTTAATGCCGAGACAATTCCACTAGTTACAGTTCCAGATAATCCAAGGGGAGAGCCAAATGCAATTACAACATCCCCAATTGCAAGGGAGGCAGAGTTGCCTCTTGGAATCTCTGGCAAATTTCCTTTATTGATTGAAATCACTGCCAAGTCATACTCAGAGTTACGACCAACAATACTTGCGGTGTAAATATCACCATTGTTTAACTCAACTTCGATCTTGCCACTACTTGCTGCATTTTCAATTACATGGTTATTTGTGATGATGTATGAAAGGGAGGTGGTGGATTTATAGATTGAACCAGAGCCTGTACCATTACCAGCAAGGGCTGTAACTTCAATTGAAACTACAGAGGGTGAAACTAACTGAGCAATACTTTTAACATTTGCTCCAGTTGCGCCAATATCTATGGCACTTCTTCCCTTAGCACAGCTGCCGTTAGTGGAGGCATAAAGTGCTTTGGTCTTATTATCAATACAAGCTTTAACCACCGGCACATTATTAGGAGTCGCTATTGCATAACCACCAACAGCGACTGCTCCGATAACAAATCCGATTAACACTTTATAAACGCTGCTTCTCATATGGCTCCAATGCTCTGCTTACTTTTAGATAATTGAATATTGTACAAAGTTTACTTGAGAGTTATCTGTGAAATAAATGCGGTAAAATACGCAGATGATAGAAGATGTGATCTGATTAATACGAAAAATCTCTTGCTCTATACGGTAGAAGCTGGAGAATATGAATTACTTGAAACTGATTACGCCCATCCAAAACTTTGGCTTAATCGAGGCTTCTCTGATCCGCACAAATATTTCTTAAACAATAGAAATCCAATCCAATACCGAATTAATCAGGTGCGCACAGATCCTAAAGCAGCTAAGTACTTACTTAGGGTTGCAGTCTTAAAAGAAAGCATGGAAATAATTGGAAGCGCAGGTTTTCATAATCTGCCAGATGAAAATGGCATGATTGAAATTGGATTTGGAATAGACCCTACTTTTCAAAACAAAGGCTACGGCAAGCAATTACTTCACGGGATGTGGAATTGGGTGGTTAAAGATCCAAGGGTGGAAACCTTGCGCTATACAGTTTCCCCTTCAAATATAATCTCAAAAAGCATTATACAAAAACTAAAGTTTAACTTGGTAGGTGAACAAGTTGATGATGTTGATGGAGTAGAGGAGGTCTACGAACTAAATATAAATGAATACAAAGAAATATACTATAAAACTCTCTGACGGATTATCCAAGATACAATATAGCAATACAAAATTGATTTCTATTTATGTAAGTTTCTTGGTCTCAAACGAATTATGTAAGTCAAGGGTTACTCAAATAGATACTCTTAATTCTACATTTTGGAAATCAAGGTACAATTAGCGCCATGAAAGTCACAATAGTTTCAAGTAATATTAAGGAAACACTTCCGCAAGATGGAAAAACAATATTTATTGGAGAATGGTGCTTAAGATATTCAGAAAAGAATAAGAATAACTCTGATTATGAAATTTACGACTACCACTGGAATCAACCAAATCGTTTCTACGGAGATATCGAATTCCTAGACGAATTATACAAAGAATACCTAATTAAAATTACAAATATCCTAAACAAAATTCATGGAACAAATTACTCCGTACGATATTGGAATATTCAAATCGGATGGTGGCTTATTTTCTTCATTGAAGTTCTTTTTGACCGATGGACGACGGCTCATGCAATTGCGAGTACATATCCTAACGCCGAAATATATAAACTGCAATCGCAAACAAAATGTCCATCTGCAAGTAATTCAAGAACTTTTTTCGAGTGGGCAGCAAATGACGAAATTTGGAATGAAAGATTATCCACAGATATCTTTGAGAATTTTACAAGCTTAAAGATTAATTATGTGAGCCAAGTTGATTTTGGTCAGCAGAATCAAGCGAAGAAGAGATATTTAATTTTTTTGCTTGTACTTTTGCGTAAGATTAATGCTTTACTTAAAGAAATATTCTTTAAGGTTGTATTCTTCTTGACAACAAAATTGCTGAAAATTATTTATGGGGAAAAAATGAGAAGAATTTCGCTCGAATCTACTTACTTAAATAGAATATCTTTATTAAAATTGTTTATTTTATTGAGGTCAGCTCCTAGGTTTTTCCGTTCATGGAATATAGCGAGTCTTGAAAGTTCAGAAAAAATGAGAATCTGGGAGTTCCCAAATAGCCAAGGTTCAGATTTTTCAAAAGTTTTAGAGTTCTTCTTGCCAAAACATATGCCTAGAAATTTTCTAGAGGGATTTCACATGAACAGAGAAAAGTGTAATGAATTGATTAAGGAATTCAACCCTGAAATTTTAGTAACTGCCAATGACTTTGCGGAAAATGATGCATGGAAATTTTGGGCTGCGGAATGCATTGAAAATGGTTCTAATTTGTTTATAGCACAACATGGAGGAAGTTACGGCATAGCGAAACATTTATCTACACAAAGATATGAAGTTTCTATTAGTGATTATTTTTTATCTTGGGGGTGGGAAAGCAAAATTGATCCGAAAATTATTCGTGCTCCTTCAATGAAGTTAGTGGGAATGAAACAGTTCAAGCCTATTAATAATGGCTATTGTCTTCTTGTTACGGCAAGTTTACCGAGACGTAGTTATCATCTTGGATCATGGCCCATAGGAGCTCAGTTAGAAAATTATATCCAAGATCAATTTGATTTTGTAGAAAACCTCTCTGATGTAGTTCGTCGATCACTTGCTGTAAGAATTTCTCCTAATGATTTTGGCTGGGAACATGCTTTAAGGTGGCAAGATTATAATAGTGAAATAGAATTACTCCCAATAAATAAAGATTTAAACTCATATCTTGGAAGCACGAAATTATATATTAGTACTTATAACGCAACAACTTTTATAGAAGCGTTTAAAAGAAATATTCCTACTGTTATTTTTTGGGATCCAAATTTTTGGGAAATTAATGAAGATGCCAAGTACTATTTCGACTTTTTAGCAAAAGCCAAGATATTTTTTGATAACCCTGAGGAGGCTGCTGAGCATGTAAATAATATCTGGAGTAATGTTCCGCTTTGGTGGAATTCAAAAGAAGTTAGATTTGCTATATCAAAATTTACCAACCAATATGCCTATACTGGCTTAAATCCACTAAGAGAACTAAGTATCACGATTTTAGGTCAAAAATAATACGTGATTCTACGGTGCGGTATGGAAATTTTTTAGTTACTAAGATCTGATTTGCTGTATATTGAAGATGTGAAAATTATTAGATATCAATCACCTACCGCTGAAATTTCTTATGGAATAGTAAAGGACGGTATGGTTTATGAATTGATAGGTTTAATTACAGAGAATTTCACAGCAGGTAAATTAGTTGGAAATATGGATTCATTTAAAATTTTAGCTCCATGTGAGCCGACCAAAATAATTTGTGCAGCTGTTAATTTCCCCGGTACAAGCCACTTTGAAGGTTCAATGAGTGAGCCTTTATTTTTTATCAAACCTGCGACTTCTGTTGTTGGAATGGATGCGCATGTAAAAAATCCATTTCCTGATAAAAAGTGGTGGGGGGAAGCAGAATTAGGAATTGTAATAAAAAAGCAGATGAAGAATGTGTCTGAGTCTGAAGTGAAAAATTTTGTGCTTGGTGTCACGATTGGGAATGACGTGACAGTAGATAATTGCGATGATCGAGACCATCACCTTCTTAGATCTAAAGGTGCTAATGATTTTTGTCCAATTGGTCCGTGGATTGAAACAGATTTCAGCCCGATTTCATGGAACATTGAAGCGATTCAAAATGGTAACGTAATAAGACGCGGAAATACTTCTGACCAATTCTGGCAGTGGCCAAAAATTTTGAGTAAGTTATCTGAATGGATCACTTTAGAGCCAATGGACATAATTCTTACTGGAAATCCACCTGCAATAAATCCGGATAAATTCATTAATGGTCCTACAGAATTTATCGCGCGCATAGAAAATATAGGTGAATTGAGAACCTATTTTGTTTAGTGATATGGAAAATTCATTAGTTGTTAAATCAGGGCAAGACACTTATGAGGCTCTTTTTGTAAACTCCGCTATTGACGAACTAATAGGTATTTCACATCATAAACGTATCTTTGTGCTTGCTGACAGTAACGTTGTTGATCACCATTCTGAATTTATCGAAATGGTAAGCAACATCGCAACAGTTATCATTCCTATTAATCCAGTTGAGAATTCCAAACAATTAGTAGAAATTCCTAATTATATAAATCTTCTCTTAGATGCTGAAATTAGGCGTGGTGATTTACTGGTTGGAATAGGTGGCGGAATCATCCAAGACATTACTGGATTTATCGCGACTATTATTTTTCGAGGGTTGAATTGGATATTTATTCCAACCACTCTCGCGGCCCAAGCAGATTCTTGTATTGGCTCGAAAACTTCTATAAACCTTGGGCATAGGAAGAATACTTTAGGAACTTACCACCATGCTGAAAAAATAATTATTTCTACCGAATTTTTGCGCACACTGAGTATGCGCGAAATAAGAGCTGGGCTTGGTGAAATGTTGAAAGTTCATGCTATTGAAGATAAAAGTAAGTTTGATGAAATTGCATCTAATTATTCATTGTTATTGAATTTAAAGGGAGATCTTACTCGTTTTATTTACCAGTCTCTAGAATTTAAACGGAAAAAAATTGAGATTGATGAAAAAGATCAGGGACCAAGATTGGTGATGAACTATGGGCATAGTTTCGGTCACGCACTTGAGGCAGCCTCAAATTTCGAAATTCCGCATGGTATAGCCGTGTCTATGGGTATGGATATTGCGAATTACATATCGGTAAAAATAGATTTTGGTAAAAAAGATGATTTTAATCGAATGCATCCAATTCTCATGAAAAACTCTTATGAATTTTGGAATAAATCAATTGACAAATCTAAATTTTCAAAGGCTCTCTTAGCTGACAAAAAGAATACTTTAGATTCATATGTTTTCATCTTGACGGATAAGTTGGGAGTTCCAAGCGTCAAAAAAGTTTCAATGGATGTTGATATTGACAAATTAGTTTTTGATTATATTGAGGATGTTAGGGCTAATGAATTTAACAAAAAATAGCAAAATTGCTGTAACCTCTAGGAGTTTTTCTAGGTCGGAATTTCTCAGAAACAGCTTATTAGAAGTCTTTCCTAACGTGGTTTTTAATGATATCGGTACATCTCTTCGAGGCGAAGAATTAATCTCTTTTTTATCTGATTCGGATGCAGCAATTATCGCTTTAGAACCCATAGATGCAAATTTGATATCAAAGCTCCCAAATCTTAAATTTATAAGCAAATATGGTGTTGGCTTGGACGCAATCGATATCTCAGCCATACAATCTGCAAACATTGAGTTGCTCACATCACCTGGCATAAATAGTTATTCAGTTGCAGAACTAGCCTTAGCTTCCGCAATTTCACTTATTCATCTCGTTCCCCAGCATGAAACTGAGTTATTGAGTGGGGTCTGGAGACAGGAGAAAGGCAGAGAATTTAGAGGCAAAACTGTCGGAGTAATCGGATGTGGATATGTAGGTAAAGAATTTTTAAGAATCTCAAGTTTTTTTGGGACAAAACTGATGTCATTTGATTTAGCACCTGACTTAAATTTTTATGAGAGTTTAGGCATTCAGAACGCAAGTATGGAACTTATTTTTTCTTCCTGTGATATCATTTCGATTCATTTACCTCTGACGCATAATACAAATGGATTAATAAATGCAGAATTTTTTAAACTTATGAAATCTAATGGGATATTGATTAATTACAGTCGCGGCGGTGTAGTGAATGAGAATGATTTATACGAGTTTCTATCTGTAAACAAATTTGCAGGTGCGGCAATAGACGTTTTTGAGTACGAACCACCACAATCTTCAAGACTGCTTAATTTAGCAAACATTATCGCCACTCCTCATATTGGGGGCAGTACAGAAGAATCAATTCTCGCAATGGGAAAAGCCGCCATTGCTCAGCTAGTTGGAAAAATTGGTAAGAGTTAAGGGAGAAATGTGGCCATTCCACTCGCGGATATTGGCTCAAAATAACTATTAATAAGGTTCATTTTTACCGGGTGGCTGGTGTCAAAATTGCTATCATTTAAACTTATCAGAGCCTTTTGAAATTCTTTTGAGTCACTAACCTGGATTCGTAACTCCGGATTTAAAAATGTTGTGTCAAAATCGATTGATAATTGTCGCTGAATTTTTATTACCCTTAATCCAAGTAATCCTGCTTCCAATAGAGCACCTGTCGTCATACCCGCAATTACTTTGTAATTAAATATCATATTTCCCAACATGTTATCGACAATGAAATGTCGTGAAAGATCTATGTGCTGAGACAAAAAAGCAATATCGCTAAATGGATGTGGCTTAAAGTGAATGATCGTATTAAGGTCACTCACGCCCTCTTCAACTATTTTTATTAAGTCTATGCAATCAGGAATGGTCATCGGCAGTAAAACAAGCAAGTCTTGCTGCTTCATATGATTGTCAATCTTTACTGGTTCGTTTAGATATTTATACCTAAGCGCTGAACCCTTTACTATCCTATCGTTAGGCAATCCTCGACTAATCATTAGATCTCTAAAAATAGATCCATTGCTGATGATTTTTTCTGAAACCAAGCCTAACTGAAATTCAGCTTTTGTAGGATAGTTGCACAGAAGATGTTCAAACATTGCACCATGTTGAAAACCATAAGTTTTTATACTTGAATTTGACCTTGATATTCCAAGGTTTAACATTTTTTCTGGGATCATTCCTTCAAATTCCATCAACAAAACTTTTGGTGGGTTGGGTTTACTACAAAGTCTCTCTCCAAATTTAGCCCTAAGAATATGCTTGTAAACATCAAAATCAATACCGTACTTGGAATGGTGCAGACTAATCAGCTCTTTAAGCTCAATATTCCCAACCACAAATGAAGCAAATCTAGTTTTACGCAATTTGTATACAGTGTTCACGACGAATATTAAGTCCTTAAGCTTATAGAGTTTGAATTCATTGAAAACTTTATGACCTTGCGCATTCATGGCTTTAAATAGGCTATAAGGATAATTGCCAGCCCCTGAGACTAAATGACTTGCTGATAAATCATTTTTTCTATACCAATCGACCAACCCAGGAAAGTACCGCTCGCTATACTTGTTACTACTTCTCGACTCCTTATCTACAAATGTATGAATTAAAATATCGGTTTCTTTATAAGGTATTTGGAAAGCTACAATTAAGTTCGCAACAAACCACATTATGAATAAGCATGTTAGTTTTATGTGCAGTACATGTGCTTTTACCTTACTCATGGGCCAATTCCTAATTTTCTGCAGCATATTTTTATTTTGAAAAAAAGACAGCAATATTGAACTGTCTGTTATCAATACTACGTTTTTTCGCTTGTAATTATGTTGTAAAATTAGGTTAACAAGAATCACATTCTCAAAAAGTGGATTAATGAGCGTATTTTTTTCGGCTGTTCGCGTAGCACGCCAGAAAATATTTTTATTTGACGCAAAATCATCAAGGGCTGATGCAAATTCAACTCGGATTTTTTTTGCTAGTTGATTTATCAATTTAGTTAGCTGGCCCGATGAAAGTTCAGGGCTAATTAAACCATCCCATTTTTTGCGTAGATCACTTGATTTAATAATTGATATCACGCTTGAATTACGTAACGAAGCCTGCTTGTTTTGGTCGGGGAAATAATTGGCGTCCAACACTATCAAGTTCCTTATGTCTAACATCTAATTTATCTAAAGATCTTTCTCAATAAAATATTTTTTGTTCCAATCCTTATCTGAATTGTATATTTGATATACTAATTCCAGAGTTTTTCTAGCTTCTTCACAGTTTCCAGATTCTATTTGTATCCCCTTTTGCACACTTTCTATGAATAAATTAGTTTCCTCTGACCATGAAGTGTCTTCAAGAAATGCATATGTTGTTTCCTCTGGTTCTCCTGATTTTTCTGGATTTGCTTTCGTTAATTTTATAGTTTCGTTTCCATAACTTTTCGTGGAGGAGAGTATTCCAGATAATAGAATAGAGCCTTTCGTCAGTCCAATTTCTAGACGGAAACTATGTCTCCAAAGTGTTGCAGAAGAATGAAATAAAGCGACTATTCCATTATTAGTTTGCATTAAAGCGTATGCATTATCCTCGACTTCATAATTCCAATAAGAGTTTTTAACCACGGAATTCACTAAAGAGAAATCTTCTCCAAAATAACGCATAAGATCGAGTAGATGAATTCCTTGATCAAGCAAAATTCCCCCACCTGAAAATTCTCTTTTAGCCCGCCATTCGTTTTGATTAAATTTGATAATTGCAGATTTACCATATTCGCCTCTCATGTTGAGAATATCACCAAGCTCTCGAGAACTAATAATGGCCATGGCCTTCTTAACTGAAGGGTGATACCTATGATTAAATCCATACATTAATTTTAAATTTGGATTATTTTTTGCAACTTCAACCACTTTTCTAAATTCTTGTGGATTTCTGGCAGGGGGTTTTTCACAAAAGACATGCATTTTTTTGTTTAAGGCCAATATAGTAGCTTTAGCAGCCAGATAATTTGGAAGAGCAATAAATAATACGTCGAGAGTTTCATTAGAAATCATCTCTTCAAAATCTTTATATGTCCTTATGTTTGGTTGAAGATCTAACCTGCTCTCAATGTTTTGATCGCTTACACTTACGACCTCAAGTTCCTTATTCTGAAGTAGTATTTCGAATCTAATTTTTCCAACAGCACCGAAACCGGCAATTCCTATTCGCAAGGGTTTACTTATCATTTATTGAATTCAGAAATGCCAGCGCTGATTGATTCCATTAGCAATGAAGTGTCGTTTTTATATGCTATAAAATTAAAACCGATTTCTTTATAAAATCGAATTCGTTTTAGGCTAGTCGCAACTGTCCCAGCGACTTTTCCATTTGCTTTCACAATTTCTACACTTTTCTTCAATTTTTCAAGTAATTTTGGATTGTCAAGATCGCCCGGGATTCCCATCGAAGAAGCTAAATCATAAATCCCAAAATAGATCATATCTAAATTATCTAGACTTGAAATTTCCTCTAATGCGCTTAGCCCTTCAGCACCTTCTACTAGGACTCCCGTGAAGATATTAGAGTTTGCTTCATACATTTTTTGAGAGATCTGATAATCACTATATTTATGGTTTCTCGTAAATGGAGATAACCCACGAGATCCTGAAGGTGGATACTGCGTTGCTTTTTCGAATCGCTGTGCTGTTTCAAGATTTTTCACATGCGACATCATTATCGATTGTGTTCCAACTTCGAGGACTTTTAGTATTTCTTCATCTGTACTGTTCGGCAACCTTGCAATTAAGGTTGAACCCCCTGCTTCAGTAGCATAAATCATATTTTCAAGTGTTTCTAAACTAATCGGACCATGTTCCATGTCCGCAATCAAGAAGTCTATTCCTGATTCCGCCATCACGTTAGCAACCATTGGTGATGGAATCATTGACCACGAGCCAAACACTAACTTGCCCGCGGCTAATTTTTCTTTAAGTTTATTTTCCATCCCCATTTTAATAGCTCCCAAACAATTCGTCTTTAAACATAGCCAATTCGGCTTCGACCAAACCCTCAGGTGTGTCAACTGAAACATTACTTCGATTTGTTATTATTGCAAGGACTTTATCACCATTTTCGAGCGCACGGATCAATTCTATTGACTCTATCAACTCATTTTTTCTTGCTTCTATGTCTTGAAATCGCTGCAAATAAGCAGCACGAAAAGGAATAATTGCTACCTGCTTATACCTTGAAGTTAAATTAGTGTTCATTTCAAATGGAATAGGGCTCCTGCTCATATACAGAATCTGATTTTTATCATTAAAAACCACTTTTACTTCATTAACATCCAAAAGCTCTTCTTTGGTTGCCTTTCCAATTAAGGTTCCTAAGTTAAATTCTTCGTGCGCCAATATTTCTGATACAGCACTCTCAATCATTTCTGGATGCACCAGGGGTTCATCGCCTTGGACAATTACTACAATATCTTCATCGTCAATTTTCATAGTTTTCGCGGCTGCGGCGACACGTAAACCTGGTCTCATAATTTTAGGATCTGTCATTACTACGCGTGCACCATAATGTGCAGCTGAAGCGGCAATCTCATCATCGCATGTTGCGATAAATATACTTGAAATATTCTTCGCGAAACTGGACCGCTGATAAACGTGCTCAAGCATTGTCTTGCCAGCTATTTTCGCCAAAGGCTTTCCCGGAAATCTAGAAGCGCCCATTCGCGCAGGTATCCCAATATGAATGCGCATGCCTTAACTTAGCATATTGAATTAATAGAACCAGCGAGGAGCCTATATTAAATACTATTCAGATACTTTAGTTTTGCCCAATCACGCATATGTCGTAAACCTTCATCAAGTGGAGTTTTAGGTTTCCAACCAATGCTTTGCAGTTTATTTGAATTTCCAAAAAGTCCAAATTGATCTCGAATTGTAGGCGCCTGCTCAACTATTTTATAATTTTTTGAATCTTTTTCAAAGCAAACTAATATTTTTGAAATCAACTCTCTCACTGTAGTTTTTTTTCCAGTAGAAATATTGTACACTCCAGAAATTCCTTTGCCTGAGGCAAAAATACAAGCATCAACAACATCGTCTACATAAACAAAATCCCTAAATCTATCGAGACTTCCTCTAACCTCAATCGGTAAATCTTTCAAAACGTAACTCATATAAATTGAAACCATGCCCTGCTTTAAATTTGTAAAATCCTGTTTAGGACCATATATGTTAAAGAATCGCAAGGAGGCGCTTTCAAGACCTAGATTTCCGTATATTGTAAACAAACTTTCAGAAGATAACTTACCAACTGCATATGGAGACGGCGGACTTACTGGACAATTTTCATCAACAGGCAAAAGTGGATTTTCTGGGTCGCCATACACATTCATAGATGAGGCAAAAACTATCTTAGGTTTGTTATTACGCATCGCCCAATCGATCAATCTAGCTGTGGCTAAAGTATTTACTTCAAGATCGCGAACGGGGGTTTCGAAAGAAAGTTCCTGGCCAACGTGTGAGGCAAAATGAAAAACTCTGTCAAAATTTGAATCTAATTTTTGGAAAACATCGCCTTTGCTCAAATCTCCTTGAATAAACTCGCACCCAGGAATTATGTTTTCCGCAGAGCCGGAAGATAGATCATCAATTATTGTGACCTTGCTTCCTTCATTAATCAATCTCTCCGCTAAATGGCTACCTATAAAACCCGCACCACCTGTTATGAGAAATTTCATAGAACTCCCTTTTACTAATCAAAGATCAAAGACAAATTGATTTTGTTTTTTAATTAATCTAAATCAATAATTCTAAATGCATCAAATCTATGCTGCAGCTGTTCTGTCTGCTCGGTCCCAAGTGACACTTTTTCAATGAATTCGGTATTAAAATAAACAAAATATGGATCATTTTGAAAATTTCTCTTAAAGTAATCTTCAATTCCTTCAATTTTCTTGAACCTATTTTCCAGGAATTGCTTGACAAGCTTCCAGTGAATCTCTCCTTTAAATTCTTGCATTTCGCCGTCAACATCGATTATTGGCCATCCAAGTTTTTTCCGAAACGTATTGACTAATCCCATATTCACACTGGTCCAATGTAAATTAGCATCATCGAGAGCAACAACTGAGTTTTTTACAAGCATAGGGGCTAAGCCTTGCAATTCTTTTTCAATGTTAACCCATGTGTGGTCGCTATCATGGAAAGATAAATAACACGTGAACCCAGAATCTTTAAGCGCTTGAATTCCCAGATAAGGTGACGTACTGTCCCAAGAAATATATTTCCATCGCTCTTGTGGTAACCCGCAATACTGCCCGAGCGCTTCAGACAATACCTGCCTTATAACCGCAGCCTTGGCAGAAGAAATATCCCAGGAGTATAAATCTATTTCGTATTTACATGCGTACCAGTAAAGGGCGATTGTTGATGCACCAACACCAGTTTCGATAAATACTGCATTTTTTATCTCTGCAAGACGTCCTTGTTCATCCGCCAACATGCAAATAGCTGTAAATTCGTTATCTGGAATGGAATTAAGATAACGAGGCAGCATTCTTTTGACTGCAATCAAGAATTCTATTTCGTTTGAGAATACTTGCTCTTTAGTTCCTAATGAAAAATCGTACATATATGAACCATACTAGATAATGAGACCAAAAATAGCATTTGTTATAACCTTATACGGCCAAAAAACCACCATCTACCGTAAAAACTTGACCAGTAGTAAAAGAGCTAGATTCACTTGCTAAGTAGCTTACAATTTCAGCGATATCTCTTGGGGAACCAAGATGACCAACTGGAATTTGTTTTGAAATCTCTTGCATGCCTAGAGGACCCAGATTTTTTCTTGTTAAGTCTGTATCAAGATATCCGGGAGCTACACAATTTACTAACACGCCAAATTTTGCAAATTCAGCGGAATGAGCTCTCGTCATCCCGACAATGCCTGATTTAGTGATTGAGTATATTGATCTAAATTCTCGAGAGATCTCTCCCAAAATTGAGCCGATGTTTATAACTCTACCCCAATTATTCTGAATCATGTGGGGCACAACGGTTTTAGTGATATTTAATGGGGCAATTAAATTAATGTTGAAGGCCCAATCGATATCTGGGAAATCTATTTCCGAGAGTGGCTTTGGATTATTCACCCCTGCGTTATTTACTAAAACATCAATTTCAATCTCACTTATTTTTGAACAAAAATCACTAATGCCTTCCCTAGTTGAAAAATCAGCCTTGAGGAATCTGCTAAATGAATCTGCTGGTTCACTTCTCCCTGTGTAATAAACATCAAAGCCACGCTTGGTTAAAATCTCAACGCAGGAAAGACCGATTCCTCTTGTTCCGCCCGTCACTAATGCTTTACGCATTATTTCCTGTAGAGCTTTTCTCTAATTAAGGAGGCAACTGCATGATTTATAACTAGATGAACATCCTCTGCAGGGCCATAATCGCCTTGATCAGTTTTAGCATGAATAACTAATTTTGCCGTTTTTGAAACTCTACCACCATCAAAACCGACTATCGCAACCGTAAAAATGCCATTTTCATTTGCATATTTAACAGCATTCAATAAATTTTGAGAATTACCTGAAGCGGTAATGATTACAAGCATGTCACCTGTGTCTGAAATAGTCCTTAATTGATTTACAAAAATTTCGTTAAAACTAAAGTCATTTGTAAGTCCGGTTACGACTCCAGTACTTTCAGTGAGACTCTGCGCTTTTGCTTTTTTATGTGTAAAAGGTCTTTCTGCTGTCTGCTCATATGTATATGCAGTTAGCAGATCGTTTACAAAATGTGAGGCAGTCGATGCACTCCCACCATTTCCGGCAAAGAAGATAGTGTTTTTACTAGCAACGGTCTCCATTATCTTTTCAGCAAAAAATGAAAGTTTTTTTTCATCTAAGGATTTGATTGCTGCGATAGTTTTATTCAGATGGCTGCTAATTAAGTCATTATCAGAAATATTCATTTTCTCGCCTTCAATAACTTTTCGTTACTTATTTGATGATTCTATACTAAAGAGTTAAACAGACCAATATGGCGCTTTTGTTGAGCCGGCTTGGTAAATGACTGTCTTACTACCATTTCTCCCGTTAGATCGGTAACACTGGTCCATTCTCAAAATCTTAAGTTATTGGGATTGTATGCTAACGCTATGAAGGTGGCCATACTTTGCGGCGGGAAAGGTACTCGCTTGTCAGAAGAAACACGTATTCGGCCAAAGCCTCTAGTAGAGGTTGGCGGACAACCAATTCTTCACCACATTATGCAAAGTTATAGAAAATTTGGTTTTAAAGATTTCTTTTTGGCCACAGGTTATCTTGGCGAACAAATTCAAGATTTTGCGAACAAGGACAACGAGCAAGAAAACATCGATGTGATAAGTACTGGCGAACGTACGCTCACTGGTGGAAGACTTTTAAGACTTAAAAATCAACTTGCCAGCGAGAGTGTTTTTATGGTCACTTATGGTGATGGAGTTTGTGATGTAAACATAAATGAGTTGGTTAAATTTCATAAGAATCACGGCAAAATTGCCACAGTTACAGCCGTAAGACCTCCTGCTAGATTTGGTGTAATGAAACTTGACGGTAATAGAGTCCATTATTTTCACGAAAAATCCCAAACAGATGCGGGATGGATTAACGGTGGCTATTTTGTTTTTAACTCAGAGATTTTTAACTATTTGAATGACGATGACTCAGTTTTGGAAGAGTTCCCTTTGCAGAGGTTAACTGCCGAAGGAGAATTAATGGCTTTCAAGCATGATGGGTTTTGGCAATGCATGGATACCCTGCGAGACAAAGAGTTTCTAGACGAACTTTGTGAACAAGGAATTACACCGTGGCTTTAGTTGATTCTACTCCACCTTTAACAAAAACTTTTTCGGGAAAGAAAGTTTTTGTTACTGGAAATACCGGGTTTAAAGGATCTTGGCTAACTCTTTGGCTTGAACAACTAAGTGCAGATGTCTATGGGTATTCAAATAGGGAAAAAACTCAACCATCAATGTTTGAAGATTTAGGAATAGAGAAAGGTATCACTCAATTTTACGGAGATATTGCTGATCGTAAATCTTTGTTTGAAGCTTTAAAAATTGTAAAGCCAGATTTTATATTCCATTTGGCTGCTCAATCTATTGTTTCTACAAGCTATTCCAATCCACTTGAAACTTTCAAAACTAATTCCTTGGGCACTGCCACGCTTCTAGACGTTATGGTCGAGTTGGATTTCAATGGTGTTGCTATCATTATTACTAGCGACAAGTGTTATGAGAATGATGAAAGGATAGCGGGTTATCGTGAGGGTGATCGCCTAGGTGGGCGTGATCCATACAGTGCATCTAAGGCAGCAGCAGAAATTTTCTTGTCCTCCTATATTCGTAGTTTTTTTGGTGAAGGTTCCAAGCAAATAATTGGTATAGCCCGCGCTGGTAACGTTATTGGCGGAGGAGATTGGAACGCAAATCGAATTGTTGTAGATTGTGCAAAAGCCTGGCTTCGTAGTGAAAAGGCATCTATTCGTAACCCAGAGGCCACCCGACCATGGCAACATGTTCTTGAACCATTGAGCGGATATTTAAGGCTTGCGCAGAAACTTTCTGAATCTCGTGATCTTCACGGAGAGGCATTTAATTTTGGACCTAAGGAGTCAAATGTTTATACGGTCAATGAACTTGTCAGCCGACTTGGAAAACACTGGGGGCATGTCGATGTGGCTAAGCACTTGGAACTTTCGGGAAACAAAACCATGCATGAATCATCTCTTTTAAGTTTGAACTGTGAAAAAGCGGGTAAAGAATTATCATGGTCGCCAAGATTAGAAATTGACGAATGTCTAAAGCTTGTTGCCGATTGGTACATACTATTCAGAAGCAATCCAGGTAAGTTATTCGAATTAACACTTGAACAGATCAAATTTTATGAATCTAAAGTTGGTTAAATTGAATAAATCAGTGGGGGGTACAGGTGTCAGTTATTTAGCAAAACAACGTATTATTAATCCTCTTGGAAACCTGCGTCACATTGCAAAAAGTGAGTTAGGTAGAAATTTGCCTTTTTCTGAAATATATTTTTCAGAAATCCAACCAAAAACTATAAAAGCATGGAAATTTCATAGTAAGCAAACTCAGAATATTACTGTTGCCTTTGGGAGGGTTAGAATAGTCTGCATTAAGAAAAAGTCTGATGAAACAGTTTTTGAAGTATTCGAATTGAACTCAGAAGAATTACATGGAGTCCTTACTATCCCTGGCGGAATTCACTATTCGCTGATAAATGTTTCTGAGGCCCCAGCAATTTTGTTAAACGCAACAGACTTACCTCATAATTCTGACGAAAATCTCTCGTTACCGCTAGAGTATCCGGAATTCGCATCTCTAATTGTTGAATTTGGGGGTTAAGGTGAAATATAGACTTTCTCAACCCGAGATATCTGAAGACGAAATAACTGCTGTTGCTGAAGTGATGCGTAGTGAATTCTTTGGTATGGGTAAACAAGTTGCCACTTTCGAAGAAAAACTTGAATCATTCTTTGGTAGGAAAACTCTTTGTGTATCAACTGGAACTGCGGCAGTTCAACTTGGCCTAGTTGGGGCAGGTATTCAGCCTGGGGATGAAGTTTTGGTCCCATCTCTAACATACGTAGCCACATATCAAGCAATTTCGGCAACAGGTGCCGTTCCTGTCTCATGTGACGTCAATCCAAATACGCTTCAGATTGATTTAGAAGATGCCCAGAAAAGAATTACACTCAAAACAAAAGTCATTGTTCCGGTTTATTTTGTAGGGGCTACAAATTGTTTGGACTTAGTTGCAGAATTTGGGAAAGTTAATAACCTGCGAGTTGTTGCAGATGCAGCGCATGCTTTTGGGAGCAAGCATAAAGGTGAATTAGTGGGAAGTTTCGGTGATATTTCATGTTTTAGCTTCGATGGAGTTAAGAATATCACCTCTGGTGAAGGAGGTTGCATTGTCACTAGTGATAAGGCTGCTCTTAATAAAATTAAAGATACAAGATTGTTAGGTGTAGTTGGGGATTCTGAAAAACGAAAAAACCGTGAAAGATCATGGGATTTTGATGTTGAATATCAGGGTTGGAGATTTCATATGAGTGATATCTTTGCGGCGATTGGGATAGTGCAGCTTGCAAAATTAGAGACTAATTCAAAAAAAAGACAGGAACTCTTTATCAAATATGTAACTAACCTAAAGGGTAATTCTCGGCTAACTTTATTCGACTGGGATACTGCTTCAGGAATGGTACCTCATATTTTTGTTTTAAGAATTCCAGGATTAAAAGATCGCGATGGACTGCGCTTGAAATTAGAAAATTTAGGTGTGCCAACTGGAGTACATTACAAACCCAATCATCTACTTAAATTTTATAAAACTCCTTACAAACTGCCCACAACAGAGGCCATATACCCCGAGATTTTGACTTTACCATTGCATACTAGACTTTCACAATCAGATATTGATGATATTTGTGAAATATTTGAAAAAGCAGTTGACAATTTCTTATAATTGATTGTAAATGAACTCCGCCCTAGTTAGTATTGTTGTCAACTGTCATAATTCCGAAAATTTCATTGAGGAATGTATAGAATCGATAATCAACCAAAGTTATCAGAATTTCGAAGTAATAGTTTGGGATAATAAATCTCAGGATCAAACTGAAAGTATTGTTCGTAGATTCTCCAATTTAGATTCAAGAATTAAGTATTTTAAGGGTGAAATTTTTGTTCCTTTAGGTTCTGCACGTAACTTGGCTCTAAGCAAATGTAGTGGGTCCTGGATAGCGTTTTTGGATTCTGATGATTTATGGGACTCGCATTTTATTTTTGACCAAATTACCGCACTCTCCGGAAAAGAAAACAGTGCATTTGGTTACGGGTTCGTCACTGAGTTTCTGAATGATTCATCTTCAATTAAGAAGGTTGACTCTCAAAGGCAAAAAGTTTGTTCGGAGAAATTTGTTTTCGATAAATTACTAAAAGGTAATTTTATTTATTTTTCATCTTTTGTGATTAGTCGCCAAGCCCTTAATTTTGTTGAAAATTTCAAAGTAGAATTCAAACAAGCAGAAGATTATGAACTCCTGCTGAGATTAGCGAGCAAATTTAAGGCAGTGCAGACTGGGTATGTCTATTATAGGCTGCACGCAAACAATCTCTCAAAAATTCAAACTTCAGATCTTTACATTGAATCACTAGATATCTTAGAAAACTACTTAGTATTTAAAGAAGCGAAGATCAGTTTTAGTTACCATTTTGCTAAATTAGGGTTAAGATATTTTAGGGCTAAAGAGTATGTGAATTTTATCGAGTTTGTTAGAATAAGGAATTACAAGCTTCGATATTTATTTCTAGGTTTAGGAATTTTACTAATTCTAAAGTTTAAAGCATTATTTAAAAGGGTTTATAGGAAATTAATTTAATACATCACATTAAGTCTTTGGCAGACATATCTTCATAGCTCATATTTCTCACTTGCGGATCCAGTAGTGGCACCACAATTGCAACAACGGTAATAGCCGCCAATATCTGTAGAAAGTTTTCAATCCCAAGCAGGGTTGAAAAAGGCGCAGCGATTGCAAGCCCAATCGGTCTAAACATCATTGAGCCCATCGCATCAAAGGATGAGACTCTAGATAAGGAATCTCGTGGCACCTTTCGTTGAAGAGCTGTATTCCAAAGTGTTCCCCAAAGATCTAAGGTAATTCCAAATAGAAATGCACCA
>Ga0247844_1004115_pt1 | contig 20140 bp, 17 predicted proteins | sample LaCtaG_FD_192421 | JGI IMG/M metagenome (GOLD analysis project Ga0247844, IMG submission 192421) | Freshwater microbial communities from meromictic Lake La Cruz, Castile-La Mancha, Spain - LaCruzMarch201714.5m_1 | ecosystem: Environmental > Aquatic > Freshwater > Lake | place: Spain: Castile-La... | reverse complement strand
TCTCAAATGGGCGCCGTGGCGACCCGATGTCGTCGGTGCGCGCCAGGAAATGCCTGTGCGTCAGCCCGTCTGGCGCCGACCCCGGTCCGGGCGCGTCCGCGAAAAACGCCGCAGCGCAAATGTCTCGCCTCGGAATAGGCTTGCGTGGCATTCCTGGTGAGCAGCGCGGGAAAGTTCAGATGCAGATATTTGTGCAGCCATGCGCTGGGGAACCAGCGCGGCGCGGCGGACGCAAGCGCCGCCTGGAACTTCTGCGGATCGATGGCCTCGACCGGCAGGTGCTGAAACGTCGCAATGGCCTGGACCGCTCTCAGCATCTCTTCGCGCCGCCCCTCGACGACTTGCAGGGCTTGGTCTTCGGTGATGTTCTCAATCGACCGGGAGCCTGACCGCAAGGCACGCCATGCACCGGTTTTCCTCTCCTGCCACGTGCCGAACTTGGCTGAGCTGCCACCGAGAATGCTGCCAAACAGCGCGCAGTTGAACTCGTCGTCGTTCTTGAACTCCAGCCAGTAGTCCATCGGCTGTTCATTGGCGGCGTTATGGGGCAGTTCCCGCAGCAACGCCGGCCCATTCATTAGAGCGAGTTGTTCCGGCCCGAAACGCGCGAGGAAGGCCGCGCGTTGTCGAGCAAGCGCGTCCGGGTCCGGGAGCTGCAAGGACCCCAGTTCCGCGGCCAGGTAACGGTTGAGGATGTACTGGACAGGCGTTGGCATCATGGCACCCAATGCCGCAGACAAAGGTCGAGCCGCGCGGCTGACCACAGGTTCGCCACCAGACCGTCCCATGACCGTGCCAGTTGAGCCCGCTGGGCCTGGTACTCATGCCTCAATTTTCGGACTTCTCCTTGCTTGCGTCGTACCAGCTTAGGCGTGCGCCCAAGCAGCATATTCGCCGGGTCAGGGATGCACTCAACGCATGTCGCGCTGACTGGCAGTCCAGCGCACGGAACAGATTGCCGATCGGTCGGGAACAGCGCCCGTAGTATCCAGGCTTCTGTCGACATGGAGGGAACCCACAGGGCGATCTTTGATGGCAGGGTTGCAAGACCAAGCCAACTCAGTACTGTCGCTTCGACTGCTTGAACAGTATCTTCAGGCGGCGGGCAGGGATGAGCAGCGGCAATCTCACTGTCATAGGCGACATCCGCATCGACATGGATAATCAGCAGGTCGGTATCCGGTGTCAGTGCCGCCACGGCCTCGATCCCCCCGGCTTGGGCAACGGCTTTACACCAACCCCGCACGCCCTTCCATCCGCCCCCGTGGGGTCCAGCGTCACCACCGTACAATGAGCCATCGGGCTGAAGCAGCGTCAGCTCGTAGTCCGCTCCGCCAAGATGGGCGTCCAGGAAAGCGCCGAGAGCGTCATAGTCCGTAGGCCCCTCGCAGACCAGCCGAATTTTATACATCAGGTACCCCTCCCAGGTGGCCGGCAATCCACAACCGCGAGAGTGGCCATCCTTCCTTCGCCTTCTCTAGCAAGGACGCGTCCACTTCAATCCGTTTGACTAGCGTCCTCCCTTTGGCGGATCGATCGACAGCGAATAGCCGAACGCGCTCATCCTGGAGCGGCAACCCATCGAGTACGAGTGGATTGTGACAGGTCAGAAGCAATTGGCGCCGACCTTGCTCGAGGAGCCACCGACACATCCGCTCCATCAAGGCCCGAACCAGCCGCGGATTGAGCCCGGCATCGACATTATCGATCGCCAGTATCGGCGGGGCATCGGGATGGGTGGTCGCGACCGCCGCGAACAAAACATACAAAGCGCCTTCGCTCGCATCATAGGCGCTCAGCTCGTTGCGTCCATCCGCCATATAGCGATCCTGGAAATACAGCACCCGCTGCTGCCGCGGGATCGTTGGCGAAAGTGGGACTTCGCCGCTGGTCCGTGCTCCGAAGGTACTGACCCAATCCAGCAGATCGTGAAGATCATCAATGACTTCTTGGATAGCGTCGTCCCGCGTCGCCAGGCGCCGAAGTTCCTCCACGCCCTCCGCGAGTCGCCCACCACTCAAGCCCACCGGCAGGCGCATCTGCGGGTCGCTCACCAGTCCCCGGAGCGCCGCCGTATTGGGGGCAAAAATCGCAAATTCGCGTAGCGCAGAAAGCAATAGTGAGCCTGGCAAGGTCGGCGCGAGCTTGACGGCTTCGAGCGCAGCCAACCCCTGCGCCGGATCGAGCGAGGGATATCCCATACTGGCGGGGGAGCGACCAACGATCTTCCGGCGTTCCGAAACGAACTTCTCGTTCTTGAAGTGCCAGGCCGGTAGCGGCTTGTCCGTCGGATTGATCAGCTCCACTTCATAGCTGGCGCGTTCAGAAAAGGCGCCGAAGCGGATCGCGCTGCGTACCCGTTCGTGCCGAAAAGACGCCTTATACAACGCCGGCACACCGGGACGGACACCCCGGCGCAGCAGTCCTTCATCGTCGACCCGACCGGAGGCCGCCGCCCCCAAGATCCCGATCGCCTCTAGCAGGTTCGACTTGCCGCTGCCGTTGGCGCCGATGAAGACATTGACGACGCCAAGCTCGACGTTGACATCAAGCAGTGACTTGAACGATTTGATTTCTACACGTTTCAGCATATAGCTCCCATCGCTTCGAATCTCTCGGCAAGTGTTGTCCTCGCTTTCCTCGCCGAATGGTCGAAGCAGGTTTGGCCGTTCCTCATGATGACGGACTGTTCAGCGCGCGGGCGCGGGCATGCTCGATGCTCTCCAACAGCTTGCGTTCCAGCAACTCGCGCGGCGGCAGCTCGGTGAGATAGCTGGCCACCCGGATGGAGCCTTCGGCCAGCTCCAGCAGTTCGATCTGCTCCTCGTTCTTGTCGGCGCAGAGGATCAGCCCGAGCGGCGGGTTCTCGCCGGGCCGCCGTTCGTAGCGGTCCAGCCAGCGTAGATACAGCTCCATCTGCCCCTTGTCGCGGGCATCGAAACGGCCCAGCTTGAGGTCGATAGCGACCAACGCCCGCAAGGCGCGGTGGAAGAACAGGAGATCAAGAGAATAGTCGTCGGCGCCGATCGACATCCGCTTCTGGCGCGCGACGAAGGTGAAACCCGAGCCCAGTTCCAAGAGGAAGGTCTCGATCTCGCGCAGGATCGCCGCTTCGAGGTCCGCTTCGCTGAAGTCCGCGGGCAGGCCCAGGAAGTCGAGGACATAGGGGTCCCGGAACACGAGGTCGGGCGTCACCCGCCCCTCGTCGCGCAGCGCGTCAAGCGTCTGCGCGACCACGGCCGCGGGCTGTTTGGCGATGGCCGTGCGCTCAAAGAGCATCCCGTCCATCTTGGCTTTGAGCGTGCGGGTGCTCCAGCGCTCGACACGACAGATCTCGGTGTAGAATTTTCGCTTGAGCGGTTCGTCGATGGCGATCAGTTCCCGCAGATGGGTCCAGCTCAATTGTTGCCGCACTGCGGCCACAATCTCCGCGTCCGGAAAAACCTCGGCGAAGCGAATCATCCGGTAGATGCTGCTCTTGTCGAATCCGCGGCCAAACTCGGCGGTAAGCGACGCCGCAACATTCTCGACGATCTGCTCGCCGTAGCCGGCGCGTTCAGCGCCAAGCAGCTCGGTGCGCAGCCGGACGCCAATCTGCCAGTACAAGCCGACCAGCTCGCTGTTGACGGCCCGCGCGACCCGGCCGCGCGCCTGTTCGATGAGCGCACGCAGCTCGTCCACCAGGGTATCGGACGCGCCGGGCATGAGTGGATCGGGCATTTTCAATCCTCCGGTCAGAACAGTTTCATCTGCGGGTCAGCGGTTTCGACTGGCCGCGTCGGCGCGGGCAGGGAGCGCGAGCCGACCAGGAAGTTCTCGTAGAGCGCCCGTTCCTTGTCGCCGGGCGGCAGCACGTCGACGATGCTTTGCGCCAGTCGTTGCATGTGGTCAGTGCCGCCGGGAGGCAGGGCGGTGCCGAGGAAGTCGGCCAGATCCTGCCGCTCGTCGGCTGCCCAGAGATTCGCAGCCCGGTGCACGTCTGAAGGGCCAGGCTTCGGGGGTCGGGGCGAGACCGGCTTTGACGGGGTTGTTGTGGATGTAATCGACCACCGCGGTGTAGTGGCGTTCGTCGCGCGCACACCGGTCCCAATACTCCCGCGGTCACAAGTGGAAATGGGGGGGTAGCCCCATGATGACCTTAGCACCCTGCCCCTGATCCCGCAATTGCACCGCTTGTTCCCGATTCACGAGGCGTTGCCATGGCGACACGCGCAATCGGCTATGATTAGGTGATCGCCGGGTGGTGATCGATGGCGCCTGGAGTTGATCCGGGCGGCCCCATCCCGCGCCGGACCCGTATTGGTGGTTGGCGCGTGCATCCGCGAACGACCATGCAGCCCCGCCGGGGGCTGCAACGCGGCCCCCGTAAGCGATGAGGCGCCTCTTGCCGACCACTGCCACCGTTCTCATCGTCGACGACGCCGCGGAGAATCTCTCCGTCCTCGGCGGCTTGCTGTATCCGACTTACCGGGTCCTGGTCGCCAATTCGGGGGCCAAGGCGCTGCGCATCGCGCTCGGCACGCCGCGCCCCGATCTCATCCTGCTCGACGTGATGATGCCGGACATGGGGGGGTACGAGGTGCTGGAGCGCTTGCGCGCCGACCCTGCCACCCTGTCGATTCCGGTGATCTTCATCACGGCCATGGACAGCCCGGAGGAAGAGTTGCGGGGTCTGGACGCCGGTGCCGCCGACTACATCACCAAGCCGATCCGGCCCAACCTGGTGCTGGCGCGGGTGCGCACCCAACTGGAGGTCAAACGGGCGCGCGACTGGCTCAAAGACCAGAACGCCTACCTGGAGGCCGAGGTGTCCCGGCGCATGGCGGAGAACGAGCTGACCCAGACGGTTGCCATCCGCGCCTTGGCAACCCTGGCCGAGATCCGCGATCGGGACACCGGCAATCACATCCTGCGCACCCAGGCGTTCGTGCGCCTGCTCGCCACGCACCTGAGCCGCCGGCTGGGCTTCGCGGCCACCCTGGACCAGGGCTACATCGAACTCCTCACCCGCTCGGCGCCGCTGCACGACATCGGCAAGGTCGGCATCCCCGACGCCATCCTGCAAAAGCCGGGGCCATTGACCCCGGCGGAATGGGCGATCATGCAGACCCACGCCCGGCTCGGGGCGGACGCCATCGATCTGGCCCAGCAGGATCTGGATCACCCGCTGCCATTCCTTACCGTGGCGCGTGATATTGCGCGTTGGCACCACGAGCGCTGGGACGGCACGGGCTATCCGGATGGACTGGCCGGCGACGCGATCCCGATCTGCGCCCGCATCATGAGTCTGGCCGACTGCTTCGACGCGCTTATTTCGCCGCGGGTCTATAAGCCTGCGATCCCTTTGGAGGAAGCGCGTGACCTCATCGCCACCGAGCGCGGCAGCCACTTCGACCCCGCCGTGGTCGATACCTTTCTGCTGGGATTCAGCGACTATGCCGGCATTGCCCAAACGCATCTGAAGGCAATGACGAACGCCGTTTGAGTGGAGCATGGCCAGCACCTCAAAGGATTTGGCGGGCACCTATCTGCTCTTCAACCGGGCGGCCGCGGGTTTTTGCGCGATCACTCCCGCGGCGGTGCTGGGTCGTGACGATCAGACGATCTTGCCGCCCGAACAGGCGGCATTGCTCATGGCTCATGATCGACAGGTCATGGCGGAAGACCGCATCATCACCTTCCAGGAAGAGCTACTTACCGCGGCAGGTTCGATCACGTTCCTGGCCATCAAGGGGCCGCTGCACGACGCCGCCGGTCAAGTGGTCGGGCTCTTCGGGATCTCGCGCGACATCACCGAGCGGGCGCGCGCGGAGGAAGCGAGCCGCACCCAACTCGATGAGTTGCGGCGCTGGCAGCGGCTCGTCTTGGGGCGTGAGGCCCGTATCCTGGACCTGAAGCAGGAGGTCAATACCCTGTTGGCCCGGACCGGGCAAGGACCGCGTTACCCCACGCGACCGGCAGCGTTGATCCAGGCTGATCTAGGCTGATCCATGTTGACCGGTCTGCCCTTTCTTCCGCTGCTTCACAACGCCGCGCTGCTGTTGTCACTGGCGCTGCTGCTGGACCTGCTGAGCCGCGATCAGGGTGGCCGCGGTGCCTGGGGCGTCCTGCCGATGCGGCTGGTGATCGGGCTGGTGATCGGGTGTATCGGGTTGGCGCTGATGCTCACGCCCTGGACACTGCGTCCGGGCGTGGTGTTCGACACCCGCTCGGTGCTGCTGAGCAGCGCCGGGCTTTTCTTTGGCCCCGTACCCACCCTGGTCGCCATGGTCATGACGTCGGTGCTGCGACTCATTCAGGGCGGTGCGGGAGCCCCGACCGGCGTCCTCGTGATTCTGGTCTCCGGCACCATCGGGATCCTCTGGGGGCAGGTCCGACCGGCACCGGATCGCTTGTCGCTGCGCGAGTTTTATCTGTTCGGCGTCGTGGTCCATGGCGTCGTGTTGGTCGTGATCCTAGTGCTCCTGGGGCTGCCCGTGATGCAGCGCATCGCGCTGCCGATCCTCCTGATCTACCCCGTGACCACCGTGCTGCTGGCTGTCTTACTGGCCGGTCGGTTGCGCCGCCAACAGACCGACGCCGCGCTGCGCCGGGATCGCCTCTTGCTGCGTCATACCCGCGGACGCGTGGGTCTCGCGGGTTGGGAGTATGACCTGGCGACCCGCCGGTTGCAGTGGACCGACGAAGTTCAGCGCCTGTTCGATGTCGCCCATGACAAGGATCTCGACGACCCCGAGCGGGTCATCCTCTGTTTCGCCCCCGCGGATCGTCCGCCGCTGCGCGCGGCCCTCGCACGGGTGCTTGCCCAAGGCGAACCCTATGACCTCGAACTGCGGATCATCACGCCCTCAGGGCGGCAGCGCTGGGTCCGCGCCGGCGCCCAGGCGGAGTTTCGTCGCGGACGGGTGGCACGCGTCTTCGGCAGCGTCTTGGATATCACGGACCATCGGTTGGCCGAGGAACAGTTACGGGCCGCCCAGGCCGAGACGACGCGCCTGTTGGCGGTGTCCGACCAGGCGAGCCGGGCGCTGCTGAGTCTCCTGGAAGACCAGCAGCGCACGGCGGAGACCCTGCGTGAGAGCGAGGGGCGCGCCCGCATGCTGACTGAACAGTTGCCGGCGATTCTCTACCGGACCTCGCTCGACCCGCGGTGTCCGACGCTCTATGTGAGTCCGCGGATCAACGACCTGGGCTATAGCCCGGAGGACCTGACCCAGGATCCTGAGCTGTGGACCCGGCTGATCCATCCGGATGACCGGCAGCACGTCCTGAGCGCACTGGGCGAACTGGTGCAGGGTGCGCAGGCGAGCGGCGCCGTCCTCGAAATGGAATACCGTCTGGCGACCCGCGACGGGCGGTGGCGGCACTATCACGATGCGGCGCAAATTGTGTTTGACGAGGCGGGTCAGCCGCGCCACCTGCAAGGGGTGATGCTCGACGTGACCCAGTCGCGGCAGGCCGAGCAGGAACTGGCCTTGCAGGCGCGTCGCGCCGAGGCCTTGCTGGAACTCCCGCGGGCGGTCGAGCGTCTGGACGAGCGGGCCTTCATGCAGTTCGGGCTCGAGTTGGCCGAGGGACTCACCCGCAGCCCTATCGGCTTCATCCACTTCGTCAACGACGACCAGCAGGAAATCGAACTCGTGACCTGGTCGCGCGCGACCCTGGAGCGGTATTGCCAGGCCGGTTTCGACCGCCACTATCCGGTCCGGCAGGCCGGCATCTGGGCTGACGCCGTGCGGCGGCGCGTGCCGGTCGTTTTCAATGACTATCTCGGCGCCCCCCAGGAACAGATCGAGCGTCGTGGCCTGCCCGCCGGCCATGCCGCGCTGACCCGTCTGATCAGTGTGCCGGTGCTCGAGGGCGGTCTGGTGCGGATGATCGCCGGGGTCGGCAACAAGGCCGAGCCCTATACGGATCTGGATGTCGAAACGGCCCAACTGCTCGCCAACGAGGTCTGGCGCATCACGCGCCAGCGGCGCGCCGATGCGCAACTGCGCAAGTTGGCCCAAGCGGTCGAGCAAAGCCCGGAGAGCATCGTCATCACTGATCTTGCGGCGCAGATCGAGTACGTCAACGATGCCTTCGTGCGCGCCACCGGGTACAGTCGGATTGAGGCTACCGGGAAGAACCCGCGGGTGCTTCAGTCGGGTAAGACCCCGGCGGCAACCCATAGGGCGCTGTGGGACGCGCTGACCCATGGGCGGCCCTGGCAGGGCGAGTTCATCAACCGGCGTCGCGACGGCAGCGAATATGTCGAGCACGCCATCATCACCCCGCTGCGTCAGCCCGATGGAACCATCACTCACTATGTCGCCGTCAAGGAGGACATCAGTGAGAAACAACGCCTGGCCGCCGAACTCGACACCCATCGCCACCACCTGGAAGACCTGGTGGCCAGCCGCACCCAGGAACTCACCGAGGCGCGCATCCGCGCGGAGGCGGCCAACCGGGCCAAGAGTGTCTTTCTGGCGAACATGAGCCATGAAATCCGCACCCCGATGAACGCCATCGTCGGTCTCACCCACCTGCTGCAGCGCACCGACATCACCCCGATTCAGGCCGAGCGGCTGATCCGGATCGATGGCGCGGCCCGCCATCTGCTGGCGATCCTCAACAACATCCTCGATCTGTCCAAGATCGAGGCGGGCCGCCTTGAACTGGAGCGCACCGAGTTTGTCCTGAGCGGCGTGCTCGACCACGTGTGTTCGCTGGTGACGGAGCAGGCCAGGGACAAGGGGTTGACGCTGGACGTGGCCGCCGACAGCGAGGGCGATACCCTGACGCGGCCGTTGTGCGGCGATCCGACGCGACTGGGTCAGGCGTTGCTCAATTACGCGGCCAACGCCGTCAAGTTCACCGAACGGGGCCGAATCCGGCTGCGGGTCCGGGTGCTGGAGGAGACCCAGCGCGGCTGCCTGGTGTGCTTCGAGGTGCAGGACACCGGGATCGGCATCGCCCCCGAGCAGCGCAGCCGCCTGTTCGAGGCGTTTGAACAGGCCGATACCAGCACGACGCGCCGCTATGGCGGTACCGGTCTGGGACTCGCCATCACCCGTCGGCTGGCACAGTTGATGGGGGGGGAGGCCGGGGTCGAGAGCACACCGGGACAGGGCAGCACCTTCTGGTTCACGGCCTGGCTGGGGCTGGGCCAGTCCGCGATCAGTGTTCCTCGGCCGGGTATGGCTGGCTTGGGTCCGGAGCAGGAACTGTGCCGCCGCCATGCCGGGGCGCGGGTGCTATTGGTGGAGGACAACGCGATCAATCGGGAAGTCGCACTGGAGCTTCTGCGTGCGGCCGGGCTCATGGTGGATACCGCCGCGGATGGTCAGGAGGCACTCACGATGACCGCGGCCACGGCCTATGACCTGATCCTGATGGACGTGCAGATGCCGGTGATGGATGGTCTGAGCGCGACCCGCGCCATCCGACGGCTGCCGGGGCGGGCGGCCACGCCCATTCTGGCCATGACCGCCAATGTCTTCGCGGAAGATCGCCAGGCCTGCCTGGACGTGGGGATGGATGATCATGTCGCCAAGCCGGTCGACCCGCGGACGCTGTTCGCGGCGCTGTGCCGGTGGCTGGACGATGGCCAGGTCGACGCGGTCGGCGCCGGCATTGCTATGTCAAGTCCGGTGGTCACACCGTCAGCGGGGCTCGACCCCCCGGCCTTAAGCGCCCTAGTCGAACGCCTGACGGACCTGCTGAGTGTCGGCGACATCGCCGCCAACCACCTGATGCGCGAGTCCGCGACAGCGCTACGGGCAACGCTCGGGGAGCCGGCCGAGACCCTGGCGCGTCAGATCAATGCCTTCGACTACGATCAGGCGCTGGTGACCTTGAGCGCGTTGCCGCGGCCGGAGTTGCCGGGGTGATCGGCCGGCTTGCCGCCGCCCGCTTCTCGATTCCACGCTCCCGAGACTGTGGGTGCTGCACCGCTCTTCTCGTGCCCACGCTCCCGCGTGGGAATGCCGTCCGGCCGCTCCAGCGCCCGGTCGCTCTCACAGGTCATTGAGGGCTTTCTCGTTCCCACGCTCCCGCGTGGGAATGCCGTCCGGCCGCTCCAGCGGCCAGTCGCTCAACGCTGCGCATACCGGCAAGATTCGTAGCGCTGAAGGGGCGAATGTAGAGGCGACTTAAGTCGCCCCTCACATCGGCAGATCCTTTCCCGGACATCTGTAGGGTGCGGTGAGCTTGCGAACCGCACCACCTGTCTGCGGTGCGGTGGGTTCCTCACCCGAAAACCCCTTGCATCCGATTGGGCGGAACCATGACCAAAGCCTGCACAGGTACAAGAGGTTAGCCGGGGCAGGTGCCCCACTGCACGCCGCAGGGCACCGCCTGGAAGCGGGCGCCATGCGGTGCCACGGGTCGCGCTGCAGAGCTATTTGCTCAGTCGGTGAACACCTGCACCACCCCATCGAGCGACCCACCGATCCGGTCGATCCATTGTCGCGCGAGCGGATCGTCCTTTAGCTGCATGCGTAGCCACAGTCCGGTCCAGCGTGCGACATACGCGGTGGCAAGGTCCTGGTCCAACGTCGGTGCGTTGGGGTCCGGGTTGGCGCCGACGGGGTTATCCTCGTCGCAGATGGCGAAGTGATTCGCCCCTTCGATGGTGATCAGCGCGCGTGGGAATTCCAGGGTCGGGTAGCTGAGGTCCGCTTCCTCAGGTACTGCCACACCGTCGCGGCTGCCCTGAACCAGGGCGACCGCGACGCCCGAGGTGTCCAGGTCAGTGACGGTGCCGTCGTTGTTCGCGAGGTTGGTCCCATAGAAGGCGGCGGCCTGCAGGCTGGCCGGTCGCTGATAGGTTCCGTCGCAGATGGTCGGCACACAGAGCCCGGCAACGGCATAGAGGCCAACGGAGCCGCCCAACGAATGTCCGACCAGGCCCATATGATTGGTATCGACAATCCGATATAGGGTCGAAGCCCGATCGGCGTCCGCGGCGCTGATCGCCGTGAGCACGTCGGTCACCACATTGACATCGGTGAGGGCGACCGCGACCGGGAAACCCGGCAGGGTGCGCAGATGGTTGGGGATCACGACGACGAACCCCTGCGCGGCGAGCAGGCGGCCGAGCCGCTGATAGTGGGACTTGTCGACTAAGGCGCCCTGCAAGACGGCGACCAAGGGAAAGGCATCGGTGAAGCGGTGGCGCAAGCGCGGCGGGATATCGAGTGCATAGACATCAGCCAGGTCGCCGCGCGGCAGCGTCACTGACTGCACCCGGACCACCGGAAACAAGCCGGACAGGGAGGCCGGCAGGGGCACCGCCGAATTCATGGTGGCCGGGGAACCGGCGCTTGTCATGGCCGACAGGAAAGACGCGAACAGCAGGACGAGGAAACGCAGTGGGCGAACGGCAGACATGATTTCACTCCATAAGGAGATTGACGCGAAAGTCCAGGATCACATCGCCGACGACAGAGTTCCCGTGGGGTGAGTGCCCGCTGAGGTCCTGCATCAGGAAACGACCGGGACAGGGGGGAAGGCGATTCGACTTCGATCGCTCTATCCGACACAGATAGTAGGACTTATCCGCGGCAATGCCAACCCGCCTTCGCGTTCCATTTACGCCTGTACAGGCTGCTTGATCACTGTATTCGCAAGAGCGGCGAGGCACTGCGTCCTGAGACTCAGCTTGTCCAGGCGGTCGCTCGGGTCCGGCAACTGGGGCGATACTTCCCCAGGGTTCCGGTGTTGGTGGTTTGCGACAGTGGGCTCGGTAACAATGGTATGTTCGAGCCATTGGGTCAGGAGTTGCTGCCGCGGCTGCGGTCGATCGGTAGCGCCGCGGGGAGTCCGCACCCCGGTGCCGGGCTCCGCTCCACCGGCGCCGATGGTATCGGCACCCGCGCGATACCCCGGTGTCACGTCAGACCGCCGGGCGGCCGGTTGCTGCACCGGCGCTTCGTCCCCCATTTGTTAAAATCACACTGCTACCGACCCTGATCGTTCACCTGACACCATTGCCAAACGGCGGTTAGCCGCATTGTACTTGCAAGGCGAGCGACTCGTGACGACCTGTGCCGTCATGGCGGCAGTCTGCCATCTGCTGCTCGCGTCCAATACGAGCTAATCCCATGAGAATTTTGTTACTTCAAGATAAGAGTCAGATTGTTCTATAGTTATCTCGTCGCCGTTGCGTGATAACTCAAATCTCTTCTCTTGACGGTATCCAAGGGATACGAAATAACTGACCGTCAGCGTGTATGAAGCATCTTGATCGCCAACCCGCATCTTAACGGAATTTACGCTTCTTGATGTCCCGTCAACCGGATAAGACTTATACGTTATGTTGGCTCCAGCCACTGGAAGATTTCTAATCTCTGAATCGACAACCAGTTTAAGAATCGATGTGTTATTTATGTTTTCAAATTGATGCGTTATGAAAAACGCGATCAATGCCGACGCGACTCCCAGCCCAATAAATACGACCGAGAACACAGCGGTATAATGCTTGAAACTCACCGAACGCCTATCTGTGGGTTCCGGCGTCCCGTAACAACGTGATCATGGCGGGAGCTCCTCATTCCCTCGCAGCAGATCTTCGCAGACGTCACAGCCGAGGAGCAGGACAGCGCCGTCCGGCGCGACGAGACGGGCGGTACCACCGGCCCGTACCTCCCACTGCCAAGTGCGACCCCCACCCTGCACCGTGCCGCGAACCCAGCAGGGCAAATAATTGAAGCGGTCGTGCTGCTGTGCTGCCGTCACTATCGTCGCACGTTCAAACAACCAAGCCGCTTGTGCGGCAGTGATGCGGAAGTCGGAGCAGAAGTCTCCGCCGCCATCCTGGCCGCGTGAAGTTACTTTAAAGTCGGATAGGTTTTCACCAGTATACGACTCCGCGCAGCCCCCCAGAAAGCATAGGGTCAGGCCGATCAGTCGGTATTTCTTCGGCGACATCAAGGCTTTTTCCATTGTGCTGTCGAGGCTTCTCTAGGTTGTTTATAACCGATAGCTTGCATACGGGGATCGATGAGCGGCGGTAACGGCCGATGAGCAAGCAGGGCGTTCTGTCCAGTTCTACGGCTCTTGTGTTCGCGCTCCGCGCCGCAATTGCAATGAAAGAACTGGCGCGCCAGGGAAGGGGTTCGGAGTAAATAGCCGGGCAAAAACAATCGTTGGTTTTCCAGATTTGTCAGCAACTCGAAAACTGACAGAAGATGTCTTGCTTGCAAAAACCAATTGCCAGGAACCCAGATTTTTCTCTAGGTCGCTTAGCAAGAGTCCTGACTCAAACTGTAACCGCAACTCTGCGTCTTCAACAGATTCGGCCTGAGTTTCGGCGCGCAGCATGATTTCAGCCAAACATCCGCTGGATTGTATTTGCCAATAAGCACCATGGTGCTCGATCAAACCCTCATTCCCGATTAGCATTCTTGCCGTGTCCACAGACAATTTATCAGAGGCAAACAGGCTGACAAAATCACCCGCAGTTTGAGCAATATCTCGGGGGCAATCAGCGAGGGATGGATCGACAACTGCAAGAAAAAACGTTATGAGTAACAGTTTGTGAGTTGCGTTACGGAGCATCGTGTGGCTACTAAATAGGGCGAAAACAGACATTACTTTGACCGAGAACGGCGCCTACCTGTTACGATGACCTTTCTTGCATCCGGGAAAAAATGCAGTTCAAATGGTGCGGCCGCAGTTGCATCATCGACCCATGGTGGAATTTTCTCGCTGTATCCGTGGACGACTACCATGTTTCCTGACTTGAAATACCCTTCGATAAATACCTGCGTCGGTAGGACCCGCATAGAACCCGTCACTAGCGCTCTGCAATTTTGCTGGCCCACCTACGGCGTCAAACGTTGCAATCTTTACTCTCGTTGCCATTGAATCAGCCCCTAATCTAGCCTTTTGTATGACATCTTGTCCGAGCACGGCAAGGAAACAATATTTCCGGGCTTAACCAACTCCGCCTAAAGCGGCCCCGCCCAGCGCGATGCCCGGACGAGTTACGGCGATCAGGGCGGCCCTCGCTTTTAAGGCTGTTAGGCTCTTTCGTGCATTCATTCGGCAATAAGGTCTGCGCTTGAGATCGTTGGGGTTCCTTCGTCACCCCAACCTACGGCCCTACGGCCCTGCTAGTGCCGCCGCGATAGCGACAATGTACCGCCAGTAAATTAAAACAAATATCCCGAGAAAGATGGATGGGATTATCCAGGTCATCTTCAGCATCCTTAGCTTGTTATTGAAATATGTTAGAAGTGTACCGGCGTTGCGATCAAATTGGTGAGGCGTGCGGCCTAGAGCCAGTATTCGTGCTTTCCTTTTCCATTAACTCTACTTTTCAGCAATTTGGTATTCTTGTTGGTTGTTGGCACATTCTTTATGTCAGAGTTTGAGAGGATAACGTTTATTGAAAATTCCGCATAATCCTCTCCGTCATCTTTTGTGATCTGATAGCTTTTTATCCATTGTTTTAGGTCTTCAACTGCGAACGGTTGCTGAAGATCTCCATGTTCAAGTGCCTTATGTATTTTGTCGATTAGTGACATTGCTCCCCACCCTGAATAAATGTGATTTGCTAACGTTGCTGAAATTCCAGGCAGCGCGCGCAGGCATATTTCGCGTAACGTGCTCTAGAGATCTTATTGTCTTTGTGTGAGATCTGTTATTTCTAGCATCATACGCCGGCCGTTGCGCTGTTGAAGTGCCCGAACCGGTCGCGGGACAGCGCTCGACGCAGACGGTCGGACCAAACTATAGATTCAAGAAAATGACGAAACTGTGATCCGTGTCACATCAATGAGTGTGCACCGAGTCTTCCGCCGATTGACCGGGCGAGCAAGCGGCGTTCGATGAGCGGACCGTGGCCATCGTTCCGGCCGGTTTCCACCGTGGTCCCTGCGCGGAAATGTCATCCACAGTTATTCACGGAAAAGCACAGATGTTGTTCTTCATCTGTGAAAATCTGTGACATCTGTGGATAAATTCGAAGGACCGCCTAGCCCGAAACGGCGATAACGACCGATGAGCAGGCAGGCCGTCCCGTCCAACGTCCATGCTGACTGAAAGGGACCATCCGTCGCAAAGCCCTTGCTGCCGCCCGGATGAACAACGCCGCTCCACAGCAACCTCAGCCCTACTCCCGCCGTAACGCCTCGATCGGATCGAGCCGCGCCGCCCGCCGGGCCGGGAAGTAGCCGAAGATGACTCCAACGGCGGCGGAGAACAGGAAGGCGGTGAGTACGATGCCGCCGTTGAAGACGAAGGGGACCTTGAGCATGTCGGCCAGTCCGATGGACGCCCCCAGGGCGAGCAGGATGCCGAGTACGCCGCCCAGGCTGGACAGGGCCACCGCTTCCACTAGGAACTGCATCAAGACCTCGCGCTCCAGGGCGCCGATGGCGAGCCGGATGCCGATTTCACGGGTGCGCTCGGTGACCGAGACCAGCATGATGTTCATGATGCCGATGCCGCCGACCAGCAGGCTGACGGCGGCCACCGCGCTGAGCAGGGTGGTCAGCACCTGGGTGGTGCCGGTCAGCATGGTGGCGATCTCTTTCATGTCGCGCACGCTGAAGTTGTCCTGCTCGCCGGCCGCCACTTTGCGGCGCTCGCGCAGCAGTCGTTCGATGTCGGTTTTGGCGCGTTCGGTGGATTCACCATCGCGGATCGAGACCTGAATGAGGGTCACGTCCTGATTGCCGGCGATGCGCCGCTGGAAGGTGCGCAGCGGCATGACGACCAGATCATCCTGATCAAAGCCCATGCTGCTTTGACCCTTACCGGCGAGCAGCCCGATGACTTCGCAGGAGATCTGCTTCAGGCGCAGATTGCTGCCGATTGGATCCTGAGGTCCGAACAACTCCTTGCGCACCGTGGCCCCGATGACGCAGGCCGCCCGTCCGCCGCTGAGTTCGCTTGCGCTGAAGAGCCGGCCGCGCTCCAGGGTCCAGTTGCGGACGCTGAAGAAGCGGTTGTCGGTGCCGTTCACCGAGGTGGCCCAACTGGCGTTGCCGACGACGGCGGTGATGCTGTCGGTGGCGGAGGGCGCGAGTGACTTGATGGCCGGGATGTCACGTTCCAGGGCGACGGTGTCGTCCAGGTCGAAGGCCGGGGCGCTGGAGGTCTGCCCCGGTCCCATGTGCTGACCTTTGCGGACCATCAGCAGGTTGCTGCCCATGCTCTCGATCTGGGTGGCGACGGCGCGGGTGGCCCCGTTGCCCAGGGTGACCATCACGATGACCGAGGCGACGCCGATCACCACGCCTAGAATGGTCAGGAACGAGCGTAGGACATTACGGCGGATCTCGCGGAAGGCGAGCAGCAAGGCGTTCCACAGCATCAAACAGGCCCTCCCGCGCGGCCGTCGTCGGCCACGCGGCCGTCGCGGAAGTGGATGATCCGGTGGGCGTAGGCAGCCATTTCCGCCTCATGAGTCACCATCAGAACAGTGATTCCCTGGTCGCGGTTGAGGCCGACCAGCAGGTCCATGACCTCGTGGCTGCGGGCGGTGTCCAGGTTGCCGGTGGGCTCGTCCGCCAGCAGCAGGCTGGGTTCGGTGACGATGGCCCGCGCGATGGCGACCCGCTGCTGCTGGCCGCCCGAGAGTTCGCCCGGCGTATGCCCCTCCCAGCCGGTGAGCCCGACCTGGGCCAGGGCGGCGCGGGCCCGGGCATGGCGCTCGGTCCGCGGGGTGCGTCGGTAGATCAGGGGCAGTTCCACGTTCTCCAGGGCCGAGGTGCGGTTGAGCAGGTTGAACCCCTGGAAGACGAAGCCGAGGGCGTGCCGGCGCAACCGGGCCCGCTGATCGCGGCTCAGCGTCTCCACGGCCACCCCGCGAAACAGATAGGACCCGGCGGTCGGGGTATCCAGACAGCCGAGGATATTCATGGCGGTCGACTTGCCCGAGCCGCTCGGGCCCATCACGGCGACGAACTCGCCGGGGTTGATGCGCAGATCGACGCCATCCAATGCCCGCATCGCCGCGGTGCCGGTGCCATAGATCTTCGATACCTGGCGGAATTCGAGCAGCGGCTGGCTCGCCGGATCGGGGCGCGAGGGGCTGGGCCAGGTCGGCAGGGCGTTTTTCGCGGAGGCGGTGGCCGCGGTCATGGTTTGGCGGCCGTCCGTTCCACGTCCACGAGCAGCAAGGTTCCCGGCTCCAGGGCACTGTCCAGCACCTCGGTCAAGTTGCCGTCGGTTGCCCCGGTATTGATGTCCAGCGGCGTCGGGGTGCCGTCCTGCAGGGTCCAGACCCGCGGTTTCTGACCCGCCGCGGCGGCGCGCGGCAGGCGGCGGGCTTCCGGCGGGCGGCTGGGCAGCAGGATGCCGACCAGGCCGCGGTCCTCGCTCTTGGCCGGCCGCGGTTGCGGCGGGCTGAAGCGCAGGGCGGTGTTGGGCACCAGCACTACGTCATTCAGGGCCTTCACCACGATCTCGGCGGTGGCGGTCATGCCGGGGCGCAGCGATAGGTCGGCGTTGTCCAGTGAGAGCAGGGCGGCATAGGTCACCACCCCGCCGACCGTCTCGGGGGCGAAGCGCACTTGGGTGATGGTCGCCGGAAAGCGCCGGTTGGGGTAGGCGTCGACGGTGAACTCGGCCGATTGGCCGGCTGCGACCTGACCGACGTCGGCCTCGTCCACCGCCACGTTGAGTTCCATCTGTGTCAGGTCCTCCGCCAGGGTGAAGAGCACCGGCGTCTGGAGCGAGGCGGCCACCGTCTGCCCCGGTTCCACCTGGCGCTTGAGCACGGTGCCGTCGATGGGCGAGCGGATTTCGGTTTTCTCCAGGGTGCGGTGATCGGCGTCGAGCTGGGCCTGCGCCTGCTCGACCTTGGCCTTGGCCACCGCCAGCGCGGCCACCGCGCGCTCGGCGGCGGCCGCGGCGGTGTCCAGTTCCTCGCCGGAAGACATCCGCTTGGCGACCATGTCGCGCACGCGGCGCAGTTTACCGGCGGTCTCGGTGACGGTTGCCTGGGCTTCCTCCACTCCGGCCTGGGCCAGCGTCAGCGCGGCCCGTGATTGCCGGAACTTGGCCTGCGACTGATCGGGGTCGAGCCGCGCCAGGATCTGTCCGGTGCGCACCCGGTCGTTGAAGTCCACCTCCACCCGATCAATGGTGCCCGAAACCTCGGTGCCCACTTCCACCTGGGTCACCGGCTGCAACTGCCCGGTCGCCGAGACCTTGACCGTCAGGTCTCCGCGCTCGACGGCCGCGGTGCGGAAACGGACTTGCTCTTGCGAATCGTCCTGAAGCAGGGTCGCCGCACCGCCGGCGGCGGCGAGCAGTGCGAGCCCGGCAAGCCACAGCAAGACCCGGCGGCGGCGGGATGGTCGGCCGTCGGTCCCGATCTGGCGGGCGAGCTCGGCGGCGGATTCCGGAGTGGTCATAGGTGATACAGCGTCCCAAGGGTGTCGCGCGTGATGGTGCAACTTGGGGGCGCGATGTACAAGGAATAGGCAGGAATTGTGGAAACATTTGGATTCGCGCCCTGCTCATGCGGTCGACTGCAAAGCAGGGCCGCGAGCCTGCGGCGGGAAAGATGGCGTGAAAAATTTGTTTTTTTTGGGTTTTTTGTGTCTTTGTCTGTGCTTCCGCACTCGCTACGATTGATCAAGACGCATCGTTGCCTCGCAGCACGCCGACACTTTTAGGAACCCAGATCTTGCCCAGGTCAATCGTCACAGTCTCGAAGGGCGCCACGGACACAGGTTCAGCCCCGGCGAAGCGGCCGATGTCCCGCCAGACGCCGGCATCCAGGGCGTAGGCTTCCAATGTACGCGCCCGTGGGTCGATCAACCAAGCGTAGGCAACGCCAAAGTGCGCGTAGATCGGCATCTTGACCTCGCGGTCGGTCGTTGCGGTGGACTTCGACAGGACCTCGCATACCCAATCCGGAACTACGGTGAAACGGTGCCCCGCCGGCCAGTCGGGCATCCGTTCGCGCCGCCAGCCGGCCAGGTCCGGAACGTCAACCTCCGTGTTGTGGATGAAGTGCAACTCCGGCTCAGGGAAGATCCACCAGCCAGACGGGTCCTCGTCGTCTTCGTCGAAGTAGCGGCCGAGGATGCGGTCAAGGCGTGTCGCTGCCCGTATATGCCGGCTTACCGGGCGTGGGTGGGTGTAGAGTTGGCCGTTGAGGATTTCCCCCGTCACTCCTTCGGGTAGAGACTCCAACTGCTCGTACAGCGTCGGTTGTAGCTGCACGCGTGCGCTCATGTCTGTACTCCGCAAAAATGTGCTCCGCATAGTGTAGCGAGAAACGGACACTGGTGGCGAAATGCCTCCACGCGGGCGCATCTGCCGAACCGGCTTGGCTCAGACCCGGAATGGCTCACGCCAAGGCGCCAAGGGTCTTCAAGGCGATAGCGAAACCGGAGGCGCTCGCGGAGTGACTGGAGTCACCGCAGCATTGCGCTCTTCTTGGCGTGCTTGGCGACTTGGCGTGAGATAGGTTCTTTCCAGACGCCGCGGGCGCGAGAATTCGCCACCAGTGTCAGGCACGAACCGCATCATTTGCGATGCAACACCTACTCTGGCTCCCACGTTCCAGCGTGGGAGCAGGTGCGGGCGCTCTGCGTCCAGTGCGCAGACCGGACGCGGAGCGCCCGCACGACACTCCCACGCTGGAGCGTGGGAGCGAGCGAACGTCACGCCCGTGGCGCCGACCCGCCGCCCGCGCTGTCCAACGCTACATCAGCCTGCCTGAGCGGACCGGTGAATTCGCCACCGGTGTCGGAAACGCGCCCCTCCAGGCGGGCTGGCCGTCCCTGCCGATGCGCTGGGTTTTTGCACGCGATGCCCCGTGGCCGGAACCGTGCTCAAGGCCCGCGGTCCTATCGCGGCGGGAAGGGCCTTTCAGGCCGCCATGGCCAGGCGCAGATCGGCCTGGGCGTCGCTGCCGGTCAGGCGCAGGTCATAGCGCTCCTGCAGGATCGCGAAGACGTTGGACGTGATGAAGGCCGGCGGGTTGGGGCCCAGGGTGATCCCCTTGACGCCGAGGTGCAGCAGGGTCAGGAAGACCGCGATGGCCTTCTGCTCGAACCAACTGATGACCAGGGTCAGCGGCAGATCGTTGACACCGCAGTCGAAGGCCTTGGCCAAGGCCACGGCGACCGCGATGGCGCCGTAAGCGTCGTTGCATTGACCCATGTCCATCAGCCGCGGCAGACCCAGG
>Ga0247844_1004114_pt1 | contig 20143 bp, 23 predicted proteins | sample LaCtaG_FD_192421 | JGI IMG/M metagenome (GOLD analysis project Ga0247844, IMG submission 192421) | Freshwater microbial communities from meromictic Lake La Cruz, Castile-La Mancha, Spain - LaCruzMarch201714.5m_1 | ecosystem: Environmental > Aquatic > Freshwater > Lake | place: Spain: Castile-La... | reverse complement strand
AAATGTCAAATACCAATTGATTTTCTTAGTTTGACTATCAATTAATCCTCGAAACCTCACTTATAATCACTTTTATTACAACAATTCAATTTACCAAAGTAGAAATAAGAAACAAGATATACTGAACAAAGTGTAATTGTATTTCCTCGTTTATCACTTTCCATGGGATCATCCACTTTCTCGTGAAGATGCTGACCTTCAACAGTCAATTTATTTTCAATCCAATGTTGTTCAATATGGATGAGAGCCCACTGCCTTTCACAAAAGGCAATATGCTGAATGCCGGATAACATCAACATTTCCTCTTCCTGAAATAATTCCATATATGTTATTTCAATCAGTGAGAATCCTCTTAATTTGTCATCTCTATGTCATTTTCGCATTATAACATTTCAATAAGTTCAACTCCCGATGGAACTGATTTGTCGATTGTAACTGAATAATCACTCCAGGAGCGGGGCAATTCAGTGTTTTTCGCAATCTGAACCTTATCAAAAAGTTCACCCGATAGGGCTGACCCTAAATGGTTACTATGTTTGAAAATAATTAATTTCCTTGGGTTCATTTCACCTCTGGCCGCAGCACGATCGTGTTCAAATGCGTTAATCAATGCTTCCCACAATAATTCCAGGTCTTTTTCTGAAAAACCGGATTTTATAGCATCGACGGCTGATATAAATCCATGCATACGATAAAGGGCATAAGGAACAGTAGATTTGCGTCCAAAAGTGGAAGCATTTTCACGTTTCTCCTGCGCTTTAGCTTCTTTTTCTGTGGTTACTGCGCAGCGCGTAATAGAATGCTCTGCCAGGTAGATCCGATCCTCAGAACGTGAGAAAGTAAACTGTACAGGACCACGAACAGTGCCGGCACCTTTATCTCCCACGCTCAACACTGCTCCAAAAGAGCGTATGTCGAAATAGTCCTTACATAAGTTGCTTTGTCTTTCCGGAATAGTACTTCCAGGAGTATTGTCAATCATTGGAGCTAAAATATTTCCCTGTCTGATAAAAATATCATTGGGTTTAGTTAAATTATGCTTTAATTGTACGAAATTTCTAACCTTTCTTTTAATACAAACATCTGTAATGAGACCTTCCTGATTTTCAGCATCTACACGCGGTAAATTTGCCTGATCAGGATCACCGTTAGGGTTTCCGTCTTTTACGTCAAATAAAAATACAAAGTCGTAACGATTTTTGATTGCATTTGTTTCCATGTGTTATTCCTCCTCATTTTCTAATATTGGTTTAAGTTCTTTATTGATTTTAGCATTGTCATAATCCTGTTGCTTTTGATGGTAGTAGCCAAGGGCAAACTGACCTTGTTCTTCAAGTGAGAAAATTGCAGGAAAACAGTCAATAAAGCCACACAATTCCTGTAATTGTCTGTCGAGCAAAACAGCCAGTCCGGGTTTTTCGTGTTTCAGTTTTGAAATATGATTTTGCGATAGCTTCATTAATCTTCCAAAAGCCGGAGCCGGGCTGGTTGAAGCAAAAGTGAAAAATCGTTCACGGATTCCGGCGTTAAGATCTTTACCAAGCGCGGCCCGTTGAATACTTTCCATAACTGCAAAAATTTTACCAGATACAAGGGCAGGGCTCCTGTCGTTTTGGTCATTTTGTTCTTTAATCATAATTCCTCCTTTTTTATTGTTTCTGTTTAGTATAAACCTTATCAATGCTGCCCTTTCAGGTGTAACCGGATCTTTTGCCCGACCATCTTCTGAACTCTCTGAAAATCGAATCCTTTTGAGAACTGCGTTAAGTATCCACAATGACGGTACTGAATTTTTTAGCGCTGCATTCCATAAATGTGTTGCTATTCGTGCATTCGTAGGATCATTGGAAGATTTGGTATTATGACCAGCCCTGGCAAGTGCATATAATGGTGCATATCTTGTTTCTCCATAGGCACGAATAGCAATTTCCCGAAACCATTGCGCAATATTATTCCTGGAATTTTCCAGACTTATTTCTATCCAATCTCGGATGGCAATGCGTGCCGCCGCACCCGAGAGTGTACAGGAATAAAACTGGTTTGTTCTGATTCCTTTCACAGGTCTTTTATCACCTTGAGCAATAGAATCAAATAATTTGGTGATTTCACCCGGATCAGGATTATCGAGAAGGTTAATATCATCAAATAATTCATATTCTCGAGTCCAATAAATAGTTGCAGTGTCTGAGCCTAAGTTTTTACGATTGGTGTAAGAAAACAGACTTTTTGTTTTCCCATTTTTATCTACAGTGACTTTTTCACTTCCGTTTGATAATAACCAGTTTAGTCCTTCAACATAATTCTTAGCACACTTTGTGCATATGGAAGAGTTGTCGTTTCCTTTTAAATCATAAGATTCAAAAGCTTTTTCATTGTAAGAGACCAGGGCACAACCGGCGGTCTGTCCATCAGGTACTCGTTTAATCATTCCATGAGGCTGGTTTAATACAGGGAAATCAGACTTGCCACAAACCGAGCATGTTTTGCTCTGTCCCATCAACAGGGCCGCCTGTTCTTTTTCAAATTTTTCGACTATGGCATCATATACGGTTTGCTCTTCATGAAGCCGGATATCATTGACCCGAAATGCAATATTTCCCGCTCTTTCTTTCTCGCCAACCTGACTCTCAAATTCGCTAAGGGCTTTGTCCACCCCATTTTTATGATTTTCCGAATAAAAGGAAAAAACAGGAGATAAAATATCTAATTTATTATATATCTGCAACTTGGTTAAAAACAACTGATGCTTAAATGAAGATGCTGACTCAGCTTTAATTTGCTCCTTTGACTTTTCTTCATCAGGGACACAAGGATTAAAACCAGAATAATTCAATACCTCTTCAGCCTTATCAAGCAATAGCCTTGCTTTCCCTTTCTTTGAAGTTAGTGCTTCTGCCGGCCTGATAATTTTATCTATTACTGAAAACGAATTAAAAGAGCCATCAGCATTTATTACTAAATCTATTGAAATAGGTTCGTCCTTTAAAGCATCATGACTTTTACGAATTCGTTTCCCGAATTCTGCTAATTCCTTTATCATATTGCCTCCATTTCTTCCCTTTTTTTAAACTCGTAAATAACAGACGAAATTTCACTTTCCATCTCCGGCTGAATATGTGTTGAAAGCATCATTTTTTCATTCTCCGCTTTAGGGCATTCCAATATACCGTTTACCACTGCAACATCATAGAAAAACAATGGTGAAGGTTTGCCTTGGGAGTCAAAGAAAATATCGAAAAGCATACTTCCAATAGGAATCACCTCCTGTAATGGTTGCTCTGTGACTTCTGGTGTATGAAACTCTGCAGCACACTCGCGCGTTCCAAGGAAGGGCCTTCGCCAACACTGACCTTTCTTTACGCGCCGCTTAAACATTTCGGCATACTTTTTTGGTGGATTCTTTGGGTCAAGATTTTTTTGATACACAGATGCTTCAATAACATATGCCACATCTTTGAGAACAATACTGTTTCGTTGAGCTCGTCTCTCCTCAATAATAATCGGAGTTTTCCCTTGTTTGGCGTTAATTTCATTTCGTTTGACCGAAAAGAATTTAACCGGGTTAAGTATAACAATCCGGTGTATCCACCATTGAAATTCAGGCTTCCATAATATTGAATCTAAAATTCCCCTTGCAGCAGATGGAGTCATACAGGGGTAAGTCATACGTTCAACTTTTAAGTCCGGCCGCGTAAAGCAGGCAAATTCGCCAGTCACTTTTACACGTACAATTTCTTCATCAATCATAATCTTAAATTTAACTGTTATACAATGTAAGTATCAAGCTGTGCATTTCCAGTGATGCCGTAATTTTGGTCATAAACGCCAAACCATTTCCAGTAACCCTGTGGTTCTATTCCCATTTTTCCAATATTTTCCTTCATAAAATTGTCATATACCTGCACCGAGTATTGCTGCAAAGCACGGTAGTCGTATCGCGACAACATTGGCTTATACCTTATTTTCTCATAAACCGCCTTACTCTCTTCACAGAGAATAAATATCGGAGTTGTTTTGTTTTCAATTAAGTGATAAGACTCAGCAACTGTTTTAAAATTAAATCCAAGTCTGGACTGTCCGATATTTTTCCTATCCTCAGGAATAAAAAGCTTGAAGACCTTTCTATAATAATCGCCAAAGAAATCATGTTCATAAAGCAGTGTTTCATTGGTTTTATACATGCTATTTGCAAACTCAGATAAAGAACGGTATTGCTTGTTTGGCGATCCGGATCCTTCAATTGAAAAGATATAAACCTCACCTGACCTATCCATTTTTCCTTCACGATTGCACCGTCCTGCAGATTGAATAATGGATTCCAATGGAGCGATCTCCCTGTACACACTAGGAAAATCGAAATCAACTCCGGCTTCAATTAACTGGGTAGAAGATACCACTATCTTTTCCTTGTTGCACAGACAGGTACGAATGTTTCTGATAACTTTCTTACGGTGTTCCGGGTACATGCCTGTTGATAGATGAAAAACCTTATAGCTTGAACGATTCTGAATTTCATTAAAAAACAATAAAGCTTGTTTTTTTGTATTGAAAACGCATAAAGCCGAATCGTTGTGTTTGAGAAGCTTTTCAGATAAGTCTTCAATAGTAATTGGTTCATAATTATTTATTGGAAGGTATACGACCCTTCGTGTAGTGTCAAATACTGCTCTCGGATTTTCCACCAGCGACTGAATTGATTCTATTCCATCGAAACCTTCACTTTTCTGAAAAGCCGGTTGAGTTGCCGTGCAAAAAAGAAATGATGTGCCCATCACTTTCTGAACATTTTTTAACATGGAAAGAGTTGGCAAAACCAATTCCTTTGGCAAAGTTTGCACTTCATCAAAAATAACCACGGATTGAGCAATGTTATGCACCTTCCGGCATCGTGCCGGTTTATTGCCAAATAATGATTCAAAAAACTGAACTGATGTAGTAACTATGATCGGGTAATCCCAGTTCTCTGTGGCTAATCGGCGGGTATAAGCTTCCTCTATCAGATTTTCATCAGCTATATTTTTATCAGCTTCCTCATCATCAACGAAATTTGAATGATGTTCCAATACCCAATCTTCGCCAAAAATACGTTTAAGTTCTTGTGCAGTCTGGTCGATGATACTGATGAATGGGAGAACAATTATTATTCGCTTTAACTTATTATGCTGTGCATGATTCAATGCCCAACTAACCGAAGCTAAAGTTTTTCCCATCCCTGTGGGTAGAGTCATAGAAAAAAATCCCGTTTTGGATTTAGCTTTGGAAATAGCATAATTCCGAACTTCATTTCTTAATGTATTTAATTGACCAGCTTTACTTTTCCCACCAATCTCTTTTTCTAGTTTCTCTAACAAAAATGGAGGATCAAACACTTTTGTACTTCTTTTTTCGGAACTAGAATTATCAAAATGTTTTTCTGTATCCAACCAATCTGCATCTGTCAGAGCGCTAAATAGCATCCGGATAAATAATTCTTTTTCTGTTCCTTTCAGGCCGGTATCATTATAATCAATTTCCTTTTCATCGACTGGATTTTCTCTGAAAAATTCATGACAAACAGATGCTAATAAAGGGTGTTCCGGTTCTTCAAATTCATAGATGTCGGTTTTTAAACTTCCCTTGTCTGGCAAACCTTTATGATGACCGTCAATGGCAAATGCCGCTTCAAACTGATTATGTTGAACAGCTATTGCAGCACCCCAGCTTGAATGTGGAACGCTCCCTCTTCTTCCACCCTCGCGAAGGTATTTTTGAAAACCAGGTTGATATTTGCCAAAATCATGGAGTAATCCAGTAGTTTGAAATATCTTTTCATAAATGGGGTTATCCGTAAAAGTTTTCATTATGGCGACAACACCATTCAAGTGACTAACCAAATCATGTGCGCTGCCTTGGTCATTTTTTGAATGTGCAAAATACCTTACTTTATCCATAAATATAGTCATAGATAGTACGCATTCACGAAAACGTGATTATAAGTGCATGGTGGTGTGGAATAGGTTATGTTTAAAATACTTCTGTTTTAGGAGTTTCATCTCTTTTGATCCCTTCTATGATGATTTTATCGTATTCATTCTTCTCCAATATCATCCTAATATTTTTTGTTTGAGATCCAATATTCATGTAGGAACTACATTATCGATTATAAGGGTTTGACTTTTCAGACTTACGAGTTTTTGGTTTGATCAACCATACAGATGCAGTTTTCGACATACTCCCTAAATAAACCATATCAAATTTAGAAACATTTTCTGTAATCCCTAAATCTGTTTGATTCTTTTTTTGTGGGATTTTATTGTCAGATTGTAAGCTGTTTTGATCTTCAGCTGTACTTTTGTGATTGTCAAAAGAAGCAATCATGTTTTCCTTATCCCAATAAGTTTACCTGGGAAAAGCTGATAAACTACACGCTAAAATTTTACTACCATGAAGCAAATTCATTTCATTGATCTAAGCGAATCTGATTTTGTAAGATTTAAAATGTGTGTAATAGATTTCTATTGTTTCAGTTTTTTGGCGCCAACTGATAACAACATAGCAATCTGCTTGCCGAAAATGATTTTCATCTCTGCTGCGAAGGTGAGTGGTTCACAAAAATTAAACTTCCCATGTTTTTTTAAGGATCTTCATCAGTCCAGCCTGGTTCTGTGTAAGCTTGCTCGGACTTAGGCAATTTAAAATTCAACCATTCAATCACCAAAATGCGGAGGCCATCATGAAATCATCAGGCAATCATCCATCCAAAGCAAGTTCATTACAGGTCTCTTTATTCGATCCGGCAGGCCCCTATCCTGCACGGGTCAGCATCAGCTTCTTTTTAACCATCTATTTACCTTCTGAAAAAATCTAAGCCATCTATGCCGTCAGTTCCCGTCCTGAAGTGGATAACTTCATTCGTCTGAACCAAATTCAGCTTTATATGATCTCTGCCTGATTTATATGATCTCAGCCTGAGCGATATACCGCTCCATGGCCACTACCGGTTAACAAACTTGACCGTGCCCGGGCTTGGTTGGTCACCCCTACCTGTCCTGGCTCACCGAAAGCAGCCATATCCAAACACAAAGCAATCCCGACCCGGCAAAGCCCAACACATTTACCCAGGCTGGCAGCATCCATCCCGCTATAACAATGGTGACCCCGGTTACCACCCTTAATAGGTGCAGCACTGCAACAATGCCGAAAATGGTGCCGGCCACACGCAATCCAAGAATCTTTGAGTTTATTGACATGATACGATGAAATAGGTGTCCAAAGCTAATTTCTTTTTCGCAAAACTTTGTGATAGTAATTGAATTTTTGGACCAGAAAAATTACTACAATTGTTACTACAAAAATAATAAACCACCTACAAAAACTGATGTAAGTGGTTGATTTTCAAGTCGGGGTAGCAAGATTCGAACTTGCGACCTCCTGCTCCCAAAGCAGGCAGGTATATTAATAAACCCGATTTACCGGGCAGCTAATCAGTATTCATTCTATCCCCAGGAGATCCTCTTTGAGCTTTGGAATATGCTTGCGAATAATCTGCCAAACTTCTTCTTCGTCAGTTCCGAAATAATCATGAGCAATAATGTTCCGAAATGCGGAAATTTTTCTCCAATCGATTTGCTCATGTGTCATCCTGAATTCAGGAGATAGTTTATTAACAAGTTCGCCTAGGACAATAAAATTCATTAATGTGGCATCATACGACTTTGAATCGCTGACAAAACGCTCGGCAGTATCAAAGTCACCCGAGTACAGGATGATTTTGTCAATGAGTTCGGCCATTTGCTGTACGATCAAAACATCTTTAAACATAAATAGCCTCTTTTAATATCATAGGTCTGAAAATAGGACGTATTGCTTTTTCTCTGCAGATATCGACCTTACGGCTAAATCGCTGTTCAAGGGTTGTGCGCAGTTCCTGCTTTATTTCAAAAATATCCTGTGTGCCTGGTTCGAGTTCAATGATGATATCCAGATCGCTTGAATCATTTGCTTCTCCTCTTGCAAATGAACCAAATAAACCTAGTTTCATTAAATGAAAACGTTCCTGAAAAGCCGTTTTGTTTTCAGCAAGATAGGCAAGGATTTCACTTTTTGATGTCATCTCGCATGTTTTCACAAAGATAAAACATTTTCCGCACAGCGCCCGACGCTGAATTGTATTCATAAGGTTTCAGGGCAAGACGTCCCATTCCAGCCCCTTTGCACGCAGCGCCGTTGTGTAGCGTACCCTCCCCGAAGGCTTGTCCAGGTTGTCAATCGTAAGCAATTCCAGGCTGGCTTCTTTTTCGATAATTGCTTTAAGCGGTGAATCCTCCTTAAGAAGATCGGCAGTAAAGAGTGCCACCATATTTTCAGAAGTACAATGGCTGAGTGCTTTTTCCTGGTCAATATATTGCTTAAGAAGATCGGGAACCTCCGCCGGTGTTTTCCAGGAAATAAACTTCACATCGTTCCCGTATGCTTTTTGCGGATCTGCCTCTCCTTGACCTGCATCCTGGATCAGTTCGGTGATGCCATGTCCGGTGCTCACACGCAGGTTGGCGAACTGAACATAATAGGCCGAAGCCTCCTTGAGCGTTTCCCGCGTGCGGATGTAGCCATCCAGGTTCGCAAACCGGGGGAATGCCAGGTTGTCGTCGAAAAAGATATAATAGTTCCCTTTCTGCAGGGGATTGTTTACATTGAGGAGTGATTTGATCACCTGGTCGAGCCCCATTTCGAAAAGGTCCTGCGCCTCATCAGCCACGATGAAATCGTATTTTGGCAGCTTTTTAGCCTTGTGGAGTTTCCCCAGGCACGCATGGATCATCTGTGTTTATTCCGGCCATACTGACCCCCCATTCCGGCCATACCGCCCCCCCTCTTTTGAGGGGGCTTTTTGAGGACAATATTTTAAAGAACAGGTAATGGCTTTTATTTCTGTAAAATTATTCTTTTTTGTTTTTCTTACGCATTGAATCCGGACGGTTTGCGCGGGGGTGGTGGCGGGGAATGGGAAAGGCAGGAAGCAGGTGCCATTCGTCCACGTGGGATCGTTCACTACGCCAAGATGCCCACCTGCCGCCTCGGCCCACACTTGGTGTGGACGCGATGAAAGTACGTCCAAGATGAACGCGTCGTCGGTGGCGATGGCGTAGAGTTTGTGGTCGGGGAGAATGTTGGCATCGAGGAAGACGAAGGGTTTGAACTTGGACTAACGAACGAATGCCTTAGGGAGTGGAACCCGACCTCACAAGAAGCGCGTTGACCGGCACCGGGTTTCTGAGTCTGGATCCCGCAGGAAACAAAGTGGTTCTGGATTGCGTTGCCCAGCACGGTGTTGTGTTGTGGTGCCGGGTATGAGAATGGAAAGCGGCGCAGAGAGCAGCACTCCAAAGCGGCTCCGCCGCAGACGGCGCTCGTTTAACGACAGCGGGCGACGCGAGCGGATGACGATGCGATGCACGGCGCGATCCCTCACGACGGCATCGAATGGGATCACGTCAACTTCCGCCAGGTAAGGACGCCTGAGCCTATTTCGGGGTGAACATGAGCAGCCGGTCGAAGAGCAACTCGGACTTGGCCGGATGCGTCTTGGTCGCCGGTTCGGCATAGGCGCGGAAGCCCACGCGGAGCGTGTTCAAGTCGACAGGACGATCCGGATTCTGGCAGAAATCCCCGCTCTGGAGTTGCGTCGCGTAGGGGCCGGGATTGCTCGCGTGTGTGAATTTCCAGGCGTAGAACATGTCCGCGTTCGACTGGTCTTTGATGTAGTCGCGTGCGCTGCCCTGCAGACTCGGACTTTGCACCGTTGTCAGGCCGACACCCAGGTTTGCGTCAGCGTAGACGGCCACGCTGGAGTAAGTGGCCTTGCCGGTGGCGCGGTGGTGGGTGCCATAGGCGACGAGGAACGCGCCGTCCGGCAGGGTGAAGTTGGGCGTGGCAAGATAGGTGGCGTCAGTAGTCGCGCCGTCGACGCCATCTTCGTGCGGCGGGAAAGTGACCATGTTCCGCTGCAGGCCGGGGTAGGGTTCCTCGAACCAGTGATCAACGCGGATGTCGATGGCCGTGCAGCCTGGATAGGCGTCGATGATGCGCTGACGCAGCAGTTGCAGCGTCGGGTTGAGGTCGAGTTCGCTGGTCCCGGTTCCGGCCACGCGCTGCCGCGGTACTGGCAACGGATCGGCAGCGAACACCGGCGTCACCTGATTGTCCTCGGAAGCGCTCTTAGGCCGCACGCGGAAAATCCGTACCTCTTTGGGCAGCAGGTCCAGATAGTCGTCGAACTTCTTGCTGTCCGCAGGCAACGCCGCGCGCATGGCGAAGATGAACTCGTCAGAGCGCTCGTCCAGGCCAAGCCTAAACAGGGAGGGAGAGATGATCTGGTCGTTCGTCATTGAGCCAAGGCCGGCCGCGCTCAGCATGTGGTGCACCAGCGCCAGCGTCTTGCGATGCCCCGTCCCGACGACGGCAAAGGACTGATTGAACGGTGTGGAGCCGATCTTTTGCAGGGTCAGGCTGCTGACGGGATCGACAACCGGAATCCACAGGATCGGCGGGCCAATCTTGGGGCTGAGCGAACCCTTGAGCATGTGGAAGTTGAAACTGAAGTAGGCCATCTGCGGCGGCGTCACCCCAATCACCACGACCGCCTCATCCTCACGGAGCCGGAACGACCCACCGCTTGTCACCGTGGCCGCCTGCCCCGGCACCGGAGGCAGCACGCCACTGATGTAGGGCGAGTTCGGGTTGGGGTAAAGCGGCGCCCACAGGGAGCCTTCGCAATACCGTTCATTCAGGTCGCTGATTACCGGCATGCCATCCTGCACAACAAAGCCAACCTTCGCCGCTTCCTTTTTGAAGAGTGAAACCTGGTCATCGATCCGCTTGGACAGAGGGACCTGTGCGGCGCATGGCCACACCCCGACAAAATTAATCACCGCCGCCAGCGCGACCCCCCAAATAATGGATTGTTTGTTCTGATAAATTACGTGCTTTCATGCTTTGTAATCAGCCTCTCCTGATTCGCCCATATTATTGAGGTGATTATGATAATTCCCCACTACGCCAATACATGACGTACACCTTCCCTTTTGCCCTGGAGGCGCCGATAAATAACTGGAACAGGTTTTTGGGGTCGGTCAGTGATGAGCAGACCAGGAACACTGAATCCCACTCCAATCCTTTTGAACGCAATGCCGTTGTGTAGCGCACTTTACCGGAAGGGTTGTCCAGGTTGTCAATCGTAAGCAGTTCCATGGTTGATTCTTTTTTGATAATCTCTTTAAGGGCCGAATCCTCTTTGAGAAGATCGGCAGTAAAGAGTGCCACCATATTTTCAGAAGTACAATGGCCGAGTGCTTTTTCCTGGTCAATATATTGCTTAAGAATGCCGGGAACCTCCGCCTGAGTTTTCCAGGAAATAAACTTCACATCGTTCCCGTATGCTTTTTGGGGATCTGCATGCCCTCGCCCAGCATCCTTGATCAATTCGGTGATGCCATGCCCTGTGTTCACACGGAGGTTGGCGAATTGAATATAATGGGCCGAAGCCTCCTTCAGTGTTTCTCGCGTGCGGATGTAGGCATCCAGGTTCGCAAACCCCGGAAATGCCTGGTTGTCGTCGAAAAAGATATAATAGTTCCCTTTCTGCAAGGGGTTGTTTACCTTGAGAAGTGATTTGATCACCTGGTCGAGGCCCATTTCGAAAAGATCCTGCGCCTCATCAGCCACGATGAAATCGTATTTGGGAAGTTTTTTAGCCTTGTGGAGTTTCCCCAGGCACGTATGGATCATCTGCCCGAACTCACCTTTTGCCACGCTGTCGTAAGTCGGCATGAGCGCCGGATCACCTGCAAGGGTGGCAAGTTCTTCAAGAAAATGATAATAGGCCAGCGCCCTGATGCTGTCGGGTGGGTTCTCGCTCAATGCCTGCTGCAGTTTGTGATTCATTCGGACAGCAAGAAATTCGTTCCAGCAGAGGTAAAGTCCCCTCTTTTCTTTCGATTTGCACAACCCAACAATCAGGTCGAAGGCATAGGTCGATTTTCCGCTTCCCGGGGGCCCCTGCACCATAATCCGTTGGTTCTCGCTTAATCCATGGAGGATGTGCAACCCCTCCTCCAGCCTCCGTTCCGATTCACCCAGGTTGAGCTTTGCTTGTGAAAGAGAACGCCGCGGATCAAATTCTGGCTTCAGGATTTCGGTCAACGCTCCTATCCGTGCCTCATCCAGGGTTTCCCATCTGATGTGCATCGCAACGTTTCGCTCATCCTGTTTTTCATAAAACTCGGCAATCTGTTCCCTTTGCGAATCCATGATCATCGGCAGCCAGTCCTTCGCGCACCCCCGGTGCCACAGATATTTATACTCCATCCCGTCGCAATCAAACACACATTCCGGAAAGCACACAACCGAACCCACGAAAATGTTGAGATGCCCCTTTTCCCGCAAAAAACTCTGTATCGCATGCGCATTTTCATCCGCCTGGACGAACGGGTTTTTAACCGGTTCCCGGTGATCACCTCGCGTCAGGCGGTAAAATCCATGATCATGATGATCAGCAGAGCCATAACCCATGATCCCGCCCTTCACCTCCACCACCATGATACCCAGCCTGGAGAAGATCACAAAATCACACTCCCCCGACATCTGCACCCGGTGAAACCGCGAAGAAATACGCAAACTGTGCATCACAGTTAATGGCTCATCCTCCATCTTCCCCGGAAGCATCAGTTGCCTGTCGGCCTCGCGCTCGCCGTCATTGGTGATATGCCAGGAATTGTACAATCGTTTGATCATGGAACGAAGATAATAAAAGTTCCATGTTGCAGCCATAACCATACACAAATCAATCCCGATCCCCCATTGCCCAGAACATTTATTCTCGTTGGCAACATCCATCCCGCGATAACCACGGGAATCCCGGTTACCACCCTCAAATTATAATCTCCATTTCTTTTCATTGATTCAATTAATGGCTAGTAATATTCATACTAAAATGTATAAACTATCAGTATTTATAAGCCATATATGACATTTATATAAGGAAAAAAGTTTTCCGCCACCGCAATCCGCCATTGACGGGCATTCCAAACGACAAACCCTCCGAAACATAATATATATAACCATTGCAGAAATATAAAGTTTGTTAATTTCAAAACCTTTGCCTTTCTTTGCATTATTCGAGTTATTTAATTAATTATTAATTAGTTATATAAAATATTATGATCAAATATATCTATTTATGAAAACCATTAATATTTCAAAACTCCACATTATTGCAAAGGAAAATAATTCTAAAGAAATGGTTAATAGGGTTTATGTAGTAATGGCAACAACCGACGGAAAGTATGATGATCCTGAAACCCGTGTTGCCGAGTTTGACTGCGGTTATGTAAGCAGCCCTCAGCCATACCACCAATTCTATAAGTTTTGCTGTCCAGTTCCACTGGAAATGAATGACGAGCAGGTAAATGACCTTAAGGAAAGGTTTCTCTATTTTCCCATAGGCCAGCAACGCAAGTTGATCCATCTGTACGACCCTGGCATATTTAAAAGATCCGAACCCATCAGCAGTGAAGATGCGTACAAATATGTCCGTGAAAGAATCTCGCTACCTTTGAGTGAAAAGGAGTTCTTCAACATTGAGTCGGGATTTAAACTACGATGGAATTATTCCTATGGTCAGTCAATCAGCAGCGTGGAATTTAAACGCACCGTTGACCAATACCTGACAAGCCTGGAGAGCCCGATGGACAGGAAAAAGATGGGCCAGGCAGTTGACCTGATCCTGGAATACCTTGAATTGATTGGGCAGTGGGGGAATAGTGAAGTATAACAACCTAAACTCTAAATATAAAAACACAATGGAAAAAATTGCACACAGAAAATACAGGGAAATTCTAAATAGGAGTTTTAAAAAATCTTTTTATCAATTCCTGTTGAAACTCATTATAGAAGAAAAAGATAAGGAGAAAATATTGAAGATGTTTACAGTTGCTCGATATGAAGAGTTTCGAAAAGATAATGACAGGTCTATATGGACGGAATTGGATAGAAGATCTTATCAATTGCGGAAGATTTCCGACGAAATTGCAGGAATCAAAATTTTGGATATTGAAAAAATATTCAAGGATGAACAGTTCAAAGATAAAAGCAATCTGTTTAAGAACATATATTCACAGAGCTTTCTGAAAAAGGAAAAGTTTTACGAAATATATGGAGATGATATGTCTCCAAGGTATTGCAGTTATTGCGGAATTTCGGAAGATCAGATTGAAAAGTTGTTTAATAAAGACGAGATAAAAACCAAAAGGTGGGCAACAAGGGGAAGAAATATGGAGGTTGATAGAGTTCAACCTAATGATGAATATAATTCAGAATTAGTCTTATGCTGTTATTGGTGCAATAATGCAAAAACGGATGAATTCTCAGGCGATGAGTTTAAAAATATTATCGCTCCATCTATTCGGATGGTTTGGAATCAACGGCTAGAAAAGAAAGATTTATCACAAATTCAGGTACCCGCCCATTCAAAGAATAAATAAATGAAAGTATTCTTTTCGCATTTATTGAAAAAATTTGAACATTTTTCGCCGGCCTTTGAAAATCAATTGGTTCAAAACAAATGTATCTTTCACCACTTACAAGAAACACAGGACATTTGGCTCCGCGACTTTATGCCCATCCAAACCGGAAAGAACCAATTCGTTCAGTTCACCCTGGCCAAAGATTATTACCTCAGGAAAGACCGCCACAAGGCTACTGACCCCGCTCCCATTTGCATGTACCTGGGAATTGACCCGGTAAAACCGATATATAATGGCATGCCCATTTACCTCGACGGTGGCAATGTAATTCGCGGGTATGGAAAGGCGATAATGACGGATAAGGTCTTCAAAGACAATGGCATTACGTACCGTATTGATCGGGCGGCTTTCGCAAACATTCTGAAAGAGGTGCTCCGGGTGGAACAGGTTATTTTCATTCCCGGAGAACCCTATGACCAAACAAAACACGCCGACGGGATGGTCCGGTTTGTTGATTCGAAAACCGTTGTGGCCAATGATTATGCCACGGTTAATGTGTCTAAGAGCTTCATGGAACGTTTCTACCGCACCCTGTCTGGAAGTGGGCTTGAAGTATTGCCAGTGCCTTATCATCCGGTGAATGACAGGATAAACGGCTACCAGTCAGCCAGGGGATGTTACATCAACTATTTGCAGGTTGGGGACAAGATATTTCTGCCAACCTTCGATGATCCCGCAAATGACGATGAGGCAATCAAAAGGTTTGGCGGAATATTTGGCCCGTCAAACATCATCCCCGTGCCTTCAGGTGATATTGCGAAAGGGGGTGGTGTATTGAACTGCCTGAGTTGGGAGATAAATGGTTGATAAGTGGAGGGGTGATCTATTAACATCGGCCCGGGATGGTCAAAACCATCGGCTTGTCCAATAACCTTCGCTAAGCGAAAAACCCATATGTGCTTGGGTTTTACAGGCTTTTATGCCGCGTTAATTTTATATTGTTTTATGGCTTTGAATTCCTTAGATTTCTTTGACATTTCTTCTTCGACATCATAATCATCCTGAAGTCCTAACCAAAATTTCACAGAATTTCCAAAATAGTTACTTAGTCGGATTGCAGTATCAGCAGTGATTCTCCTGTTTCCTTTTATTATCTCGCTGATTCTTGTTTGCGGTATTCCGATATCCAATGACAGGCGATATGCAGTGAGGCCCATCGGGGAAAGAAATTCTTCCCGTAGAATTTCACCCGGATGTATGTTTCTTAATTTGTACATGATTTTGTCGTTAATGATAATCAATTATTTCAACGTTGTACGAATGCCCTTCTATCCATTTAAATTTGATCCTCCATTGATCATTTATTCTGATACTATAGAATTCGTCAAGTTCCCCTTTTAACTTTTCCAGCCTGTTGGAGGGAGGGATCGTCAGGTCCTTTAGATCTATAGAGTTATTCAGCATCCTCAGCTTCCTTCTTGCTATCTCCTGGATTGTATTCGGAAGTTTTGCCGACCTTGACCCTTCCCAGATTTTTTCTATTTCTTTTGAGCTGAAGGATTGGATCATATGAACGTTTTACGATACTAACGCCAAAGGTAAGCATTTTTCCAAAAAAGTCAAGTTTTATTTTTATGCAGCATAACTGCACGGACCGGTCACATTGACTACCTTTTGCCGGTTTTAGCTGATCCCTTTGACCTTTTTACAATCAATGAACAGGGTGGTCCGTTTAAATCGGCCTGGGATGGTCAAAACCATCGCCTTGTCCAGTTACTAAACAAGCAGCCTCGGGCTGGAACGGACAAGAAAATTCAAACAAGAAATATGAGTTACCACACAAGCAACCTTAGGCTGGAACGATGATAAGCTGAAGGGAAAACCTTGAAATTAACATCGAGTGACAGGCGGAGTTGCGGTGGGGTAACTCGTATTTTCCCAATGTTGCGATGTGGTGACTGCTGTCCTAACCATTGCTTTTAAGTGAAAGCCTGAACGGCGGATCCCATTCAACCACCCCCGGCACCGCCCTCCCCCACGTATTGTGATACACATCGGGCCTGCCCGTGAAATGACGTACGATCAACCGGTGGATCAGATTCATGTTGGGCAGCAGCCCATGGAACCCGGCCAGCTTCACGGTGGCCCGGTCCTTCACCTCCCAGTACCCGAAATCATCGGGCGACAGGCAAACAACATGCTCCGGCTCCAGGAACCCGGGCAGCGCTCCCTTGAGGGGCACCGTGCCGTCGCCGGTAAGCATTCTTTGTACATCGCCTTCCTTGCTGTCCCAGTTATTGACTCGGTCTTTCCCAGACAGGTTGAAACAGGGTCCCGATGCATCCTTTTCAATGCTAACCCCCACCCGGGTCTCGGCATCCACGCCGGCGATGCACAGCCAGTCGCCCGGGGTCAACCCGGCGTCCCGGAGCCTGAACCCTTCGATCCGGTTCCGGTATTCTTTGGCAGTCGCGAGCAGCCCGGCAAAAAGGGTGGCCGCCTGCGTCGCGGGATCCTCCTGCGAAACGCCGCGCAGCCGCACAAATTCCTTGAGTGAACCCACGATGCTCGCCTGCCATACCGTGGGGTCGAACAGGTCGCCCGCCACACCCTCCGCCAGCCTGACCCCTTCGCAGGTGGGCAGGAGGTGGTAGAGCGCCGGCATCATGCGGGCCGCCTCGCGCTCGCGGCTCGAAGGCTCCGGGGTTCCCAGGTTGGCAGTGCCGGTGGCGATTTTGATCAGCGCCTCGAACGACCCTCTGAAGGGGGTGGCCAGGGTAACCACTTTATGCACCCTGTTGCCGCCCCTGTTCCGTTCCAGGTAGCCGGCAATGATCATTCCCCCCATCGAATGGCCCACCAGGTTCACCTTCGGATGATCGAGGAACCAGGGGGCATGGTAATGCTTCATGAGCTGGGTGCGTTCAATCACCTCTCCGATGAATGCCTCCAATTGCCTTTCTGTGGCCGCCAGCGGCTGTCGCCAGTCATAGCCGAAGGGATAGACCGGCACCGGGAGATCCTCCCGCTCACGCAGGTTAAAGCGCAGTTCACCGATCATCTCCCTGTAGGTGATACCGAAAAGTTGGTCCGGCACCACCCGGGCAGGCTCTGAAGCCTCATAAACCGGGTTGTCGGGGTGCAGCGTCAGTTGTTCATAGCGCTTCGTCAGCACCGACCAAACCACATCCGGCGACATCGCATACGCGTCCCTTAAATTCGTCGCCGTAATTCCCGGCACGACAATAACCGGATACACCTGATTCATAGGAGTAATTTTTAATCGTAAATCTAAAATCGTAAACCGTAAATTTTTGTCACGCGTCGCGCGTCACAGCTTTTGTAAGGGGTCCTGCTCTTTAATCAGGAAATGGAGGTAGCAATAAAGACCGGTTTTTAATGACTTGAAACCTGATAATCATGTATCAGTAACTCTGCGGACAAATTCAGTTTATTTGTCAGCTTCCGTATCATATCAACAGTAAGCTTGCGCTTCCTGTTAAGCACCTCAGAAACTCTGCTTTTACCGCCCATTTCGTCAATTAAATCAACCTGTTTCAATTGCAGTTCCTGCATCCTGATTTTTATGGCTTCAATAGGGTCGGGAGCTTCTATCGGATAATGCTTTTTTTCATACTCGTCCACTAGCAAACCAAGAATGTCAGCTTCATCACTCTCACGGGTTCCTGTCTGAGCCTCAAAGATTTCGTCAAGGCGGGTTAAAGCTTTACGATAATCTGCTTCTGTCTTTAAAGGTTTGATGATCATAATTTGTCTTTTTAAATAGTATTTGCATCAATTTTGTCGTATTCAACATGAGTACCAATGAATTTAATAAACACCCATTGTTTCTCAAAATTGAATTTGGCTATCAGGCGGAACGTATTGCCTTTGATATTGAAAACAATCCTGTTGTTCTTAAGAATACTTGCATGAATAAATGTTTTCTTGATATCATTCGGACTTTTCCAGTTTGAACTCATCACAGTGTCGTACCATGTTTTTAAATATTGTTCACTATCCGGATGCTTAGCCCAATATTCCCTCAATGTGCTTTTTGCAAATACCCGTTCCATCTAATCTGTTTGAGTGCAAAGATAAACAAATGTTCTCATATTGGGAACTTTTATTTAATTTTTTAGTAATTACCATCGCTACCCAGGATTCCTCACATAGATCGGTGGCACTTGCTTTAATGATTGTTCTACCACAAACCGGGGTCCTTTATCGGTCGGGCCTCCGGGTGCAAAAAAACGCATGGGCGCCTCTTTCCCGTAGTAAACCTTGAAATAATAGCTCCCGTATGGAATGTCGGCTACCATATACTTGCCGTCGTCATTGGCATAAAAATCGGCGGCCCGCTCATCCTCCTTTCCGGCAATCATTCTGTACATCAAAAGATGCGCCTTCCCCAGCCTGATCGTATCCCGTTGCGTCACCAGGTAAACATACCCCCAAACCGTCGACCGCTGGCCATACCCCGCCCCGCAGAGCATCCCCGTCAACGAAATCAGAAAAAACATCATCATTGTTTTCATATAAATATTTTTTATTTCATTACTCCATCACTTCATTACTTCATTACTTCATTACCCTGTCACCTTGTCACCCTGTTACCCTCCAAAATCTCCTTCGGCACCCTCCTTAACCTAACGGTATCCCTGATAGAAATCAAAAGCCTCTCCCAGTTCACCGTAAACTCCCCGGCGCCAAATGTATGTTTCACCGGGATGAAATTCTCATGCTGAAAGGCCACCGTCACCTCGCTGATATCTTTTTCATCGTACCGGATCCCCGGAAGCGTGTAGCTCCCGTCCTTCGAGGTAAGCACATAGGCGGCCGGCGGCATCTCCTCCACCGTGGTGCCGTCGTGGAAATAACCCTGATCGAGCACCACCGTGCCGCTGATGTTGAACCGCCGCGACGCATAGATGTATTTATCAAGCCAGGCATCGGAGAAGGTGAACGACATGCCGAAGATCACGATAAAGCCGGCAATGGCTCCGCCCGCCCGCCATTTGGGTTTGATGATGGTCGTGCTCGACTTCAGGAAGCGGAACAGCACCCAGGTAGCCAGCAAACTCATCACAAAGTCGGCCAGCAGGATCACCAGGGGATGACTGAATAGGGATTGCTCTTTCATAACAGGCTGTTTTAGTGTTTTAAGAGCCCGCAGGCTGCCACACGGGCAACCCGCGGGTTCACGGCTACTTTTTCCGTTTGATCGTTTCCACAATCGTTGTGTTCGGATCTTCCGCCGCAAGCTCCGCCAGCCTGATGGCCCGAAGGTGGGCCAGGGCGATGCGCTCGCGCCATGCGGGCAGGAACATCTTCAGACACTCCCCCCGGTTGGTGTAAAACCCGTTCTCGGTCAGTATGGCCGGCATCCTCGTGTACTTCAGCACATAAAAAGCGGCCTCCTTCACCCCGCGGTTGCGCCAGCCGGTGGTACCCGCCAGGTAATGCTGGAAAATACCGGCCAGGGTCTCTGACTGGGTCCCCCTGCGGAAACAGTAGGTTTCAACGCCGCCTGCACTGTTCCACTCCTGGCCGAAGGCGTTGGCATGGATGGAGACAAACCGCAACGGGAGACTGCTTTTCAGCTGGTTGGCGCGTTCAACCCGCACCCCGAGGGGGATATC
>Ga0247844_1004111_pt1 | contig 20160 bp, 16 predicted proteins | sample LaCtaG_FD_192421 | JGI IMG/M metagenome (GOLD analysis project Ga0247844, IMG submission 192421) | Freshwater microbial communities from meromictic Lake La Cruz, Castile-La Mancha, Spain - LaCruzMarch201714.5m_1 | ecosystem: Environmental > Aquatic > Freshwater > Lake | place: Spain: Castile-La... | reverse complement strand
CGTATTTCTTTTGGGCTGCTATGGCTTGCGGATAATATCTGTCAATCAGCTTTTTATACTTTATAGCATTGGGAATAGACGAAACGGCAAGCATGGCTTTTGCTGTACCACGAATGTTGTGATAAACCGCCGAAAGCAACCTATCTACCACAAAATGAGCTATCGCATCAATTCTTTCGGGGTCTGAATAAATTTTCTCTTTGCGAATTTGATAGCGTTTTTCGAGTTCTTCTTCCGTCAACTCTTTATCATTGTAGCCGGTGTCGCCTTCAAAACCTTCCAATTTATTTTCGGGCAATTGAAAAAACATTTTAGCCGATACAGGGACAATTCCCCGAAGCGGATTGAAAATATATTCATCTTCAATGGCTTCCTTCATAGTATAGCTATCAAACGGAACCCACAGTTTTTCACCTTCAGCGTATTTGTTATACTCGCCAAAACGGGCAAGTGTGTGGTCGCTGGGTGTAGCAGTGAAACCTATAATCAGGTTTTTCTTTTTGCGAGCGGTTTTGTATGTATCGCTATTGTCGAAAGTGCTTTGCAACTCATCGAATAGTGAAACCATATCTTCATGCTGATCACCTGAATTGCTTCGGTGAACCTCATCGATAATAAAGCAAACCCGCATAGCTGCTAAACGATTGATAGCCACTTCGTCTAAAAACTGATTGGTGGTGGCGTTGTCTTTACTGGTTACAGCCGAAAATTTCTGAATATTGACTACCACAATACGTTCTGAACTACTCAATGCCCTTTTGAATGATGTTTTGTCGAATGCTTCGATAAACATTCCTTTCTGAATGTTCATGTTGTGGAGCATGGTATCTAACTGGTCGCGGAGTTGCAAACGGTCTACCACAATCATTATTTTATCGTAAATAAATTTGCCATTTTCGTCGTGCATATCTTTCAGTTGCAGAGCCGTCCAACCAATGATATTACTTTTACCAAAACCTGCTGCGTATTGCAACAACAACGAATACACATTCTTATTGTTCTGATATTTAAGCCGTTTGTCTACAAGTTCCTGAATCTTGGGTTCGCTTGCTCCTTTTGCGCGAAGTTCGGCTTCTAACTTTTTGATAAAATAATCCGGTTCCTTTTCGTGCTCAATAAATTCAGCAATTTTATCTGTAATTTTATCCGTGCCAAACTTTTGTTTGGGGCGAGGCGAAATCAATCGACCGTCATTGTGTTTGTATTCCTTTTTACCTTTAGCCGCTACTACCAGTTCGCGCTCCAAAAAGTTATAATACAGTATTTCTTTCTCAATCATGCGTTTGGAATACAATGCTCTGAAAACCTCTTCGAAACGTTCGGTTTGCGAAGCTTGCGGTTCACGCAACGGATAAGCTTTAAATACTTTGAGAATGGCGCGTTGATATTGCTCAAAATCGAAATTGGTAGTTACTGCCGTTTTTATTTCGTCGAACAGAGGCGCAGTATTACGCAATACAAAGGTGTTTTGAATATCCGTGGCAGTAATGTGAATTGCTTTATCGAAAATTCGCAGAAAATTACGGCGTATGGTTTGCGAAACGTCATTCCCGTTGGCAATTTTCAGGTAAGCTTCCACCGCACAACGGTAATCGTTGGTTACTTTCGAGCGACCACTTTTGCGGGCATCCTGATTGTTCCAATTGCTTTTTAGCTCCGAATAACCCAGATAAAAACCATTCAGAAAGAAAGTCAAATCAGGGCGGAACGAAAACAGTATTTTCCCCTCGTGTTTGTATTTATAGGGCAGTTCCTGCACCACGCTGAATATATTTTCCTTGAAATCTTGATCGCCTCTGAGTTCCGAACCACTTGGCGCATAAAGCGAGAATGTAAGCCCTTGAAACGTAAAGTTTTTGTTGCTGTTAAAAAACAAAGCCATATTGGCACTCGATTTTATACGGTCGAGTAAGAAAGGAATTAATTCGGCAAATAATTCCTTTTCATCGTTCCCGTACTTACGAAGTAATTTCCGGTAATTTGCCTGATTAAAAGCAGTTTCGGACAGAAACGCTTTCAAATCTTCTTCAATTACATAATCTTCCGAAACAGTATTGGCTGTTACTTCTTTGTAGCCTAATCCGTCGGCCGAACACAAAAAATTCAGCAAATAACCTCCTTGTAAATCGAGTTCGTGCATAATATGTTTTGTTTATTTTTTTTCGTATCAATTACTTGACTATTTCCAAAATGATAGTATATTTGTAGCGTCATTAATTGATTTGCCATGATAATTACTGTAAAAATAAATACCGATTCCGCAGCCGGAAAACGATTGGAAAACGAACTTCGACGTTATCCCGAATCTGTTGAATTTATCGAACCAACCGTAGTTGCAGAAACTACCTCCACTGCTTATGCTACAGCTACAGAGATTTTTGAACAAGTTGGCGAACCTATAAACTCTATATCGGCAGCCGAATCGGCAAAACTTGCTTTCAGCAGATTAGGCGAAAAATACAATCGCACGTTCGATAATAAATATACGCGATGAGGAAGTATGTTGTCCGTATTTCAGATGCTGCACAAAACGATATATTTGAAATAATCGATTACATTTCTGAAATTTACAAAGCACCACTCACCGCCGAGAAATACCTGATTGAATTATACGATGACATTTTCTCATTAGAAAACTTTGCCGAATCAATATCTGTTTCTGACAAAACAGACATTTTAAAATTTGGCTTAAATGCCCGAACTATCGTATTTAAAAAATTAATCATTGTTTATACTGTACATTCCAATATTGTTCTTGTTAAAGCTGTAATTTCAGGAGCATTAGTAAAAAATTAAATCCTTATTTTTCAATCCGTTACTTTTAGTTGACCCGTTACCACATCATTTATCAAAGTCTTCCGAAGCTGTGTGAGTTTCGCGATTTGCTCACCGATATTAGTAAGTATAGTGTCTATTTGAGTGATTTTTTCATCCAGATAATTGGCAATTGCTGTCTGTTCTTCTAATGGTGGATATAAAAGTGGAATAACGCTCATTTCATTATTCATTATTTTAGCTCCATTTGTATCAATTCTTTTGTTATGTTTTGCAGCTATTTGTAAAGCATAAAGAATAAAATCAAGATTTTCTTTTCGCTTTTTTGGTTTTAATGTTCCACATACATTTGTACAGTTAAATTTTCCTTCCCGTTTAAATAAAGTTCCAGCATTTGCACCATCTGTTGTCCATGTCAAAAGAGTAGCATTGAAATCAAATGTATCAATATAACCTAAACAGCCATTGTTTTCTGTTTGAGAAGAATATACAGGATATTTACTATCATCAACTAATTCATCTTGTCCAATCACACGACCTCTTCCAATATAAAAAATCTCTTTAACCCTTTTCACCTCCCAATGCTCAGGTATCATTCCAATCCACTCAACACCACTATTTTTTAGTAAAACATTTGGATTTAATCCTCGGCAGACCGTTTCGTTTATCAAATTACGGCGTAAGGCTTTGTATTTTGCTGTTTTTGCTGTAAGAAGTTCTATTTTGCGGTCAATGACGGTGGTTTTTTTGTCGAGATAGTTGGCAATGGTTTCTTGTTTCTTAAATTCAAGAAATGGTAACATTAACCTTTTAACTTTATCAACAGAAAGACCAGGTTGAGCTGCCGAAATTGCATATTGATTGAGATTCATAACGTCAAGTAAAAATGCATACCATCTTTTATGAACATTCAATCTGTTGTAAACAACTACTGCATGTTCTGTAGCCCAAAATTTTCCTCTGGCAAAATTTACATTACCACATAATGCACCTTGTCTACCAATAAGTATATATTCTCCGTTGTGGTTGAATTTACTAGAGTATCCACGTAAACCATTACCGCCAAACACAGGATAGTTATTGTCATTATCAAATTCATTAGCATCAATAAAATATCCGCTTTGATATTCTCCGAGGTCTTTCACCCTCTTTACTTCCCAATTTTCAGGAATTTCTCCCAGCCACTCTATCCCCGAAGGTTTATATTTTTCGTAGCGTTTCATAGCGATAAACTGGATTCAAGAGTTTCTAAATCGTTTTCAAGCTGTTTTAAATCAGCTAAAATATCCTGAATATCTTCCAGTTTTTCGGGTTTATAAAACACCTTATTGAAATTAATTTCCACACCTACGGTATTATCCAGATACTCAAACGGACGAGTTACGTATTTTGCCATAAATGCAGCAATATTGGCTCGGTTTTCGTCCTCATTGGGCGAATAGGCAATAATTTCGTAATCCTTTTGCAAGTCGGGCACAAGCTCAACCGTAATACTATATTTGTCTTTGGTTGTTTTGGTGGATTTTTTGAATGTGGATTTAATTTGAATTTTACCACAACCAAGACGTTTGCCTGTGTTGTCATTTTGCAATGGGGCATGCCCCATTGTGAAAATGGTTTCTTCTTCGCTGTTGTAGGTATAGAATTTTCCATCAGCCTCTACAATCAGATTGCTTTCTTTGTAATCGAAAGCATTAATAGCCGGTGCAATAATTGCATCGTAACGCTCTGTCAAAGTGAGGGTTTCACTCGAAGTGAAGCCCTCACTATCAGTCAATTCAAAAGTTGTGAGTTCAAAAGTGCCTTCTTCGCCGGTTTGAGTAATTCGGGTCGGTTTTAGTTTTATTTTTTCTGCTATAAACTTGCCTTCGCTATCTACATTGGTAAGCATAATAGATTGTTTGTTGTAGTAGAAATGCCATTTGTCGAAAACTCGCGCAAAATCATTGTCCTCAAAATCGACCAATGCTTTGATAATTTCGGCACGGTTTTCCTCGCTCATTTCACGGCGTTTCTTTCCCTTGCTCTTTTTCAATGGCACATATTTACTGCTACCATCAATCAGTATGATTTTATCTTTTCGTTCGGCAGGTTTGTTTTTGTTGAAAACCCACAAGTAGGTGTAAATTCCGGTATTGAAAAACTCATCGGTGGGCATTTGTATAATGGCTTCCACCCAATCTTTATCAAAAAAGTACTTCCTTATGGTGCTTTCGCCACTTCCGGCATCGCCACTAAAGAGCGATGAGCCGTTGTTTACAACTACCGCAATTCCATCATTATCTAAATGATAAACAATGTGTTGGTCGAAAAGCAACTGACCATCCGATATAGCAGGTAAAGCCACAAAACGACCTGTTTTGTCGGTTTCGATGGCTTTGCGGTAATCTTTCCAGTCCACACCATAAGGAGGATTTGCCACAATTACATCAAAAGTTTTATCTATAAATTTTGTTTCGGTCAATGTATTTCCATATTCAATTTCAGAATCGATACGGAATCGACTTTCAATTTTTGCCAGGGCATAGAGCGACGAATTCCAGTCCATCCCATAAGTTTTAGTTGGTCGGTTGGTTTTCGAACTTAGCTTATCTTCAATCCCAAAAAGTAAGTTTCCACCACCACAAGTTGGGTCGAGAAGCGTCAAAAACTCTTCGTTATCCTGAATTTTACAAGCCACAATATCCGAAATCAGTCCAATAATATCATCGGGCGTATATTGTTCCCCAGCCGTTTCGGCCGAAATATCAGCCCATTTGCGTTTTATATGTTCTTCGAGGGTTGTTATTTCGGAGTTGTCGAAAGGTTCTAAATCTATTTTGCTCCAACCTTGTACGATAGAAAACAAAATCTTTTTAGCGCGCAATATGCCGCAAACGCCCGAAATATCGAGGTATTTTTCTTCGTCGTTGCCTTTGTCCACGCCCAACAAATGGCGCGTTTCGGTGTCGAAAGCTCCCAAATATTCTTTAAAATCGGATTCAAAGGTTTTATCGTTGGCACAAATATCACGGAGCATTTTATTGCTGCGAATTACATAGCTATTATAGCCAAGTCCGATGGTTTTGAAGTATTCAATGTATTCGTCGGTATTATTATCGGTTTTTCCAAACTCTTCCGACAATCGTTTGTGCTCACGTAGCAAACGGCTTTCGACCATTCGCAAAGCAAAGAAAGGCATCATGTATTTTGGAAAATCGCTCTGTTTCAGACCTGCAGAACGTAGAGAATCGGCTGACGACCAAATGTCGGACTCGTATTGGAGAATGTTTAAAGGCATTGAGAATTGGGGCTTTAGTTGCATCGTTACAACTGCTCCTGATAAGAGTTTTGCCCACAAAAAAAGCGTGAACTTAATCCTTACCCGCATACGAGGCCCTAGTAAAGCCCACACAAGATTGATAAGTCAAAAGCCCACGCCGTTTGGCGTGAGCATTTTGCTCATTGAGTCTAATCTTGCGTTCGCTTTTTAAAGAAATTTACTAGGTTTCGTATGCGCGAACAATAGCAGAATGCTATTTAAATACTATGTTTAATAGAGACGCGAAGCATCGCGTCTGTACGGTAAATTGTTTATATTTCGAATATTGTCTGTTTTTATTGTTGATTGAAGCGCAAATATACATAAAATTCTTGCTTCAAAAGGTATTTTTATGTGTTTAATTTTTAGGCTCAAAATTGAATACTTTATTTGCTATTTAAACTTTTGATATATTTTTTCCATTTGAACAATTTTTTGTTTATTAATGGGTGTTTTTACAGGCATAAACCCTAAAATTAAACCCTGTTTTGGGTTTTTATCTACAAAACATTTGCTGTAAGCATGTGTAATAAATATGACTTGGGTTCCCAATGATTCACCTACTGACATAAACACAATTGCTTCTTATTATTATTCTGTAAGTTCGCAAATAAGCGTACGAGTAGCCTCAGTGCATTTACCGTGTTTCTTCTATACCCGCTCCGATGCTGCTCCGATGAAATACTGTGATTCTTATGTTCTACTTCTATTATTATTCAATAAATAATAAATTTAAAACACTACTTTTGCAACTGTAAAACAAATTAGCTAATATGGCAAAATTCAAGTCTTCGACTTTTGGAAAAATATCCGGCAAACACGGTGATGTGGTAGCTGTAACCATGAAAGATGGTACGACTTATTTCAGAGCACACATCATTCCACCCAATCCAAATACGGTTAAACAACAATCGCAACGCAGTAAGTTTGGATTTGCAGTCAAAGAGCTAAATTGCATGCGGAAGCTTTTTACCGTCACTTTTGGTGGACAATATGGAATAAACCGTGCGGTATCGCTGGCAATGAAAACCTGTGTGTCGGGTGAATTTCCCGATTTTCGGATTGATTATAGCCGATTGCTACTTGCTGTGGGTAATTTAGCTTTACCTGCTACCCAAAGCCTCCAAAAACAAGCCGATAAGGTATTCAAATTAACGTGGAGTTATAATAAGGAGTTTTTACTTGAAAATCCCGATGATGAAATTAGTATAGTAGCATTCAATCACAACCTAAAACAAATTATTCACCTACAGAACAATGCATTAAGAGCTTCCCGCGCAGTTGAATTTTCGTTGCCTGATTCCTGGCTATGTTCGGATATACATGCTTGGTTGTACTTTTCATCTGCAAACAACACTACTTTCTCAAATAGTAAATACTTGGGATTACTATAAATTAAGAGGCTTTGTTTTGTGATATGCATCACATTGTTTATATTTGCATAATTATTTTTTTAATTGAAGTACTATGCAAAGCAATTGTAAAACTTGTCCGTTTAATTCAAAAGCCGCTACAACATTGTGTGATGCCAGTTTTGAGCAACTTTCGGAAAATCATTTGGTTCTCGGATTTAAGAAAGGAGACTCCATTATCAAACAGGGAATGTACTCTACCAATGTGGTTTTTCTGCGAACCGGCATGGCAAAAATACATTTGCAGGGGCCTTATCATGAGCAAATTGTGAAATTGGTTAAAGCACCAACTTATTTAGGATTACCAACAACATTTGGCGATAAAATTAATCAGTATTCGGTTACAGCAGTGTCGGATGTAGAGGTGTGTTTTATTGATGTAAAGGTTTTTCAAACGATATTAAACGAAAACCGTGATTTCTCGAACGAAATAATTATCGAATTGTGCAAAAACGAATTGGAATCGTTTCGTCGCTGTGCCAACCGTACTCAAAAGCAAATACGTGGAAATATGGCCGATGCTTTGTTGGAATTTTCAGAGACTATTTTTCAAAACGAAATATTTACGCTGCCACTTTCGCAATCGGAATTAGCGAACTTAGTGGATACCAGTCGCGAAAGTGTAAGTCGCGTGTTGACCGAATTTGATAAGGATGGAATTATTAAAATGAATGGAAAGCAAATTCAGATTTTGAATAAAAAGTCATTGGTGTTGATTAGTCAAAACGGATAAAATTTAACCTGCCCAACCCTCTCTATCCAAATTGCGATAGTTTATAGCTTCAGCAATATGGTTCGACAATATATTATCTGCACCTTCGAGGTCGGCAATGGTACGGGCAACTTTTATAATACGATCGTAAGCGCGTGCAGAAAGATTTAAACGCTGCATGGCATTTTTCAAAAGCTCCGAACCAGCTTTGTCAATTTGAGCAAAGGTTCGCATTTGTTTCGACGACATTTGAGCATTGCAATATACGCCATCAATATCTTTAAAGCGTTCTTCTTGAATCTGTCGGGCTTTAATTACGCGATCACGAACTTTTTCGCTTGATTCAGCATCTTTTAATTCCGATAATTTTTCGAATGGTACTGGCACAATTTCGATGTGAATGTCAATGCGGTCGAGCAAGGGGCCCGAGATGCGACTGAGATATTTTTGTACCACACCTCCACCACAAACACATTCCCGTTCGGGATGATTGTAATAACCACAAGGGCAAGGATTCATGGAGGCCACCAGCATAAAACTAGCGGGATATTCAATGGCAAATTTGGCACGCGAAATGCAAATTTTCCGGTCTTCGAGTGGCTGACGCATAACTTCGAGCACGGTGCGCTTAAATTCAGGCAATTCGTCGAGAAAAAGTACGCCGTTGTGAGCCAGCGAAATTTCGCCCGGCTGTGGAAAAGTTCCCCCGCCAACCAAAGCAACATCCGAAATCGTATGGTGGGGGCTGCGAAATGGGCGTTGCGAAATAAGCGACGTATTACTGTCAATATTTCCGGCTACGGAATGAATTTTAGTTGTTTCCAGCGCTTCATGAAGCGTTAGTGGAGGTAAAATTGTCGGAATTCGTTTTGCCAACATCGACTTTCCGGCTCCCGGAGGGCCAACCATAATAATATTGTGACCACCTGAAGCAGCAACTTCCATTGCACGTTTTACACTTTCTTGCCCTTTTACATCCGAAAAATCAATTTCCGAAAGATTAACTTGGTTAAAAAACTCTTCGCGGGTGTTTACAATGGTTGGTTCGAGTGATTTTATACCATTAAAAAAATCTATTACTTCCGAAATGTTTTCTACACCATAAACCTCTAAGTTATTAACAACAGCTGCTTCACGTGCATTTTGTTTGGGTAGAATAAAGCCTTTATAACCTTCCTCGCGCGCTTTTATGGCAATAGGTAGCACGCCTTTTATTGGTTGTAGGCTCCCATCGAGCGAAAGCTCGCCCATTATCACAAATTTTTCTAATTCTTCGGATTTTATTTTTTCGTCGCCAGCCAACATGCCTATGGCAAGTGCCAAATCGTAGGCCGAACCTTCTTTGCGAATATCTGCAGGAGCCATGTTAATCACAATCTGCTTGCGTGGCATCTGATGACCAATATATTGCAACGCAGAGGCAATACGTTCGTGACTTTCTTTCACTGCATTGTCGGGCAAACCCACCAAAAAATACTTAATTCCTTTACTTACATTCACTTCTATTGTTACAATAGTAGCGTTAATTCCCTGAACAGCAGCACCAAATGTTTTAACTAACATATTTATTTTTCTAATTTTTTATAAGGTAAAAAATGTGATTATCCTTTCCATTCAATACACTTTTGGCAAAATTATTAAATTATTTGGAAACTACAAACTCTAAAAATGAAACAGTTGCTAATATTATTGCTGTCGCAAAAAAACATTCTATCCTACTTGTTGTTTTATGATAAAAAACAAAACGCTATGAGCAGTATTTTTAATCCATTTCAACTGAAATCGGTAACAATTCCGAATCGAATAGGAATGCCTCCCATGTGTCAATATTCAGCCGAAGATGGTTTGGCCAACAGCTGGCATTTAGCACATTACGGAGCACGCGCAGTAGGCGGTGTTGGTTTAATCATTGTTGAAGCTACCGGCGTTTCGCCCGAAGGTCGGATTACGCCTTACGATTTGGGGATATGGCACGATGCACACATTCAGCCTCTTGCTGACATTGTTCGTTTTATTCATGGAAATGGCTCTGTTGCAGCAATACAATTGGCTCATGCCGGACGAAAAGCCTCGCACGACGCACCTGTTCTTGGCGGTAAGCAACTCACACCTGCAAATGGTGGTTGGAAAACCTATGCGCCTTCGCCAATTCCATTCGACCCTAACGAAGTTCCGCCCAAAGAATTGACAATGAAGGAAATTGACGAATTGGTTTTCGATTTCCGACAGGCCGCCAAACGTGCTCTTGCGGCTGGATTTAAAATAATTGAGCTGCATGGAGCGCACGGCTATTTGATTCACGAATTTTTGTCGCCACTTACCAACCTGCGCACCGACGAATATGGCGGAAGTTTCGAAAATCGTGCACGCCTACTATTTCGAATTGTTGAATCGGTACAAGAAGTGTGGCCAGCCGATTTACCGCTTTTTGTAAGGCTATCGGCTACCGATTGGAAAGAAAACGGCTGGGACATTGATGAAACTGTAAAGCTGTGTAGTGAGCTGAAAGACAAAGGAGTAGACATGATTGACTGCTCGTCGGGTGGAAATATTATTGATGCAAAAATGGATGTAAAACCATTGTATCAGGTGCCATTTTCGGAAGCCATAAGAAAAACCGGCATCCCAACAGCAACGGTTGGGTTAATAACAAACCAAACACAAATTGAGCAAATTCTCGAAAGCAAACAAGCTGATATCGTACTTTTAGGACGCGAATTACTACGCAATCCCTATTTTGTATTAAACTTAAACGAAAAACACCAACCACAGTGGCCGGTGCAGTATATGAGGGCGAGATAAAATTAAAGGGAGTATCATAGCGGATGAAACATCCCGAGCAACGGGGGCACCGGAATGTTTTATTAATTTACAAATCAGGAGATTTGCTTTTCAACAGACGAAGCGAATTGAATTGAAAATCAGCGTAACTAAAGACGTATAGCAGGGGCGGAGGTTATTTAATTTACAATTTCTAAACCACTTATTCTTTGAAAATGTTTCAGATTTAAAGTTGCCAATGGTAATTTATAACTTATACTGGTTGCAGCAATCAAAATATCAGCCAAATCAATCATTTTGTTTTTCTTTCTTAGCTGTTTATAAATTTCAATTGCTTGAAGAGAAGATTGCAAATCAAAATCTATTACTTCAATGGAATCCAAAAATTCATTCCAGAATGAATCTTAAATCTAAAAGTATCATGCTAATCTCGATTTGTTAATAAGCTGTCTAATTGATTGGTATTCATCATATTCCACATCAGTCCATGTTGGTGCTTTTAAAATCAAGGATTGCAAAGTATTTCTTTTTGTTTGTTTCTTTGTAACAATCTCATTGTTAATAGCTGTGTTCAACCTTTTTAGTTCAGAAACTGGAAGTTGCTTAACAATTGATACCAAGTCGTTGTAGGCAATGTTTAAATTTAGATGCATGTGTCAATATATTTATTTGTTCATTTTTTTTCTGCAAATATACTAAACTTCCTTTTGATAGCATAACAAACAGAATCGAAATTTTGTTTTTGCATAAAAACCCGATTGCACTTCAAGCTTTAAGTTGATAAGCAGCCGTGTTAAAAATGCGAAGCAAAATTCGGAGTGCGACTCTAAGTCGCGCCCCGAATAATTACAGTTTTAAACTATAGTGTAGCGTAATATTTGAAGATTAAATATGCCAAAATCATACAAAGGTGCGGAGCACTGGGATATTTTTGTTTTTCAATATGCAAGTTAGGAAACTTGCTACTCACAGTCCGTAGCTAAGGAAGCTACGGACAGCGATGGGGGATTAGTCTTTCTGTACAATCCTTTTACTCAAACTTTTATTTTGTGATTCTTTGTTATGCTGTTAAGAAAGGTGATATGGTACTAAAACCACAATCGGCTGAATTTGATAAAGAAATTCAGCCGATGAAAAATAGATTATTATACTACAATATCACTTTAAAAGCTTTATTCTCCGTTTTAATTAAATAAATAGCATTTTTTTGAGCAGGTAAATCTATTCGCTCACCTTTTGATTTAATAGCTTGAATTTGTTCTCCATTAATCGTATATATATTTACCAATTCTCCCTCAGATGTGCCTTCTACTATTATTTTGGAATTAGTGCTATAGACTTTTACTTTGTTGTTGATTAACTCTGGAGCACCTGTAGTACTACTAACGAAAGAAATATTCAGTAAAGCATTTGCTGTAATTGCAGGAACGGTATAAATTCCATTTACCAATGAATTGGTTACATCAAAATTATTATAATAAACTGTATTTACTTTCCAACCTAATGATGGGGTGAAGCTAAAAGCAGGTGTTGAACCAAAATCATATAGCTGATTTACTGTTCCTGATTCAGCAGATTTGATTGATAAACTATATTGAGTTTTTTGAAATGTTACATTCAATACAGTATTAGTATTTACAATTGGTGTTGAATATTGATTGTTGGTAATTTGTGATTTTACATTTACACCACCAAAAGTCAACGTGGCAATTTCGTAACCATTATTGGGAGTAATTGTAAATACTTTATTACTATTTTCATTTACAGATATTATTGCCCCATTTGTTAATGTCACGTTATTTTCTACTACACTACCTCCTGTTCCAATTTGTAATGTAATACCATACAAGTTTGATAAAGTGGCTTCATAAGAGAATGTGAACTGACGCCAATAATTAGCACCTTGATATAGACTAGTGCTACCAGTTGGTATTTCTAATGCACAATTCACTAAATTAATATTCCCAAAAGTGTTTGAAAATATGGTTGGGGGATTTATTCTAGCCACTGAAACTACGTAAAGACTTGAACAGTTTCTAAATGCATAATCTCCAATTGTGAGAACATTGTTTTTGAGATATAATTTTGTGAAATTTGTGCAACCGTCAAATGCACTAGTTCCAATGTTTGTTAAGTTAGGCGGAAACGTGAGAATACCACTTAATCCAGTACAACCTACAAAGCTACTACTACCTATTGTTGTTAATGAGTTAGGTAGGGTTAATGTCCCAGAAATGCCACTACAACCTGTAAATGAATTATTTCCAATACTAGTCAAGGAAGTAGGTAATGTAAGTGTGCCTGTTAGACCACTACAACCCAAAAACGTTGAATCATTAATTGTCGTTATGTTATTTGACAGCGATAAACTACCTTTAAGACCAGTACAATTTTGAAAAGCATTTTTTCCTATAGTAGTAGCATTGCTGGAAATAGTCAAACTGTTTGTACAATTTTTAAATGCATAATCTCCAATTGAAATCACTGAACTTGGAATTGTTAATGCGCCTGATAGATAACGACAGCCTGAAAAAGATGAAGCACCAATAGTTTGAAGTGTTGAAGGTAGGACTATTGTGGTTAGATATAGATTGTTTGCAAATGCATTATCTGGTAAAGTGTTGTTAGCAAAAATAGTACCTGACAAATCAATTTCTGACAAGTTATACATATAGGTTTTTATTGTTGCAAAATCAGTGTTATTCATATTCCCAGTTACAGTCAAGTTAAGAATTGATGACAACGGAGCAAATCCTCCCGATATAAGAGATGAAGCTAAACCGCCAGCTGTGGGATTATTAATAGTTACTTTAGTAAATGAATTTATGGTGTGATTTTTCCAATACTGGGCTCCTTTGTAGGCTAAAACTGATGTCGTTGGGACATAGATATTCTTGACACCTCCGCCAAGGGTATTTAATAAAACACTTGGGGGATTCACATTTAGGCTATAAACAGTTTTTAAATTCGAACAGGCATTAAAGACTACATCACCTATTGAAGTTACAGAATTCGGAATAGTTATGGTAGACATATTGCAACCAGCAAACGCAGCAGTTCCAATAGTTGATATTGAATTACCTAAGCTGATGTTCGTTAAGTTTGTACATCCTAAAAATGCATCACGACGTATTGTAGTTACTGAATTGGGAATTGTAATATTAACTATACTTACACAATTACAAAATGCATCATCGCCAATTGCTGTAACTGAATTTGAGAAAATAAAGCTTGTCAGAGTGCTTTTACCAATATTGGATGGTGTACAAAAGGAATTTTGAGGGATTTCATTTTCAGGATATGTAAAACTATTAGTTCCAGAATTATAAGTGCCAGCAGTACCTGTATATAAAGTAATATTTGAACTACTAATATCAACTATAGCCAATAAAGGCATATTGTCTCTCATTGTTTTGAAATCTCGAGAATCGATAGTTCCTGTAATGGTAAGATTTGTAATAGTTATTTTTTCTGTTGCTGTGAGTAGAGTACTAAGAGTTCCAGCTGTTGACAAATTGATAGTTTTAGATACCTGTGATACTGCAGTAGCACATATTAGTACTGAAAACAGAATTGAATAAAGTTTTTTCATGTTCAATAGAGTTTAAAATTTATTTATTATTGTTTTTAAAAATTCATTTGCAACTTCAAAGTTTTTGTCCTGTTTATCAATATTTCTAAATTCTTTTAAACCGTGAAAGAAATTATTTCTATAACGGTAAATTATAATTGTTATAGCAAGAGCTATATTTCCAGGATTATAATCTCCTTCTAATAAAATATCTGATACGAATTTAGATCGATCATTGGGTCTAAGTCTTAATTTATTAAACCTTTCATTTGTTACACCATTCTCAATATACCGCTTTTTAAAATAGTCTAAAAAGGTTTCCATTTCCTTTGAATCAAACTTCATGTAAGAGTATTTCTGTTCAATTCGCGTAATCGAAAACCCAGAATTACATACATGCCTATCAAAAATGCTCCAAATCAATGAAAAATCTTTTACATTGCTTAAATCAGATTCTGATAATGATAGTCCAAATTTTGTGTTTATCCAATTAATCATAATTGTATTATTTATATTTCACCTACTCATAAGCTTTTCGGTAGCCGCTCCCTACTTTATTGTTGGTTGTTCAGGTTGTTCCATATTGTATTTTTTTCACTTTCGGGCATAAAAAAAGCGTGGGAACTGTTTGCAAATCATCTTCCTGAGGGTCTCGACTCCCTTACTACGATGATAAGCAACAGCCCCACGCCTAAATATATAGACATGGAGCGTTTGTTGCTATCATCCCGTAGTAATTGAAATTGTCGAGATTTCAGGAAGGGATAATATTTAAAACGCTTTTCGTTTTTTTAATATGTAATGCAATTGTCGCTACAATTGACGAAAAAAAGATACCGAAAAAAGCCTAAGGCTCAATTGTAAATATCTGAATGCAAATGTATAAATATTTTTTAAATATAAGTTATGAATAGAGAAATATTTCGGGAATTAAATTTTGTGCTAAGTGAGGGTGTCTATTATAAAGACGCCCTTACTTGTGCTATTCGGTAATAAACCCAATCTTGTTTCATGGTTTATCAATTCGAGTTTTTTCGAGAAACAATTCTCATTCAGTAATTTTGATAATTCTTTAAAACAAACTATATTTGCACGAAAAAATAGTTGATGCCTAAAATTTTAGTATATATTACCGCAAAAATTACTTGGATTTTTCTTTTTTGGGGTACTGATTTTAACGAAAATCGTGCACATGTACATGTTGGCAAAAAAGGTACAGAACAACTGTGTAAAATATGGCTTGAACCCAAAGTAACTATTGAATCAGGAGGAAGTTTGACTGAAAGTCAACAAAATCAAGTTCTACAATTGGCTATAAAATATCAAAATGAGATGTTGAAACAATGGGAAGTTTTCAAATTGGGCAAAAAAATAAAGATGATTACAGTTAAAAATTAAAAGTATGAAAACAATTGAAGGATATTGGAATTCAACACCAAAGATTAAAGATATTACTTTTCCACTGCGTGGAAAGATGCAAGTAAATTTAAGTGATGGTCGTGCTGTTGTGGTGCCTTTATCGGCATTCCCAAGTATCAAAAAATTACCAAAGCAAGACCGTGAAAATTGGTTTATTATTGGTGGAGGTATTTCGTTCGACAAATCAACAGAAGTAATTCATATTGAACAGATTTTAGGCAATTTCGTGAACTATGCTCACGAAAAAAGTTAGTTAAGGTGAGGGCACGCTTATAAGTCGTACTCTCATTGCTTTATTCCGAAATAAACCCAATTCTATTTCGAGGTTTATCTGTTCGCTTTTTTGTCGGTATGCAACTCGGCTAACGATTGGTTAATAAGTTCAATCATCTATCACAAAATCGCCTTTAATTGGTGCTTGTACATGGTGTTTTATACCTGTCTAATTCAGAAAGCATCTATAAATTAACATACTGTACATTGTAAAGTACATTATTACATATAAAATGCACTTTAATTCTACTTTGACAGATTTAATTTAAATGAAATAAGTAATAGAAAGTTTATAATGTCGTATCTTATTTTAAAATATAAGAAAAATAGAACGCGGATTTTCGCTGATTATGCGGATGCAAAAAACGGATTTTTATATCGCTTTCAGCGATATGATTTTAGACACTTGCATCTTAATCATCCCCTATTTATCGGGGAAATATCCTTATTTCAAATCCGTCAATATCACCTTAATCAGCGAAAATCCGCGATGCTATTCTTTTAAATTTCTTTCTTATATTTAATTTTTCAAAGTAGAATTAATAAAATACAAATATACGGAAACAAGGAACTTTTCTATTTGTGTGGTATTTTTATTCCACCTTCACCAGCAACAATTTATCAATCCGATTACCGTCCATGTCGATAATTTCGAAGCTATAATTGTGCGAACTGAATTTTTCTCCTACGGTAGGTATGTGGTTTAGTTTACTCAGGGCAAAGCCGGCTACGGTGGTAAATTCAGTTTCGGAAAAATCAATTTCGAATCCTTCAATTATATCTGCTAGGAGTTCGATAGGCGCATCGCCATTTACAAGCATCGAGGCATCGTCGCGTACAAAAACATCCGGCTCTATGTGTTCGCCCTCTTGCTGCATTTCGCCTACCAAATTTTCCATAATGTCGTACATGGTAATAATCCCCTCGAAACCTCCGTATTCGTTTACTACAAAACAAACCCGATTTTCTTTTTTGCGTAATTCATTCAGCACTTTCTGAGCATCCACCTTTTCGGGCACTATAAACGGCTCTTTAATGAGCGAAAGCATATCGAGAGGCACTTTCTGAATTACAGCGCGGTAATATTCGTTTACATACATTACGCCTTTAAAATTATCAAGCGTTCCATCGCAGCAAATAATTTTACTATGTCTCGATTTGTTGATGTGCTTTTTTATTTCTGTTGCGCTCTGATTTATATCAAGCCATTCAATATCAGTACGATGCGTCATAATATGATAAGCGCGTTTATCCGAAAAATAAAAGAGTTTTTCGTGAATTTCATTCTGTTCCTCTTCAATTACACCTTCGTTCGAAGCTGTTTTTATCATTTGACGCAATTCGGCTTCAGTAAGCTGCTCCATCTGTTTTTTTACACCCAAAAGTTTAATTAAAACATTGGTCGACGAGGATAATACCCATACAAACGGAAAAAGCGCTTTGCTAAAATAATATATAACCGGCGCCACTGCTACCGCAATTTGTTCCGGCTTACTGAGTGCTATCGACTTTGGAACCAATTCGCCAATAACTATGGACAAATACGTAATGGCAATTACCGCAACCGACAGTGATATTTGATAAGCATAAGGCATCAGTATTTCGAACGACATAAAAAAGGGCACTAAATTTTCGGCAATACTTGCACCTCCATACAAACCGGTTACGATACTTATAAGCGTGATACCAACCTGTATAGCCGACAAAAAACTCTCTGAACCACCTTGTAAACGCAAAGCAATAATTGCACCCTTGCTTCCTTTAGCTTTTAGACCTTCGAGCCTCGACGATTTCGACGAAACTACAGCAATCTCGGATAAGGCAAAAAAACCATTGAGTAAAATAAGGATAGTAAGAACAATAAATTCCATTTTTTTTGATGTTATTTTTTTCTGTTGAAAAATTTATCGCTGCAAATATACAAACATTCGTTAAAACAAAAAAGTTGCAGGGAATTAATACCCACAACTTTTTAATATAGATTTATTTAAACCTGTTTCTCAATTATGCTTTAGGAGTTTCTTCAGCTTCTTCGGCAGCAGGTGCTTCAACAACTGGAGTTTCAACAACAGCTTCAACAGCAGGTGCCTCAACTACAACCGGTGCTTCTTCTACTTTTGCTTTTTTGGCAGCCTTAGCAGCACTTTTAGCAGCAGCTTCTACCAACTGATCTTTCAAATCGGCTAACGATTGAATATCACCCAAGGTAGTTTTTTCAGATGCACTGGCAGCTACAGGAGCAGCTTCAACTTTTGCTTTTTTAGGAGCCGATTTTTTAGCAGCTGGTGCAGCAACTGGAGTAGAAACATCTACTTTTTCGCCCGCAGCTTCCGCTTTAGCAGCACGTTTTACATCTTCGTGTACACGACTGTGCGATACGATAATGCGTTTGGCATCTTTGTTGAATTCAATTACTTTGAAAGCCAATTTTTCGTCAACCAATGCTTGTGCTCCGTCTTCTTTCACCAAATGTTTTGGAGTTGCAAAACCTTCAACACCATAAGGCAATGAGATTACTGCGCCTTTATCCATCATTTCTACAATGATACCATCGTGAATGCTATCAACTGTAAACATGGTTTCCAACACATCCCATGGGTTTTCTTCCAATTGCTTGTGGCCTAAGCTCAAACGACGGTTCGATTTGTCGATTTCCAATACCTGAACATCGATTTCGGCACCAATCTGTGTAAATTCCGATGGGTGTTTTACTTTCTTAGTCCACGAAAGGTCAGAGATATGGATTAAACCATCTACGCCTTCTTCGATTTCAACAAATACACCAAAGTTAGTAAAGTTACGTACTTTAGCTACGTGTTTGCTACCAACAGCATAACGGTTTTCGATAGCTTCCCAAGGATCTGATTTCAATTGTTTTACGCCCAACGACATTTTGCGTTCGTCGCGATCCAACGTAAGGATTACAGTTTCCACTTCTTCGCCTACTTTCAAGAAATCTTGTGCCGAACGTAAGTGTTGCGACCAACTCATTTCCGAAACGTGAATTAAACCTTCAACACCAGGAGCGATTTCAACAAATGCTCCGTAGTCGGCCATAACCACTACTTTACCTTTTACTTTGTCGCCAATTTTAAGTTCAGCACTCAAAGCATCCCATGGGTGAGCGTTCAATTGTTTCAAACCAAGAGCGATACGTTTTTTCTCATCATCAAAGTCAAGAATTACAACGTTCAATTTCTGATCCAATGCAACAATTTCTTCAGGATGCGTTACGCGACCCCACGAAAGGTCTGTAATGTGAATCAAACCATCTACGCCACCAAGGTCGATAAATACACCATACGAAGTGATGTTTTTAACGGTACCTTCCAATACCTGACCTTTTTGCAGACGGCTGATAATATCTTTTTTCTGATTTTCGAGTTCAGCTTCGATAAGTGCTTTGTGCGATACAACAACGTTTTTGAATTCGTGGTTAATTTTGATAACTTTGAATTCCATTGTTTTATTAACAAACACATCGTAATCGCGGATAGGTTTCACATCGATTTGCGATCCCGGTAGGAAAGCTTCGATTCCGAATACATCCACAATCATACCGCCTTTTGTACGACATTTTACGAAACCTTTTACAATTTCCTGCGACTCAAGAGCAGCATTTACGCGATCCCATGAGCGGGTAGCGCGAGCTTGTTTGTGCGAAAGGATTAATTGTCCTTTTTTATCTTCTTGGCTTTCGATATAAACTTCCACTTTGTCGCCAACAGCCAAATCAGGATTATAACGGAATTCGCTCATTGGAACAATACCGTCCGATTTGTAACCTACATTTACAACTACTTCGCGTTTGTTAATCGAAATTACAGTACCTTCAACCACTTCTTTGTCTTTGATAGCATTCAAAGTGTTGTCGTACACATTTTTAAGATCTTCTTTTTGTTGTGCAGTAAGCACA
>Ga0247844_1004108_pt1 | contig 20175 bp, 31 predicted proteins | sample LaCtaG_FD_192421 | JGI IMG/M metagenome (GOLD analysis project Ga0247844, IMG submission 192421) | Freshwater microbial communities from meromictic Lake La Cruz, Castile-La Mancha, Spain - LaCruzMarch201714.5m_1 | ecosystem: Environmental > Aquatic > Freshwater > Lake | place: Spain: Castile-La... | reverse complement strand
GTGTTTTAAAAAGTTGTTTCTTTTTTAAACATAATTTTTTTTCTGCTGTAGTTGGTGTCGACACAATTATTTTATTAAAATTTTATTATTCCCACTTATTTGAAGTGGTATTATATGTAAACGTCATTCCATCAATAAAACCAGTACATGTGCTTGCATCAAAAGTTGCATCATCAGAACTTAAGCCGTCTTGACTTGTTAAATAAGCCTTGAATGTGTCTAAATTTTGATCGCAATTACCAGCCGGTTTGTCTTCATTCTTTTTATCTTCTTTTTTTGGCTTATTTTTTTCCTCCAATTCCTTATCCATTTGGGTCATTAAACGCCTTAACTCTTGACAGTCTTCACCTGCCGCACCAAAAAGTATATCACAACCCAAAAGTTTAATTTGATTCCAAAGCCCTGAAGCACCTGCTGCGGCCCTTAAAATTCCAAGACTAATTAAAATTCCAACAAATTTACTTGTTTTTGGGTTCTTAAGAAGTAATGCTTTTAATCTAGATACTGTTGATGGTTTTAAAGCTTTTTCAGCCTTACTAATAACAATTGCCACCACCTCATCGGCACTTTTTGCACCAGCAGCAATTAAAGTATCTATAACATCATTCATTTCTGCTATTGCACCAGGAAATTTAGATGTAAATTTTCGCCAAGTTTCGACACCAGCTAATTTAACAAAAACATCGTCAGCGGTCAATTCTTTTGCAAGTGTTGCTCCTTTACCACCCCAATTTATTACTTTATCAGCTGTTGATTTTGCCGCTGTTTTAAGTGTATCTGGAAATTCACCAAGTAAAGCATTAATATCTTCTTTAATTTGAGCTTTAATAGCGTCATCGGTTAAACCTCCTTTACCTTTTAGAACACTAGCTCTTTTATTTAAAACCGCAGTAATAGCATCATCAGCAGTATCCGTAAACATATCATCAGCAATTTTAGTGGCAGCTGAAGCCCCAAAATCAGCATCATTTAATATACTTTTCATTGCTCTTTTAATACCAGCTTCATCTGCTGCTTTAACAGCAGAATCTAAATTATCTAAAAGACCTTTTAGTCTTGTTGCCATTGTTCTTTGTGCTGCCATAGAGCCACCAGCGGCTGAAGTTGAGATAAAGTCATCCATAACTTTTACAATATCATCGGTGTGTCTTGCTGCTGTTTTACCAAATGCTTTTGCTAATCCTATAATAGCACTTTCTGTAATTAACATTGATTTCTCTCTAAGACCCATCATTGATCTCATCGTGTTAATTTCAAGGATTAAATTTTCATTTCTCATTTTTATATTTTTATTAATTTATTTGTTATTTTATAAATATATCTTAATTTAAAAAAAACTTTAATTTTCTATATTTTGTGGGTTATCCATCATCGTTCTTATTTCTGGTGTTTTTAATTCAACCTCACTAAAGAAATAGTCTTTTTCGCCACATTTTGTTTGTTCTCTATTTTTCGTGTTTTTAGTTTGTATTAACTTTAAAAAATCTAATTTTGATATTTCTATCCACGTTGGTTTATCACCTTTTGTTAATTCCTGTAATAAAGACAATTTACTACAACCTTCTTTGTCTTTTAATTCTTTTTCTTTTTCTATTTGTTGTTTAACAATTTCATCATATCTTTTATCATCAAAGCCACCCTGTACCATACCAAGTTTTCTAAATTTTTCAACAACATCATCTTCAGACATTAGTGCATTTATATCTAATTTTACATTAGAACCACCACTAGGTCCTTTTTGTAATTTTTCTTGTAATTTAGTTACTTCTTGTTCGTATTTTACATCTTGTTGTATTGCACTTGTAAATGAAAATAAAGCACTATTCAAAACCTCTTGTTGTTTTTGTAGGTTACCACCAATATAATCAATAATAGCCGCAATACCGGATCTTTGTCTGTCTAAATCATTTCCATATAATGCCAAATATACTTTATCTATTGTATATGGTACACCAACAATATAAACAACCGTTCCTAATAATGTTGGGTTTGTTTCTGCAAAATTCCAAAAAATTCTAGCAAACTCCTTCCAACCCAAACCTTGTTGTTTTGCAAATGTTGGTAAATCTTTTACAAAATTTTGTGCTAGTTTTTTAGACATTTCTTTACCTAAAATTCTTTGTGAGGAATATGTTGCCATTCTTAAAGATTTAGCTAAAGCTTGATCTGCTGCTGATAATAAATTAGGATTTTTTACAGCCGTATTAATCATTGTTTTAAACGCATCATCACCGTATTTACTAACAAATGAAATTGCTTTAGCTTCAGCTTTTACCAATTTAAATGCTGCGGCCACTTCTCCAACACCTAATACACTTAATGCCATCATCATAACACCCATATGTTTATCACTCTCTTGGTAATATTGAACTCCGTCTGCAAAACCAACTATTGCTGCCGCACCCATAAACAAAGGTCCAAATGGTCCGGTTACAAAACCAAGACCCATTAAACCTAGTTCTAATAACATTAATTTGTTGTGAGTCTCTTCCTTTTTTTCAAGTGCCCTAGTTCCAGTTCCTGGTGTTTGATATTCAAGACTACGTTTAAAATCAACAGTTTTTGTAAAGGGTCCTTGTGGGCCGTTGAATTCGAACATGTTTTCGTTCAGACTTTTTAAGTCTGGTGCCAACATACTTCTACAACCACACCAAGCATCATTTTTTCCGGCATTGTAAACCCATATTCCACCAGCTTTTCTACAAACATCAGAATATGAAACATAAACACAATTACTATTGTTTTGTGAATCACAAAAAGACATAGGTGAACTACATTTTGTACTTAGTTCTGAAACAACAGTATCATATTCTTTATTCCATTTTTTTGCATCCTCGTAGATTTTATTTTTTGATTTCTCAAGTTCACCAGTCCAAAAATCATCGTGTTTTCCTTGTTCTTTTTGATATAGTGTTGGTCCCTTACCTGATGGGTCCGCAACATATCTGTCATAACCAAGTCGGTCACTAATTTGATTTGTATTGCCTGTTTCCATAGCACCAGCATTTGTCCTACCAGAGTTTTTTTCGAAAAATTCATTATCAGCTTTATTTTTTTCTGCTAATTTTTTCTTATATGCTTCGTCCCCACCAGTTGCTTGGAACAACCTTTGTAGTTCAGCGTCGGTATATTTTCTTGGTTTTGGGTATGTGGTATTTAACAAATCCCACCCACTGTAATATGGACATTCTTGTCTTTGTTTTTTTGCGTATTTTTGTGAAATAGAAGCGTCAATAGCATCTGGAATTCCGGAAACACCATCCCACCCAGATGGATTAACAACTGACCATCTAAATACTGTTGCCAAAGCGGACCTTTCTTTTTTTAAATCTTCAGCTTTTTGACTTTCAACTGACCATTCTTGACTAACGGACCATAAATTATTTAATTTTTTATAATCATTACCATATGTTTCCCATAGTGTTTTTGTTTTTCCACCAAAAGTACCATCAACGGCCTGGGCGTATGTACAAGGAGTCCCACAAAGTTTTGTTGTGTACAATCCTTTACTATCTTTTTTTGCTTTTTCTTTTTGTTCCAAAAACCATTTTTGGAAATTTTTTGTTTGTACAACTGTTGTTGGTATTGATTGACCTAAAACTTTTTCGTCTGTTTTAACATCTTGTTTATCCCAATTAGGATTTGCTTTTTTATATGTTGTTTTATATGTGTTCCACAATATCTTTGTGTTTCCACCAAAAATACCATCAATTGCTCCTGGATAAATTTTACCTTGTATCTTCCTATTATAAGGTGTACAAGGTTGATTACATAACTTTGTGTTATATTTTTTATTTTTATCCGCATTATCTGGACTACCCAATTTATCTATATTTTTCCAAATCCAAGTCTGAAATTGCATATTTTGATTCATTGTTATTGGAATCTCTTGTTGTTCCAATAGTAAATCACTAAGAAATTCTTTATTTTCAGATAAAGTCTTTTTTGAATCATATTTCATATTTAATAAGATTCTTTCTAATAAAAGGTCTTTATTATTCATAATAACGTATTTGCTTTTCCTCTTGTAATTTTATATAGTGACGACCAAGTAACTTTATCATCTATTGTATTTGCAACACTTCTTGTTAAACCGGTTTCCCATTTTGTAACTGTTGGGTATGCAGCCCCACCTCCTCCAGAATCTGCCGCTGGAGCATCTTGTTCACCTAACTCACCATCAACATCACTATTAAAGGTATATTTTTCCATTAAACCAATTAGTTCCTCAAGTTGCATAAATTATTTCTTTATAAATAGTTGTAGGTTTAAAAAAAAGCATTATCTTTGTAGATATATAAATAATACAATATGAAAACCATTTTTAAACTTTTTATTCTTTTAATTTCTTTAAGTTCTTGTGTTAAGTACACACAACCAAAACTTTTATCTTTGAGTGGTGAATATCGTATTGATAAAATAACATATGAACAAACAGACAATAGTTCTTCACCACAATCTATGGTTTTCTATCCTGGTGACTTATATGTTAACCCAAATGATATATCACCATTTGATTCAATACCAGTTGGATTTTTCAAATTACATATGGATTATGTACAAATTAGATTTTCACCAAACCCAATGCCAGATGGTTCAACTGTTTGGAATAAAGCATATTTTTATAACGTTGTTGGTGAAACAAACACAGCTTTAGGTAATTTAATTATTGAATTTGAAGGAACAAGAAAAGTTTTTCATATAATTGAAGATGGTGCTGAAACTTTGGTATTGCGTTCAACAGGACAGTGGACCTATGGTTCATCTGGACCAAACGAATCAATAACACTATTTTTAACAAGAGTAGGTCCGTAAGAAATTACGGACTTTTTTATATTACCTCGACTTTTGGTAACTTATCTAAATATACTATATAATATTCATTTAAAAAAGACAATAATATGTCTTCATCTATTAATTGAAAGTCTAATTCGTCTTCATCAAAGTCTAATTCGTCTTCATCATCAAAACTAAAAAAATCTGTACTTTCTTGTATTAAGTTGTAACCAAACTCTTTTGATTCGTCTAGGTTAATAACATCATTTCTAATTTCATCTTCAGAGTCAATTACTAATCTGAACGAAACTTCAAGTCTTTTTGTATCTTCGTATAAGTAGTAAGAAACAATTTCTTGTATTTCCATTTTAGTTATATTTCTTAAATCTTTTAAACATATCAAGTGATTCGTTTAATTTTTCCATAAAATCAGGCATTTCATCTTCATCAACCTCATCTTTAAAACTATCACCAGTAACTTCATAATTCATTGGACCAGCCAAGTCTTCTTCAAAGTCTCTATCAATATCGTATTCAAAGTCTTCACCTATCTCATCAAAATCAATTACAATACCCAAAGAATCTTCATCCTCATCGTCATTTGTTAGACCAAGTGAAACATATTCATCCTCATCATCCTCATCATCACCATAATACGGATCATACATACTTCTATCTTTATAATCATCACTTTGTCCGTGTAAATCAACAGTTCCACCTTTTAAATCTGTAGGGCCATCACCAATTCTATCGTGTCTATCAATATCTTCGTTGATATTCATATTTGTGTATGGCATAACTTCACCTTTGTTGTTTACTGTAATACCAAGTTTATCGTTTGCGAAATCTTGTACATATAAAGGTTGTGTATTTGGTTGTTGACCATATTCTGTTACATATCCGTCATAGATTGTTTTATGTTTATCTAAAATGTCATTTTTTTCTGCTTGCGACATTTTGAAAAAGTATTGTGCCATATCTTATTTTTTTATTTCTTTTATTATTGCTCTTTTTGTTGTAAAGAACATAAAACCCTCATTTAATTCTTCATCATCGCTACCTTCTGTTTCAACCTTTCTCCATTGATCAACACCCTCAAGAAGGGCTAATTTTGACCCATTATCCCATTTAACATAGTAAATATTACTACCTTGTACATTACTTACAGATTTAACAACACCTGTTGTTCCTGCCTTTATTGGTGAAAATTTGTCGTCCATATTAACACAAACAACTTCGTCACCAACACTAAGTGGTGCGTTTTTTAAATATTTAACTCTCTTTGTCATACAAATATAAATATAGCGAAATATTTATTTGTTATGAAGATAATAATATCAGAATCTCAATATAAAAAAATTTTATTAGAAGAAAGGCAAAATGGCCTATTAAATAAACTAAAAGGTCTAAAATCTTTTTTTAAAAAGGTTAGTGAAGAAACAAAAAATCAAGTCGGTTTGGATTTAAGTTTTCTTACAACTTGGGGTGTTACTATTGCTGGTTTTGTAAAGCCAGTTTCAGAATTTATTGAAGGTAACTTCCCAGAAATGTCGTCTAGTGATTTATCGCTAATTGCTACCGGTATAATTTTAACATATTACCACTCAAATAAAGAAATGTTAGGTAAGGTATTAAATAAGATAAAAGAAAAAGAACTTGTTTTTGAATTTGATAGTGCTTTAAAAGTCGCAAATAAATTAAAAAATGTTTTTTTGTCTTTTATTGAAAGTCTAGCAATACCAACTTCTAAAATATCAAATATGTTGGCTTACACATTTTTAATTCCAATATTACCTGAATTATATGAAGCGGCACAATCTGGAAGTTCTGTTGATGTAAAAGAAATGGTTGAACGTAGCCTTGCCTTTTTATCTGTTAGTTTTGGTGGTAATTTTGCAAAAAGATTAATGTTAGAAATAGTAAAAAGGTTTAAATCTTAATACTCTTGTCCAGCATCATAAAAAATACCAAATGTAAGGTATTCAAATTCAGACCTCCAAATTTTACAATCATAAAATAAAACACCTCTAAGAGAACTTTTACTACTCTTTAATTCAAAAGTTGGTGAAATATAAAAACTACAAACTTCTTCTAATTTATTTTTTATTTCTAAAATAGTTTCACTAATTAATTGTGGTTCAAAATCGCATTCATCACATACAACATCATTCAATCTAAGACTAAATACAATTTCAGAAACAGTATTATCATTAGAAGTATAAAATTCTTCAACCTCCATTTTAATATTATTAAGACCATATTCTGATATTAAACCAGATCTTGATAAAATAACATTTTTTATTTTTTCTACTTTAGCTGTATATTCTGGTGGAACTCTCATTTTTTATAATTTAATATTTTACTTATAACATCAGTTGCTTGTTCATCAGTTAATCTATGAACTTCTTTATGTGTTTTAAACCACCTTTTAACAACAACATCCATTGGTGTTTTTGTTATTTTTGCAAGTCTTTTGAAACCAAAAACTTGAGCATCAAGTTCGTGTGGTTGTGTGTAATATTTATGTGGGTCCTTTTCTTCTGGACCATCCAAATTAAAAGTACCTTTTACTTTTTGGTCAATATGTCTTATTTCGTGAGCGATAACCTCATTTAATTCACCAACCAAATCATAGGTCATTCTTGTTTTATTATTTGGGTTATATTCAATAGCAACTTCAATTATATCTTCATTAGGGTAGTAATTAGCATTTACCTTAAAACTTTCTAAATCTTCATTTTGTTCTAATACAACTTCCACAACAAAAGCTTCCCCTAAATTTGGAAACTCATAAAAATCATTTTCCTCGTCATAATAATTAGGAAGATAAAACTCACCTTCGTATTCATCCTTATATAATTTTATAATATCTTTAACAACAGCACGAATAACATCCCTTCTTCTACCGTCTTCCAAAATTAAATTTCTAAATCTCATAATAATAAATACTTTATTTGACTATAAATTAAAATATATCTAATTTTTTAAAAAAATAAGTATAATGAAGAGAGTTTTTGATTTTGATAATATAACATTATTACCAAACTTTAGTCGTGTTGAGAGTAGAAGTGATTGTGACACAACTTGTCTATTTGGTGGTTATAGGTTTAAACTACCGATAGTTCCAGCAAATATGGAAAGTATTATAGATGTTAAGTTGGCAAATGAGTTAGCAAAAAAAGGATATTTTTATATATTACACAGATTTAATATTGATGAGGTTTCTTTTGTGAGAGATATGAAAGAACATAACTTAATTTCTTCAATATCTGTTGGTGTAAATGACAATTCATATAAACTAATTGATGAACTTGTATTAGAAGATTTAATACCACACTTTATCACTGTAGATATTGCTCACGGTCATTCTATTAAAATGAAAAAAATGGTTAAATACATCAAAAATAAAATGCCAGATGTATTTTTAATTGGTGGGAATGTCTGTACTCCAGAGGCCGTTACTGATTTGGAATCTTGGGGTTGTGATGCTGTTAAATGTGGTATTGGTGGAGGATCTGCTTGCACCACATATCACTCAACTGGCTTTGGTAATCGTGGTTGGCAGGCGTCAATGATTAAGAAGTGTGTTAAGGTAGCAAAAAAACCAATTATTACTGACGGCTCAATAAAAGAACATTGTGATATTACAAAAAGTCTTGTTTTAGGGGCTTCTATGGTTATGGTTGGTGGTATGTTATCTGGATACATAGATTCACCAGGAGACAAACTTAAAAACGTAATTGATGGACATTGGTACAAAGAATTTTGGGGTAGTGCATCATCTTCACAATCTGGTAAGACAAATAGAATTGAGGGTATTAGAAAATTAGTACCATATAAAGACGTTTCTATTTTTGATAAATTAAATGATATTGAAGAATCACTACAAAGTGCAATTTCTTATGCTGGAGGAAATCCTAGTGATTTATCTTGTTTAAATGCGGTTAAATACGTTACGCGGACGTGATATTTGAATCGTCAACATTTGATGAATTTTTAACTAAATAGTCTTTATCGCCTAAGCTAAAAATTCTATACTTGGATATATCAATTCCCAAATTATTTAATTTATCTAAAAAAGTTGTTGGTAAATTTATACAACCACTAGATAAATCTAAATTTGTATCTTTAGTTAGTGTTGTACCATTTACACATTTAAAGGCTTCACTTCTTTCTTTAGTGTCTTTAACTCCGTGTATTGCTTGTACTAATTCTTTACCAGATTCGTCAAAATAAGACCAAAGATTTTTTTTAGGTTCTTCTGATGTTCCGGCACCCGTATATTGTGTGTAAGTTTGTCCTGGTCCAGCGTTAAACACACCAGTAGGTGCAAATTTACCCCCAGCTTTAGATATTGGGTCACCAAGACCAGACTTTACTCTTTCGTCATAACTCATTTTAGACCAAGTATCAAATTCTTTGGTTGGTTTATCTTTTCCCATAATGGCTAAAGTCCCAGTTAAATATGTTCCACCATTATCAAAAAAATAAACAGTATTTTTAACCTGATCTATTATTAACCAAGGTTTATCTTGGTAATTTGGTCTTATAGTATTTAAAGCGACTTGACAGGCAGACCTAAATTCTAGATTTTCATTTTGATTCTTATTTTTTACATTCTGTAATATTTCTTTTGCTTTAGTTGTTAAAATTTCAGAAACTTTATTAAAGTCATTACCATACTTAGACATTATTTCATTATAATCGGTTAAAGTGTTTTTATAAACATCACTAAAAGTACAACCAGTTGTATTAACCACCTCAACTAACAAACCATATAAATTTCTTATATGTTTTTTTTTCATTTTCTGTTATTACAAATCTTTTTTTCATTATTAAAATTCTTTAATTTTTACAATCAAATCTCCACTACCTTTTATTACCCTATGATAAACACCTTTAGGTATAAATATTGTTTGACCCTCTTTCAAAGGTTTTGGTATGTCATTATCCATTTGTAACATCCAGTTATTAGACTTTACAACTTTAACTTTTCTATCTTGTTTATCAAAATGCCATTTTAATTCACCACTATTTATATTTTCTTTAAACAATCTAGTTTTGATTCCGTTTTTTTCTTTTTGGGAAAAAGGTAATACATTTTCAATGATTGGGTCTTCTGAAACATAATCTAAAGGGTATAGTGGTCTTTTATTAAAATTAAGTCCAAGACGAAACTTTTCTGATTTATAACCCAACCAGTCACCATCCTGTAATTGTAAAAAAATTCTACCTTTTAAAAAGATTAAATCTTCAATAAAATTAATGTTTTTTAGACGGTTACTTGGTTCAGAATCAATAAAAAAACTTACAGTGGCTTGTGAATCTAATAATTCTTCTTTAGGTATTGCTTCATAAACAGAACTTTTTGGTCGTACTGAAATACCGTAAAGTTTGAATTTAATTTTTTTATGGCTCTTGTCATAAACCGCCGGTTCAACAACTTCTTTTAAAAAGTGATTGAATATTTTTACATATCTACGGTTAATGAATCTTTCGTAAGGTGTCATAATATTACCAATTTCTGGATGATTTAAGACCTAATTTTTTTGCATATCTCCCAACATTACAAGACCAATATCCTGCAGTAGTTCTATCTTTTTTCTGGTCACAATTATGTCTTGCTCTAAATGATTTTGCTCTTTTTTTATTTGCGTTTTTAACTCTTAAATTTGGATCTCCGAATGTTACTTTTTTAACTCCACCACCTGGAGTTTTAACATATACGGCAAATTTCTTTGGTCCACCTGGTGTTCTAAAAGGACTTCCAAGGTTTACCTTCTTTCCTCTATGTACCGCTTCACTAATTGTTTCTTTTATTTCAAATGGAACATCTAACCAAATCGTTTTTCCATTATCAAGAGTTACCGACTCACCTAAATTACTTTCAACAAGCCATAAGTCCTCATCGTTAACATCCATTAAACCATTATTATAAAGTGTTCTTACTTCATTTATTAATTCAAGGTATGAGGATGAAAAAATCCTAAAAACATTTTCAGATAAAGGTATTCTATTATCTAAATGGTATTTAAGGTTTTTAGAAATACTTACTGATTCAGTAAGAACCATAGGGTGGTTTAATTCTTCATTTAAAACTCTTTTTATAATATTGTCTAACATAATCAACTATTTAGATATTTATTAATATAAATACATTAAACTTGATTAAATAAAACATATTTATTTTAAAATCCTCATATGAAAAAAATAAAATTAACAGAAAGTGAGCTTGTTGCTTTAATAGAAAAGGTAATTAAAGAAAATGGCGATGTTCAAATGGGTGGTGAACAAAAAGAAAATAAGAAAAAAGAACCACCAAAACCTAGATGTATGGAAGACAATATGATTCCACTTGATGAAATGGTTGGTCAAGCTGATGAATTTGTAAAATATTCACCCGGAGTTTCAAAAAGAAGAATGGGCGTTAATTCAATGGTTGATACTTTAGGTATTCTAAATAATATAAGACTTTTTAAGGACGTTAAAGATGGTGGAGCACATTTAGCTTATGATATGATGCACAATCTTAATAGATTCAGAAATAAAAACTATCACGACGAAACAACTGGTGATTGTCATAAAGCAATGGATAAGATTGTTGAATTATATAAAGAAAATGAACACGGAACAGAATTAGTTAAGGATATTGAAAGGGTTTTAGCGCTACAAACAAAAGATGATGAGTATACACCATCACCAAGAGCTAAAGAATACCTTAAACAATGTATTAACTTAGTTAAAGGACAATAAAAACTTTGCTTAGGACCATTACTGGTTATGGTAATGTTAGAGGGACAATTCGCTACTGTCCCTTTTTTTTATTTAAAGATATTTATAATAAAAACAATTATGATGAAAAATTACTGGAAACCCACACCAAAAAAGTGGAGAAGATTAGGGGACTCTTTATTAGCTGTCGCTACAATTATTGCTGTAGGTGGTATTTGGCAATATGATAGTCTAAAAGAAATTTTTACAACCCAAGAACTAAAGATTATGATTGTATCATCAATTGTATTTGGTGTTGTTGGTAAGTTTCTTACAAACTTCTTTAAATCTGACGATAAAGAACCCCAAGAATAACATTTTATCAAGTTTTTACTCCCCTCCACAAGAGGGGTTTCTTTTTTTAAATAAAATTTACTATATTTGTACCCTATGAGTGATAAGAAAGTTAAAAAACAAGTAGAACGTAAGGTATTTGAACGTGTAATTACCCACGAAGACTGTACTTTAATCTGGAAATATGATAATCATAAGTCAAATACAGGACCTTATGAGGTAGAAATTAAACCCAATAAGAAAAAGGGTTAAATAAACTATTTATATATATGAAGATTTTACCCGTTTTAAGTGAAATAATTAATAAAAAAACCCTTATTTCTACAAACCTAAAATCAATGGATTTTAGCCAAAAAGAGGCTGAAAATGAGGTAGAATACTACCTAAAATGGGCTAAAAACCTACCAAAAACACAAAAAGGGTACCGAATTTTGGTCGTAAATGATAAAAAAGACATCAATTTAGACGAAATTGGGTCACATTTTAGCAAAAATAGGACAGAATTACTGTCAAATCACTCATTTTGTACTGGATGTGGGGAAAAATACTACCTAATTACGGCTGAAATACCCAAAAATGAGGTAGATATTGAAGAAACTATCAAAAATAACATACTTTACCCTAATGAAATGGAAATTACAGTCAAAAATAAGGGAAAAAACGTAAAAATACTTAAAATTCAAGAAATTAACACAGAAAATGACTATTTTTTGTAAAAAAAACGATTTTTTTACCTAATTAACGTTAAATGTCCGTGATTTGTGACTTTATCATCATTTCCAATGACATTAAAGGCTAGTTTCCAGATATAAACACCTTCTGTGCACATTTTATTATTAAAAGTACCATCCCAACGTCCGTTTGGGTCATTAGATTCCCATACTATGTTACCCCAACGATTAAAAATAAGGAACTCAAACCCATTTATATCATATCCATTAACCATAATTGGTCCATATAGTTGGTTATTCTCGTTTCCATCCGGTGTAAAACAGTTTGGCACCCAGTAAATAACCCCAGGACAGTCATTAACAACAACTTGTATTGATTCTTCAACATAACAAATGACATTTTCACGTCTTAATACTATATTATATGTTCCTGTTTGTGTAAATGTGTATGTTAAGTCTTCCATAGCATATACAATTCCGTTAACTGTCCACGTATTTACGCCATCACCGCCATATATTGAGGTATATGTGACTGTTTTACTTTCCCCATCACACAATTCAAACATATGTTGACTATATGTGACTAGGGAAAGACAGAAAAAATATACAAACAGTATTAATTTCATTAATTATGTTGTATAGGTGATAATGTTGGTGTTCCATATACTGGTACAACAACAGATGTTGTGAATGTACAACCAGCAGAACCTACTGTATATGTAACAGTTGAGGTTGCATTAGTCCCATTTGTTACGTTATCAGGACAAAACTGGTTACCAACCACTCCAACACCGGACCAAGTACCCCCAACAGGTGTTCCTACAAGGTTTACACAAGGATCTGACTCACAAAATGGACCTAAAACTGTAATTGTTGGTATAACTTGGTATATTAATACATTTAAATTGACTGGTGTTGCAGGACAGTTAGCTGGTGGGGGTGAAGAATAGGTTACAGAAACACCATTTGGTATTAATCCTGGTGCTGCTGCCGACCAGTTAACAGAAATTGAGTTTGTTCCTTGACCTGCGGTTATAACGCCAGACGCTGTAACAGTCCAAGTATATGTTCCAGAACCAACAGATGGTATAGTATAGGTAGAAAGAGCTGTTGATTGATAACAAACCGTATCTGGATTTGTTGTTGTTAATTGAGATAATGATATTGTTGAGATCATCGTCATTAAAGTTAGTAAAATTCTTTTCATTTTTTATTTTTTATTTAATTATGGTTTATTGGTCCCAAAACTATTGGGATTACGTTTATTGTTCCGTTAAATACGTTAAATGGTGTTGCTAAGTCACAAGAAGAGCTAGTATAGCTTCCCCATAGACCATCAGAACCCGGTGTGACTTGAATTAATAAGTTTTGGGGTGTACATACGTTTGCCACAGTTAAAGTTACACAGAACGTCCATATACAAGAGCCGGCGTCACCAAAATCATTTCCTGGATTCCCGTCAACGGTTAAATCAAAGAAATAACCAGGACCAACTGTTACAATTGGTGTTGTTGTTGATGTTACAGAAGTTTTCCAAACCCATTGTCCACCAGTCGCATTACCACCACAGTTTGCTGGCGCTGATTGTGGTGTAACTGACACCCAGCCAGGACCTAAGTTTAAATCAAAACCTTCAATCCAGTTAGTATCCGCTTGAGTGTATCCATTCATTGTATAACACATAGTTACAACTTGACCGGCATTATATGTATTTCCTACTGGTGGAGGTGTTAATGTGAAAGATTGCACACCATTACATTGTGTAAACGCAAATACACTAATAAAAATTAAGACAATTGATAACAAAATTTTCATATACTATAAATATAAAGTAAATAACTTAATAGACGTAAAATCACTTGTCAAATGAACATTTACTGGTTATATTTTATTATATGAAGTATAAAAAATATCTACAAAAAATTATAGATAGACAATTTAAAACTGATTTAGAAGAATTTTTTGGAAAAAAAAGTTATATATCAATAAGTAATGTAACTTATATAAGAAGTAAGGACTCATATTTAGTTAGTGTAAACCTATATTTAGATGAACCAGAAAAAATTGATTTATTATTTCCTTCCGCTCTTGAGATGTTAGTACAAAGGGCTTGGAATGTTGTTGGTGATAAAAAACAAATTATACTTCAGTCTTCGTTTGATTTAATTCCGTAATAGAGCCTATCTCAATTAAATTTTTAATTGTACTATTTAATGGTGCCTTAATAAAGTATTCACCATTTTCCTGTCTGAAAAAACACCAACCAGTTAAAACCGTATTTAACTGGCTATATGTTTCTTTATCTTTTACTTTATATATTTTTAATCCCACCACCAGCTCATTCTTTCTTTTAATATTTGATGTAAAAGGTCGTGAGCCTTTTTTTCATTATGTTTTGCAACATAATAACACAAATCTTCTTTATTAAGGTCAGGTTTTTCTTTTAATACTTTACGAACACTTGACGGATATTTTTTTAAATAGCCATCGTAATTTTCTGAAATAACATCTTGCTCCATTGTGTAAAGTTCCCTATCTCCTTCAATTGGTTCGAATCTAAATTTAGTTTCAGAGTAATCAAGATATTCAGTACCATAATAATCTTCTTTAACTCTTTCAATCAAATTAAGAACAATTGTCATATCACGATTATCACGGTCAACTTCCATATGACGGTTTGCGTAGATGATTTCCTTTCTTTGGAACTCAATTTTCTTTTGTAAAATAGTATAGATATACCAATGATCCCAATCTTTATCTTTATATAAAGCGGGAATCCATCTAAAGATGTTTTTTATACCTCCGATAAAGTATCTTATTCTCCAATGTGTGTTTCTCCAAATACGTGCGGATAGTCCTTTTCTATTCCAAGCGGAGTCTTTAGGTATTGTTAGTTTTTTGTAGTTTTTCATTTTCTTCTTCTTTGTACTGCAAATATAAAGAAAATAAAACTAAAAAGTTAACACTTACACATAAAAAAGTTTCTATTAAATAGTTCCAATCAGTTTGTGTCATTGAGACGTGAGTACCAAACCACATAAATGAACCATATTTATTCATCAACTGGACAATTAGGTATTTGAAAAACTTTAACATTACGTTACAGTTTTTGTTGTTGTGGTTGGTATTGGTGAAGGACTTAATTTACTTCCGTCTAAAACTTTCGCTAAAAGTTCACCAGTACCCCAAGTTTTTAAAGCGTCTTTACATTGTCTTGCAATTTTTTTAGCACCAATATCATTTTTTAAACCATTTGTTATACAACTATAATAACTTAATTTTAAAGTTTCTATTGTTGCATCAATACCTTCTTGTTGACTACTATAATTTCTAACACCACCAACACATTTACCATCTTTTCTACTAAGACAATTATAAAATGTTGATTTTTCTTTTTTCTTTGTTGTGTTAAATGGGTTAAAAGCGGCTTTAGCTGCCTCGGCTTGTCTCCAACCATACATAAATTTCATATTTTCTTTTGTTACTGGAGCACCGACACCAGTAAGTATTGCTTCATATACATCATCGTCAGACAACGATGGTTTAGAAATTTGTGTTTCGTCTTTTTCTGGACTCAAAGGTAAATCTTTTAAGTTTAACCCAGATGTTAAAAAAGACACTAACATAGTAACAAGTGAACTTGAGTTTGATTCTTTTATGATTTTTTTCATATCTATAATTATTTTGTATAATATAAATGCCAAGGTTCGGCAACTCTTAATGTTCCAGATGTTTTATATGTTACTCTAAAACCATAATTACTTGCGTTGTCTGCAACCCATTTTTTTACATCTGGTTTGCTATCCCACCAAGATTCTTCTGTACTAAAAATATCAAAAGCTTTACCAGTATGATGTTCACTAAAACCTGGTAGTGTGTTTGATGCTTGAGTATTATCAATACCCCTTTTAACTGCTTTACTACCAAAGTTATCAACTTGTTTGTCATAACTTCTATAACCCGAAACAAGACCACCTAAATAACCAAATTTACTATTACAATCTTTTATTAGTTTATTTATACTTGTTTGTGCTTCTTGGTTTACACCCCCAGCGTCTTCTCTCCAAGAGCCCTCTTGTTTCAATTCTTTATCTATATGGCTTTGTGTAATATCAAGACCATAAACCGTTTTAAGTTTATTTATTGCTGATTGTACTTTAGAAGGTAGTTTTGAATTTTCTTCTGGTTTTTTTTCTTCTTTCTTATTTTTAGAATCAATTGTAATAACATCAAGATTAATCCCTGTCGTTAAATACGAAACAATTTTATTTACTAATGATTCCAAGTTTGGTTTTTAAATATTTTATTGGTATATTACTATAAATACTTTTGATTATGAAAAAATTTTTTTTAGATTTTTTACTTTTTAGAAAAACTGGAGTTTTGTTCAAAACAATTTCTTTTTTAATTTGGTGTCAGATACTGAATGTTATTTGTAATATTATTTTAATGATAATGTTTTACATTTAAATTTAAATAAACTATCCTTAATAAAAAAAAATATTATGAGCAAAGTAAGTCTAAACAGTACTGTGACTGTAAATTACACAGGTAGATTGGAAGATGGTTCTATTTTTGATTCTTCATTGAATGAAGGTCGTGAACCACTTAAAGCAACGTTAGGTCAAGGACAATTAATACCTGGTTTTGAATCTGGATTAATTGATATGACTATTGGTGATAAAAAAACGGTAGAAATTCCACACACTGAAGCATATGGTGACTACAATGACGAGTTGATTACTGAAATCCCTAAAGATCGTGTTCCAGAAGGAGTAGAAGAAGGTGCTATGTTACAAACATTTGGTCCTAATGGTCCTGTAATTGTAAAAGTTGTTGAAGTAAAAGAAAGTGTTGTTGTTTTGGATGCAAACCATCCGTTGGCTGGGCAAAAGTTAATTTTTGATTTGGAGCTTTTAGAGGTTGAGTAAAAAAGAAAAAGGGACTTAAAGTCCCTTTTTTTATTGTATTCCTAAATCTCTTAATTCTTGATCTTCAGCGGAAAGTCTACCCATCCCACTACCACTCTTACCACTCTTACCACTCATTCCTGGCATATTTTGTGGTCCTGCATTTGGTGCTCCAGTTGCTCCAGTTGCACCAGCTGGATTAGCATTAAACCCTTCGTAACCAGGGCCAGCAGCCGTAGGTGTCAGACAAAATTTTTGTTTTTGTACATTAGGTAAATATTTTGTATCTTTTGAAAAAATTGGACAACAAGACTCAATTTCTGCTGTATAACCTTTAAATGTTTCAGCCCCTTGTGGTGTTTTAATTAAGTTTGCCTTTCTTGTTTCATCCCCAAAATACTTAACGTAAGTATCAAAAGTCCCTCTACATTTTTTAACATTTTCTTTTGTTAATTTTTTCTGAGCTCTTCTTTGTTGGTTAGCTTGTTGTTTTAATTGTTTTTCTAAGTCATTTAATTCTCGTCCACCCATTAATTTTTGTGATCCTAAACCAGTAGCGCTAGGTGTTGAAGTTAGAGCACTTGGGTTTGCATTAGTTTGTATTTCAGTTGGTTTTAAAGTTGCCATTTTATCACCTTTAACTTGGATTGGAGTTGTATACCATTTATTTTTTGATATAGTCGTCATATCTGGACCAACAGCGGTTCCATCTTGTTTTAAATAGTATTTAACACCAACAGTTCCATCTTGTAGTTTTGTTCTAACACCCCAAACCATTCCATGTTTTGGGATGTGCACAACAAACCCATCTTCAGGAAAACCATCAACTTGTTCTTTAGCTGCCGCAATGAAATCCTCAAGAGTGAAACCCTCAAGATTAAATTTATTCATTTCTGGTGATAAGTCTGGGTCATTTCTCTGTACTAAATTTGGGTCTTGTTCTGATAACAATTTTTTAAATTCAGATTTGATTTTAGAATTGTGAAGATTTGAAATTCGTCTTCTTTCATCCTCATTTATTAAATTTCTTAAATATATATTCATAATTTTTAGTTTTTTTATTTAAAATGTTGGCTCAATAAATTTTTGTTTTTGTATTTCCCCAGTTGGTGTTTGAGTACTAGGTTTTTGTATTTCCCCAGTTGGTGTTTGAGTACTAGGTTTTTGTTCCCCAGTTGGTGTTTGAGTACTAGGTTTTTGTTCTCCAGTGGTTGGTTGGTCTCCAGTTTGTGTACCACCACCAGTTTTAGGATTCCAAGTACCTTTACAAAGTGCATTTCTAAGATTTATATTTGTTGTAGCGTCACCTAATATACAAGGTGTTGTTCCATTACATTTAGCGTCAATCCATTTTTGTTTTGTTTCTTTCCAATTTAATCCCATACTCACAGCAAGATCCATTGGTCCTTTACTACAGTTACCACCTTGTTGTCCACCAGGAGTTGTTCCTTGTTGTCCACCATCTCTACCACACGCTTGACCTTGCGGTGCTTTACATTCGTGTTCTTTTGGGGATATTGAGGTCGCAACTTTACATTTACCACCTTCACATTTACAATACCAATATCTTTCAAAATAGTTATTAACACTAGACCAACCAGGAAAACTATCAACTGTATACCCTTCATCATTCGGCTGCAAATATTGTCCATCATCATTAATAAGATAAACACTTCGATCTTTAGTCATATCCGGCCTTTGATAGCTGTAACCAACTTTACCATCATGTGCTTTTAGAACGTTAATCATACCTGGATCAAAAGTCCCAACATTTGACGCACAATAAAAATCTGCCTGACTAGCATCTTCTTTTAATAAACCAGTTGTTGGGTTTTTTCTATTTTTATTGTGTAAACCCAAAATCCTTTTCTTTTCAGATTCTTCAATCAATCTTCTATAATAACTCATAATTTTAATTTATTTATAAATATGTTATAAAACCAAAAAAAAACTTAATTTAAATCAGTTTTTGGTTTTGGTCTTCCTTTTTCAGATCTTACTTGAAATTTTATGTCTGCGACTTTTAATTCGGCGGCGTAATCTGTCATAGCTCTATGTACACTCATTGTTAAATCAGTTAATTTATCAATGATATTTTCTTTTGATATTAGTTCTTCACCCATATTAAGCATCATTCTAATTTTTTCTTGATAGGACTCTAGTTTTCTGTGTAAAATTTTACCTGTTTTAATTACTTCTCTTTCGGTAAAATCTTTAAATACTATATCCATAGCCGTATTAATTTCTGAAATTAATTCGATTACTAGATACAAATTTTCTTCTAAATCAACATATTCAATATTTTCAGATTTTAACATATGAACAACACCTCTAAGAACTTGTGATAAATCTGTAAGCGAGTCAACTAAAACTCTCATAGAAGCACCACCGTGTTGAGCCATAACACCATAGTCGTCATATCCGGCGGCTTCTTCTGTTATCCTTTTCATTAACATTTGGAATTGTTCTTCGGTTACTAATATTTTTGACATAATTATTTTTTATATTAATAAATATTACTCACTTTCCAATTCTTCAAAGGTCTTTCTACAAAAATCAATTATATATTTGATATAATCATTTTCCATCCAATCTACTATAGCTTGGAAACTTTCAAATTCTGTTGGTAATTTATATCGTTCATAACAATCACCGGTCACTTCTTTATTATCTGAATCACCATCATCATCTGTAAAATTGTAATATTCAATATCAATTGGTAAAAAACAGTTACCATCCCAGTAAGGTGTCGC
>Ga0247844_1004106_pt1 | contig 20178 bp, 21 predicted proteins | sample LaCtaG_FD_192421 | JGI IMG/M metagenome (GOLD analysis project Ga0247844, IMG submission 192421) | Freshwater microbial communities from meromictic Lake La Cruz, Castile-La Mancha, Spain - LaCruzMarch201714.5m_1 | ecosystem: Environmental > Aquatic > Freshwater > Lake | place: Spain: Castile-La... | reverse complement strand
GAAGTGGTTTGAGAAAGAGGAGCGCACTTTACTGCCCCAATGATTCAATTTTTTAATAGCGGGAATGTAATTGGCCGCCAAATAGGAGTTCTCATGGCTAACGAAGCAAACTTGAAAAGTTCAACCGGCGATTCCATCGCATTGAAGTCCGTGCACATGGAGGGTCGTCTTGAAGGTTTATTGCTGAGCTTGAAACTTAAACAGAAATACCGCAATGACTCAGGGAAAAATTTAGAAACGGTATATACATTCCCCTTGGCATGGGGGGCGACGCTTTTAGGAATTACCGTTGAGATCGAAGGGAAGCGGCTTCAAGGCAATGTGTTTGAAAAGGTTGAAGCAAACAATAAATTCGAGAAAGCAATTGAAGATGGCGACATGCCAGTCATGGTCGAAAAATCTGCGAAAGGTTTATATACCGCCAACCTTGGCAACCTCAAGAAAAATCAAGAGGTCACCATTGAAATCGAATACGCGCAACTTTTGCGCTTTGAGCAAAATCAACTGCGTTTATGTATCCCAACGGTCATAGCACCAAGATATGGGGACTCACACAAATCAGGCGGTTTGGCGATTCATGAGAACGCAGCTGTCGATCCATTAGCTGAGTATCCATTGACTCTAAAAATTGATATCTTGGGGACCATCGCTAAGGCCAAATTATCTTGCCCAAGCCATAGGATCAGTACCACGCCGATTAATGATGGAGTGTCGGTTTTACTTGACAGGGGCGGCGTGTTGGACCGGGATTTCATTTTGAATCTGGATGGGATTGTTGGGCAGTCCTTTGCCGTTACGGGAACAGACGGTGAGGATAAAACAGTGCTAGCAAGCTTCTGTCCTCAATTGCCATTAAGAAAATCTGCGCCACTGATGCTTAAGATTCTTATCGATTGTTCAGGATCAATGGCAGGTGACAGCATCGAAGCTGCAAAGGCGGGCATTCATAAAGTCTTGCAAGAACTGAATACCGACGATCGGATTTCATACAGCCGCTTTGGCAGCAAGGTAGTCCACGATCTTGATATTCTTCAAGAGTGCAATCCATCGACAATCCACTTCGTTTCTTCCGCCCTTTCCAGCACAGAAGCAGATATGGGAGGCACAGAGTTGAATGAAGCTCTGACTTCCACCTTTAAAGATATCCAGACCATTGAAGATTTATTGATTCAGCCCAGCGTGCTACTTATTACCGATGGTGAAGTATGGGATGTAGAAGCGATTGTCACGGCAGGTCTAAAGCACTCCCAGCGAATATTTGCAATTGGCGTAGGGAGTTCACCAGCCGAAAGTCTTCTAAGGGAATTGGCAGAAAAAACAGGTGGTGCGTGTGAACTAGTTTCTCCTAACGAAGATATCGAGGCTGCCATCATTCGAATGTTCCGCAGAATGCGCGGTTCGCAAGTCGCTCAACTTACCGTTGATTGGGGACACGCTCCAATTTGGCAGTCGTCACTTCCTACCCAAATCTATGACGGAGAAACTGTTCATGTCTACGCAAGTTTTAGTAATTCACTCAGCCGCGTGCCAAAGCTTTCATGGGAAATTGAAGGTCATATTTTTGAGTCCCAGCCAGAGTCAACAACAGAAGCTAAGGAACAATCATTAGTACGTCTAGGTGGAGCCAAGAGGATAGATTCAGCAAATTCAGCCGAAGAAAAATTAGCTCTGGCTTTGAAGTATCAATTAGTTAGCAACCAAACTACGCTTTTTCTAGTTCATATTCGCGATACGGAAAGTAAAGCCAAGGACTTGCCAAGCTTGCAGCAAATTAATCAAATGCAAGCTGCTGGGAGCGGAGGGTTTGGTAGCGTTAAGACAACTGCATTTCGAAGGTTGCCACGGTCGGCAAACGTTCCATTCATGAGTCATCGTATAAGCGCGGAGTTGTCAGCGCCTGCACTATGGCGCAGCAACAAACAGAATTCGGCAACTTCACCAACTGCAGCCTCATTGCAAATGGATCACTATGACATTCCCGATTTTCTAATTAGAAAAACGAGTCTCGGTCAGACTATGCCATCCCCGTTGGAGCTACTTAATTGTCTGAACGCTTCGGCGGTGACAATGACTAGCTACGATGAAGTTCTTGACGTTTTAATAAAGCTTGTTCAACGCACGGATATTGAAAAATTCATGGCTGAAATTCAAGGTGATTCTTTGAGAAACGAACAGTTCTGGGCCGTATTCTTGAACTGGTTAGCAACAAAATTCTCAGGTGATTTTGTCTTAGAACGTCACGCGCAACGCATGCTGAAAGCACAGCTAGCCTTGCTTGATAGCGTTCAAATTGATACCAGCTCGAAGATTTTTGACGTTCTATTGCCTTCAGTGGGTTTGAATGATTGGGGTCAAATCAACGGCGGCACTCTTCTATCTAGATTAAAAGCAAATGCGAAGAAATTATTAAATTCAAAACAGCATACGGCAACAATCGGAAAGTAAAAATTTCCACTTGATTGCATTTCCTATCAATCTAAGCCTTTGGGTAATTGGCAGGATCTGAAGCCACAAAATTAGTGTCTAATTGGTCTCAGCTTTTACATTCTTTCTTTACTTTGAATTAAAGAAATTGCGCTTGAAGGAACTGTTATGAAAAGATTTTTTAATTGGCTAACGTCGTTTTTTGGCTTTGGTGATGCGGAACTGACCAAAAAAGAAAGGCTTGATCGATTGATGGAAGGAATTGGTTCACAAGAAAAACTGAACGAATGTAAAAAAATGGCCTTTCAGGTCATACAAAAAAAAGATCCGATCCAGCCTGGAAAACCTCACCCATTTGAAGCAACTATTCGGGGCGATTGCATCATCGCTGATGCGGCATTAACCGAATACCACGATGATGAATTGAACAAAAGTTTTGGTGATGCAAAGTACTTGATAGCACTTATCCAAAATGGTATTGGTATTGAACTAAGCAACTCTTCCTCTAAGAGCGTTAAACAAAAGATTACTGGCCAAATTGCTCTTGCGACACCTGAAGTAGACAAGCTCAAGAAAGATTTAGCAGTCGCTCAAAAAGACTTGGACATCTTCAAAGGAACACATGGGCTTAGTGGAGCGGCAAATTACCCAGATTCTCGAAGCAATTCTTTGTACTTCATAGTCGGCGCTGCTATCTTGGAAGCGTTATTTAATATTGCATTCTTGCGTGAGCAATTAGACGGTTACATCGCGCTTTTCGTCGCCATAGGTGTTGCAGCCTTGAACGTTGGGGTCAATGCTTGGTTTGGCATCAAATACAGAATGAAAAACCACAATGACGCTGAGCTAGCTTCTAAAGGCCGAATGTTTAAACTTTACGCATTTTCAGCGATTTTATTTTTAAACGCATGCATAGCATTTTTCCGATACGACATGCTTATGGGGCAGCCGGTAAATGCTCAATTTTGGCTAGAGAGTGGGGTGCTATTCTTTTTTGGCATCGTTCTTGGAGTAGCTGCGTTTAACAAAGGATACGCGCTTGATGATCCTTTCCCAGGCTTTGGCCCCCTCAGCCGAAAAGTTGATGCAATCGAGCAACAAATTACGCACTTTGCTAGTCAACATGCAGAGTTTTGTGAAACGACTAAAAAGCAAGCAACGTCTGCTCATCAATCTTTGAAGCAAAGAATTTTTGCCTCAGCAAACTCACTAAGCATGACACTACCTGATATGTCAAAAAAGTTGCATGACTGGAGAGCACATCGCAAGCAACTAAATCACGTTTACTCACAGCTACAAGAAATCTTTCGTGGAATTATTATTGCGCATCACGCAGATAGCAGAACTTACCCAACAGAAATTCTTGACCTCTCGCAAAATTTCCAGCTTGAATCACACCAAAAACAAGTAGATGAATTTATAAATCAAAAAGAACAGGTCGACAAATCAGTTGAAAATTTAATTAAGCAAGTTACGGAATCAGATGATGAGCTGCACACATGGTTAACTGGTAGTGAAGCTGCAGTCTTGTGGAGGTGGCCTAATTGAAATACAAGCCTAAACAAAAAAATCTTGCTAATGGAAAGTCGTTTTTCATTGCGGCGCTAAGTTTATTTACCCTTCTAATCGTGGGTTGGCTCGCGGTTAATCCAAAGGACGTTAATAAGTGCGAACCTGGTAAGAATTTACATGAATGTGGATGCCCTACTGATAAAGATGATGTGTACAGGAGAAACATAATTGTCATTGATACGACAGATTACATCGCTCCCGGTAAATTCCCCGACATTGAAAACCTAGTTGAATCGTACGCCCTGAAGGCTGAGCCATTTTTTAAATGGATAAGCAATGGTAAGAAGGTCGAGATGACTTCTGTTTACCTTTTGTCGGACAAGATCCCATCACAGATGCTACCCATTGGTAAGTTCTGTAGGCCTGCGCCGGATCTAGCGTTAGCGGCATCTTCTTCAAAATATAAAATTCAAAAGATGCAGGAGGCTATCAAGTTAGAGCTTAAAGAAGCGTTAAAACCATTACACACTTTGACTCAAGCTAAGGGATCTCCAATCATTGAAACACTAGCTGTTGTTACATCCAATGCAACAGCATGGACCCCCGGCGGAGATCTAATACTTGTATCTGACATGCTCCAAAATTCCGCACCCTGCGGTTGGTTTGAAGGTTCAAATCAAATACCTAAATTTTCAAACACGCCAAACACATGTCAGGTTTACTTTGACAAGTTTCAAGCTAACACGCAGCCAAACAAGCTATATAGCGGCAAGACTAATGTTGCGGTCTGCTTGTTGCCTCCTATTGATGGAAAAAATCCTAAACCTGGCTTAATTTCTTACTGGCATGGCTTTTTCCAAGAAGCATTAAGTTATGACTACATTGAGTCTTGCAACCCGAATGAAATAAATGAGCGCAGAGTAAGCTTGCGTTGATATCAATGAAAAATACTGCTGGTAATATTTTTGTACGTTTTTTAATTTTCGGCATCCTTGCGTTGCTAGCATTAATCGTCGGAGTTAAAACATTAACTTCGCACAGTGGTTCATCAACATTAGCTCTTGCTGCTGTCATTTTCGCCGTGAACATGATTGTTGTGCTGGGGTACACCTTGGCAGTAATCCGCAACAAGACGATGCTGCTTGAGGAGGATGCCCCTGATCTGGCCTATTACTTAGGATTTTCTTTAACAGTAGCATCTCTCGCTATCAGCTTTATTTCTGATGTCGGAATGGCCTCAACTGCTGCTGCAAATAGCGCTTTAGTCAAGGGATCGCTTGCACAGTTTGGCGCTGGTTTGCTGGCTACTCTCATCGGGCTTTGTTCCAAAATTGTCATTAGTTCAAAGCAAGCACATCTTTCTAGTAATCCAGATATTCTTTATAATAAGTTTCGTCAGGAAATCAAAGGTTTTGAAGATGCCTTACATCATATGGCGGCTTCCCTTGACACTTCGATAAAAACGGCTTGCTTATCGATCAATGCTTCAGCGGAGTCAGCAGCTGAGTCAATGCAAACATTGTCTGAACGTCTAAAAGTTAGTTCTGACTCTATTGCTGAACATTTAACAGTTGAAAGAATTGCCAAGCCAATTGCAGCATTTTCAGATGAGCTTTTAAAGTTTCAAGATCCTGCAAAAGAATTCCGGTCAAAGATGTCATCTTTGGCGGACAGCACATCCTCTGTAACTAAGGGTTTCGCAGCGCTTGATACAACTATTATTGCCGTCCGGCAATCAACTTTAGAAGAGACAAAAAATATTGATGTTTTAGTTGAGTCAAAGAAACGTTTGAACGATGCGAGTAAGGTTTCAATTAATTTGCTTGAAGAGCAAAATCTTACCGTTACTGAGACTAACAAGCAACTTGCAAGACTAAAAAATAGCAGCGCAAAAACCGCTGAAAGCTATGATTTAGTCAGCACCTCTACAGAAAAGCTCTCTACTCGAAATGGAGAGCTTGAGGCGGGACTGGTTACTGTTAATCAGTCTATGTTGGATACTGCTAAAAAGTTGTCTGAACTTATCGCTTTGACTAAAGACTTAGAAATCTCACTTAAGTCTTCCAGCGATAGTGTTGAAGCTTTTTCCGTCCGATCTAGTGCTGTCAATACGGCTCTTGCTGGAACTTCCAATGCGCTCACGGAAGTCAATGCAAAATTTAATTCTGTCCCGGAATCACTGGATAGGACTCTCACCTCGCTTAATTTATTAACAGGCTCGCTGACAACTACGTCGAATACAACAGAACCTTTAGTTCGTTCACTGATCAGTGTTAATGCTCCCTTGAATGAAACAACTGAATCTGCCAAATCTTTGCACTTCGCCATTACAAAACTGAATCAAGACGTTGAAAGTCTTTCGCGAATCATCACTACTCGATCCAACTAACCTTGGATTTATAAGGCATTTTTGTGTTCAATTCCAAAAAGGTATCGCAAGAACGTGTCATGGGGATTTCGTTCGTGGATATCCTTATCCAGGCTGTTTTTTTACTCCTTTTGATCCTAATGGTCGGCTATGTTGACCCAGAAGACCCAAAATTTCAATTCGATGAAGCTGGAAAAGACCTTTGCAAAAAGCTAAATCAAGATACTCCCCAAGGTTGCGTGGAGTACATCAAAGATAAAACGGTAGTTATAAAGGCACAAACACCTCCCGACCCAGCAGAAGATTTTTGCAAAAAGCGACAGCTTTCCCCAGAAGCTTGCAAATCAACTTTAGACAAAATGGCTGGAAACATTAATTTATTCCCATGTATCTCGCCGCCCTCTACATTTCAACTCGCTAAGACTGCTTTTTGGATTTTTCGGTCGCCAGGTGAAATTGAGTTCAGTAGGTTCTCAGCTGAATACGTCAAATACCTCACTGAAAACGGCTTTACTGACAAGCTTAAAAAAGTTGATTTGATCAATGAAAGCGGTCGGAAAATTTATTCTCACGCAGAAGTGATTTCTACTTTCGGGTTCATCAAAGAAGAGCTTTGCTTTCATGATTACAGCATCGCTCGTCCAAACAAGTTCAGTGATTCGGATCTGGCTAAGGATTTCGAAGCTATTCGAAGCTTAAGGTCTGTTACAAACTGATGCTCTTCTATTTTTTAATCTTTTGCGGTATTGGTGTTGTGGTCGGGAAATACGCGACAACATCTAAAAATGGATTCTTACTGCTGATTGGCATAGCTGCTGTATGGTCAATAGGTAGCGGTCCCTTTTGGGGGTTGATTACGTTAGGTGAACTCCTATTTGGATTTGCATTTTTTAAGTTCATCATTAGTTCCGACAAAAAATGACTCGCCCTCAGTGAAGGGTTAAAAAAAAATTCACTTACTTTTTACTTCGTGAAATTAGAGAATCCAATATGGCCTATTTGCTCGGTATTGCTTGTTTTGCTGCTTGGCTCACACACATTTTTACCTGCTTTGGGCAAGGCTTATGGGGGTTCTTAGTTGCTGGGGCAATATTTTTTCCAATTGGGGTGTTGCACGGCTTCTACATTTGGTTCCAGTGATAATAATTTAGTTGAAAACCATTGGCTCTCTAGCCAGTAAAACATCCATCCCCTTCATCAACATCGTGGTCCTTCTTTGCAGCTGCCGGTGGGATATTGGGCGATTTATTTGCTCACGATCTTGCGGCCTTGTTCTTGATTCGAGTAAATCTATTACTTCTAGTGACGCTTTCTTGCATTTCTGTTCCACATCAACCAGCGACATTGCAAGCTGTAGTTCTGGTTTTATACAGAGTGTTTCATTTGCAATTTCCAGCAAGCTTTTTTGCCTTAGGTTAGCCAACAACAACGTTGCATAGTCTAGTAGTCGCGTTTGTCCATCCTTCTTGTTCGACATTGCAATACTCATCAACTGGTGCAATCTTTCGTAAAAGAGATTTGATTCAGCCTCTGTAGCTAAAAGTCGCGCTTTAAAGACTTTTGCAATCCCCTTGTCCGGAGCCTTAGGGCCAAATTTGTCCCTCACATCTTTACGTGCAGGCCAATTGCCCGTTCGTGCAAGCCACTCATTACAGAATGCAATAACAACGCTCGTTTCAGTTGTTTTTTGGATTTTTCTGAATTCGTTCGCAATGAGTGCATTCATCCACTCCGGCTGCAATGCACCATTGACACCCAAATTCATAGCGGATAGGTTGTTTTGGTTAGCAAATTCGCGGTAGCTGTTTGGCCAATCTTTGACAATGGAGAAAGCCACAGGAATCAAGAGGTTCCTCTCGTGAACACTTGCATAATCAATGGCTATTGGATTCACCTTTCTCAGGTTGAGACCTCTTGCTATTTCTGACCATTTGGAATTTGCTGAAATTATTGCCTTTCTCTCTCTGTCACGTATAAAGATATGACAAACCCCACGAATCGCTTGCAAGACATCTAATATGGGATAGGCCAAGGCGCCAAGTTTTAATTCTCCCGTATCAATTCCCTTTAACAACACAGCGCCAACACCATTACGACTTTTGGATGTTGTACTTTTCGATAGATCAAATCCGCACTTCCAGCAATACCTATGTGAAATGAATTTTTTGGAAATGTCCTGTGTTTCACCAACGGCTGTGGGCCATCCCGGGCTCATGCAACTTGGACATTGATCGAGTAATTCAACCTGGTGCTTTCCACACTCAGTCACAAATGCGTACCTCCAAGCCAGCCGGAAATACGGGTCTTCGTCTTCACCTAGGCAATGAGGACAGAACATCGGACCATATGAGTTGACTCTGCTTCGTAGCCTTGCTCTGAGCCAAAACCTAGGATGCTTCACACCATCAACATTTTTCACAAGTCGGCCTATATAGCCAGCAAGTGAAAGGGCTTTAACTTCTTGCAGCGTAAGCTGATGAGCATCCGACAACCAAATCAAGTCCTCATGATTTGCGCCAATATCAGGATCTACCCGCCTTGTTCTCTCATCAATGGTCGGGAAAAAGTTGTAACCATTTGCCCAGCCTGATCTCTGCCTCCAGGACGAAAGAGATTCCCCCTCTAATGGTCTTGGACGCATCAGAAATTGGCTTACGCCCATCGCTAACGACACTCCAACTCGTATAGATGCTCGGGTGTAATTGCTTTTGGTGGACGTCCCATACCGGTAGGAATTGAAGTGACCGCATCTAATTCAAAGTAAATTTCATCTATATAAATTGGCGAATCAGTGTGGCTAAATTTCTCAATTTTTCCTGAAAAGACGCTTTTCAATAACGGGACGGCATACGTACCATTCCTATGAGCGTATATAGCTAAAGCGACTGATGCTGTTATAAGATTTTTACCTTCTTCGTATTTTCTGATCGGACCTGATGTCATTTTTTTGGCAAAACTTGCTAGCTCTACCGGGTCCAACCGATATGCAACACTGTTTTCAGTGATTTTTAGTTTTGAAAACACTCGTCTCGATACAAGTGACCTTATTACATATCCACTCATACCTATTTCTAGTGCTGCAGTTTCGGCCGTAGAGGTTTGTACTGTGTAATTTTTATATATTTCGATATATTTTTTCGGTATTGCATAACGTAAACACTTAAAGGTCGATTCGTTTTTAATCGTTCCGATTAGCTTTTCACTTTGTATTAGATCCAAGATTTCGTTGTTATTCAAACCAGTTTTCAGCTTGAAATAATTTTTCGAAACATAGTCATCTTTGTTTTCTGTTAACCAAAATACATCTGATTTTCTTTTCATTTTGATGGAATTTTTTTTAATTTGATCCAACACTACCAATTGATTTCTTAAAATTTCATACCCTTTTAGTCCAAAAGTAACGTTACAAAGCTTACGAAATCTCATGGGCTTGTTTTCTAAGTAATTTGATGCTATTGCTTTAAATCCATTAGGCCAATTTTTAAAAATTTGTTCCAAGCATTCCAAATCAGTTAACCTACCTTTGTCTTTTGTAGCCGCCATTTGCCCAACTCTTCTGAGTCGAAAATTACGTGCAGATCTGACAAGGTTCATTGTTTTACTGACTACATCAAACACTCTGTTTTCTTCATCTCGATTTTGTGAAAAAGTAATATCCTGGTCTTTGCGCTCAACTTCAAAGGCTTGGTAGTACCTTGATAACCAATACGGAAGTCCACTCGTCTTTTCTTCTTTGAAATTGAATCCACAGTTACAACTCAACAATGCGTTGCGCTTGTAGGTGACTTTTTCTTTACATTTGCTGCAATTGGTTACCAACATACATAAATGCTTTTCGCAATATAAGACTGTGCGTTTTTCCCAATGGTCCCGCATGAATGGGATCTCATCTTCCTCGAGGCAGCTCGGGCAGTACCGATGAATAAAAGGCTGTGCTTGGCGACCTATTTTCTTTGATTCCAATTCAATCTCAATTTCTGAGCGAATCCCAAACTGTCCTAGAACGGTTGGAGGATAAGCACGTAGCAATTGAATATGACTTAGATTGATAACTCGACCTAGCAGCCTACTTCCTGCAACATGATTGGCGTTCGCTAGTCTTAATAGGTAGCCTCCCCACGACTCACCCACCAAAGGAGCTGGTCGTACCAAAAGAGTCGTTCTATTTCCAGTCATAAAACGGCTCCCCTTCTTTAGTCAGCTCTCGCGGTTTTTTTGTCATGTCAAACGGGTTGTTCGTGTAACTTACGTCTCCCCACAATTTCCCAAAGGCCAAGGCCAGATCTTCTGCAACGATGTGCTCACGATCCGCTTTTGTTGCTATTGGCCACGCAAGATCAATCAATTCAATCAAGTATTGGAGCATTCCGTTTGTAGCAAGGAACATCCTCTCCATAACCGCCGGGTCTGTAATGCATGACTTTTCTGCGAGCGGTATCCTTTTTTCCAGCTCGTGCATGAGTCTGACAAAATCAGGTTTTTGCGCATCTTCTTTGATATCAAAATATCTTAAAAACAAACGACAAGGCACTCTCCGCCTTAACTGCACCTCCCCGTCAATCACCACTTGCGCAGCTTCAGTTCCACACATGAGAAAGACAGCAGACGTTTGATCAATCAAATCACGAAAGCAGGATGCGATTTCCTGTATTCCTTTATTTTTTCGCAGTGCAGGTACATCCTGCAAATCATCGACCAAAACTAAACGCACCTTGCATTCTGAAAAAAGTTTAACAACACGAATTTTTAGTTCTGTGTAATTTCCTTTATCTGGTATCAAGTCTTGCATTGCTCTCAGAATCTCAACCATCAGTTGCTTCTGGTTGCAAACTTTAGGAATTTTGAATTTAACAACTGGACATAAGGTTTTATCCAGTGGCAGAGGGTCGGGGAGTTCTCCGTGCAGATTTTCCAAGTACTTGATAAATGTTGACTTTCCTGAACCAGCAGCGCCCATCAAAAATACGCCTGCACCCCTTCCTGTTTTTTGTGCATATTCGATCTTCTCGCTTAATGTGTCGATTCCCTTTTTAAATTTTGGATGCACGATTACAAGCTCATCCATCCATCGGCATCTCTCTTCATTTGATGCCCCTCTCCATGAACTTTTTTCGGCTTTATTCGCTGTTTTTACAGTCATAGCCACTCTCCATCCGCATCAATGACTACGTGATCTAAATCGTAGACTCGCATTTCAAGGTCCGAAACCACAACCTCAACATCCTGTTTCACATGGTCTGAGTTTTTTTTGTTGCCGAATTCGGGGATGCCGTAATGAATTGCCAGTTTCCGTCGCGACATTTTTTTGTCTGAACGCCCTTTTTCTGTTTCAGCGCGAAGATTTATTCGGGCCTCGACCATATTTGAGAAATCCGGGTGTTTGTAACCTTCGCTTCTAGCCTTCGAAATAATTAAATTTTGCTGGCGTCTTCCGAGGTTTGTGACATAGTCCTCATCTTCTAAGCACTCTACTTTAATAAGCACACCCGTATGAGGATGCTTCACAAGTATGTAGTTCATCTGATCCCGGCTCTCAAATATTTCTAGCTTATGGCGAATTCCCATGGCTTTTTTAATTTTTTGTAGTTCTTCGTTGCCGTATCTCAGCCCCGCCACCAATATTGTTCCTCCTTCCCTTATTGGCTTGGTGTTCGGAACCATCTTTAGTACCTCAATTTGTGTTCTTGATAACGTTACTACCGGTCCTCTATGTTTGTAGTAGCGGTCCCAACGCTCTTTTGGCGAAGTTCCGTCGCTGTTTTCTTTGTGGGTGTACTCACCCACTACCCATTTGATGAACTGCCTTTCCAGTTCTTGCGTCGTGTAAATTGCCCCTTCAATACCTCTTGCGGTTCCATATTTGTTTTGATCAGTACCGACCCAACCAGGCAACTTTGCTGAAAAATTATTTTGAACAATTTTGTTGAAATTTTCAATGGTACTTTTGTCTGTTGGCTGATGCGGCCTAGACCACCCGACGACATTCAATATTTCCATATGAACCCGTAGCGTCTCATTCGAGTGGTTATAGAGCGCGTTATCCAACAGATTGACACCAAAAACACCGTATCCGATCCAAGGATGTGACAGTGTTTTATATTTTTCTAAATCTACATTTTTTGGAAGCATCCCATCCAAAATTGTATTTATTGCTGATTCTGTGCTTCGGTGTTGGTACCCAAAGTCATAGCCCATCAACACACCGGTACCCTGATCAATACCAGAGGTCAGAAACGCTCTGCCATGTGGCAACATCGTCACTTCATCTATCGCGAACACGTTTAGATCAACATCGTCATATTCACCTACTTCAAGTGGATGTGATGCAGTAATTCTTGCTCCGCTATCTCTAAATTCACGATCTGCTGATTTCTTCCCGTGTTTCCGAACGTAAAAATCGTACTCTGAAATATCTGCTTTTATTCTTCTGTTAATAGTTGAAGAACTTGGGACTGGTGTGAATTGATCATTCCCCTCTATGTTTTCACTTTTGATCCTGAACTGTATGTTTTCGATTATTTCTTTTTTTGTCACATTACTTGTTCTATTTTTTTCAAGTTCAAGCTCTTTCTCAATGATCGCTTCAACTCTTTCATTTAAGCGTCGTTTGCCACTTCCGCCGCGATCCTCATAACGTGGAACCAATGCCAAAACTGAATTTCCGTTTTCTCTTAGTTTTCGCTTTGAACTTGCAAGAGTTGAAATTTTGAAGACTTGATATCCTTTCATTTCAGTTTTTGAAAGTTCCTCAATCGTGAGCCTTAGACGTGGCGTGTTTTTTAAAGTGTTTATCCCTTTTTTATGTATTGCCTCTATCCATCTATTTTTCGCAATTGCAGTTCTCGCTGCTGCCATTGATACGTTTCGAATCTTCAATTCGTTTTTTTGACTTTCAGATAATTCTTCCAGGCCATCTAATTTGTTTTCCAAGTCAACAACCACACCCTCTTGAAGAGCATTTAGCAATGCATCTTCGGCGACCACTTTCTTTTCTTTGGTTACGGTGTGCTGCAAGATCGCTTTGCCATTTTTCAACCCTGTAATTTGCAAGATGTTGTCACCCTCTTGAATTAGTTGGTTTTCATATAGGCACCAAGTTTTACTTTCAAGAGGCAAAAGCAGCGTTTGTTTTGCTAACTTATTCATGGTTGAGCTCCATTTCTTCATGCAGGATCTCTGAACCAACCGACTCAAGACTTCCCCACCACGACCCAACAATGGCATTTTTTGAAAAAAAGAAAGCCGTATCCAAGCTTGAATACCTGGGACTCAGTATTTTCTTTTCATCGAACTCTTTTTGAATCTTTAGATGAAATGCTCCTCTAGCCCATGCGGCAATGCAGAGATCCCAGCCGAATTCTCCGAATAGATCACTGAAAGTTATTGGTTCAGATTTAACTTTTTCAAATATGCACTGCACTAGCTCACGTGATATTCCTATTAACCACCCTCGATGGATGGTGCGGACGTTTCTCCATACGTTTTGATTCAGCTTATTTGTTCTGCCGTATTTATCTTTATCTGTCCATAAAAGGTAATCAATCCCTAGTGACTTCAAGCTTTCATCAATTTGATTCAGCTTTTCATTGACTTCTGCGGTGATGTACCTTCTTGCTTTCACTTCGACAACATAGAACCTCCCATTACTCATCTCTACCAAAATATCGGGGACGCCTTCCAATGCTTCATCTAAGTCGTAAAAATTGAATGGCTGAAACTTAAACCGTCGAACTACTCCAAGACTTTGTAAATGCATAAGGAGCAGCACGGCTGTTAGTTCATTGCCCCCTTCAGCCCAAATTTCTTTGTTGTTTTCGAAATGATTTATCAATAAATAGCGTTGGGTCGGGCGACTCTTTCCTTTCACTTTCCTCACTGGTTTTGTCGCGAATGCATTTTCAAAATAAGTTTCGATCCGCCCCTCATTACGACTTTTAGTTATTAGGCGGGTATTAATTTCTTCAATGTTTTCCCAAATATTTCTTCGCGGATTTGGTTCATACAGGTTCATGGGTAACTCCTGAATTCTTAGAGTGCATTGCCTTTTAGGAAAAACGGCACTCCACCTGCGCTTAAAGCGCATAAACAAAAAATATGGATGCAGGAGTTGACCGATCAGAATTGATCAGTTAAAGTAGTTTCGTGGTTAAAAATACTCAGGTCTAATCCTGCGGTTCAAAGGTTGCCAGACTTGCAGGTCTGTCAACCTTTTGTTTTTTAAGCCCAATGGGCTTACGTGGTTCGATGTCTTTACATTGCGTTGAAACGTTTATTTCATTCCCAGCTCCTTAGCGATTTGCAGGCTTTGACCGCGCAAGCATTTGCGCTGATCGTTGATGACCATGTGAACCAATTGGGGCGAGTAGCCACGGGCTCTAGCCCATTCGTTACAAGAAGTCTGCTGGGCCCTCACAAACTCTTTTGCTTTTTTAGCTTGCGGTGACTCATCCTGTTTAAGCTGCTGGTGCATAGCTATACCTCCAATCATGGAATTTTGTTTGATGATCTTACACCATTTAACAAAGTTAACTATAAGTTTCTTTTCCGCAGTTTTCTTCTAAGCTATTGATTTGTTTATAATATTTGCAACAGGGTATTTTTAACACCCCTGATTTAGCTATATACAACTATACGTTTTGGAGCCATCTTGATGCTTTCACCTGACCAGAAAATAGCCATAGGCTTGCGGCTTGCCGAGGAGCGAAAACGTCTGGATTTGAGACGCGCCAGCCTTGCGAGATTGATTGGCTGCACCCCACTCAGTCTGGCTAACGCCGAAGACGGAAAAAGTGTTCTTGGTGGCGACTTCATTGCTGCACTTATTGAATGCGGCGTGGACATCAACTACGTGCTTAGTGGTAGCCGGGACTCTTCAGCTGGCGCGCAGAGAAACGTGTTTCAATCTGCATTCTTAGAGGTTTCAAGGCAGTTGAAGCTCAGCAATAAGCCCATCGGAGAGAAAGATCATCTTGAAAAAGCGTGGGTTCTTTTTGATGCGCTTTCTTCTTCGAAGAGCCATGTTAGATTTTTGCCAGATGAGGCTGGGATCTCTCTAGACCCGATATGAATTTTCCTCTCCGTCGAGATTTCTAGGCCCAGTAAGTACGGCAAGAGAGGGCGCTGCATTGCTTGAAGCGGCCTCAGAAAATTATTGAAGAGGTGATTTTCTAATCAGCGAATTTAAAGCGTGATCCGCTGAGCGATGTTGAGACCACATTTAATTGATGCTTGCCAAAAAGAACACGCGTTTTATTCTTGAAGCGATGATTGAATAACTGCAAATGGCCCACTGTTCTGGCTTTGTTCTTGAAGACGTGCAATTATTGCTTCGAGCTTTCCAGGCAGCCTGTGTCCAATCACCACAAATCCAAAAGCATTTCCAAATTTTGCTTGAAGTACGAAGATGTCATTTTCTGGAGAGAAGGTTGTTTTGTATTCAAATTGGTCCTTAAGATAACTTCCACTTCTCTGTACAGGCGGAACTGTGCCTCCTAAATCTTTTAAAATTTCGAAAACTTTGTATTGTTTTTCTTTTAGAAGATCAGCGTTCGTAAACCAGTTTAGAACTAAACAGCCTTCATCAGGAAAAACTTCTCCGACATCGCGATAGAAAACTCCTTTTGCAAGTTTTTTTGCGAGTACACAAATGGAATTATGAAATTCAGGCGGGACTTTGATTACTCCCGTTTCTTGATGCGTTTGTCCAAAACCGGGTTTTATACCGAGCTCACGATTATTCCGTTTTGCTTCTAATGTTGATGGCAACATCTTTTCAAAAAGACCAGGGAATTGACGCTTGACGGCTTTCATTAAGCCAATCTGTTTTCCATCTAAGTCTCCCTTGTTTTCGAATGGATCCATTCTTGCGAGCATCGCAGCCAGCAAGTCGTCATCACTCGAACCTGAGTTGCACAGTTCGCATGCAGGAAACTCAAATCCTTCCGGCCATTTGCGAAATTGAAAAAGTGATCTAGGCGGGCAGTGTTCAATTGTTGTTGCAATAGCCTTACCGCCACAAAATGCACAGTACTTGTGCTCTTTTAAAAACTGTTTACGGTGTGTACTGGATGCGCCCATTTTGCTAAATTTATTTTGCGAATTTCCAATTTGATTGGACATGGAACTGCACTTTTTCACAATCACCCAAACGGGTGAGCTTCTAAGTTTTTAAAAGATGCCTTTGAATGAATACACTCATCCCATGCCATCAATCTTTCGCACCTCCCTCGCATCTCTTTTCCTAGCCCTTGGACTATTGGGTCTCTCCCCATCGGCCAACGCAGCCGAAGACTTTGCAGCCTGCAGGCAATTCTTTGCCAATGGCAATCCACCTGCTGTAGTGTCTCAACCTACCGATAGGGCTCTTTGCTTTGATGCCTTTGCTGTTTTGCACTCAGGGCAAAGTAAAACACCTGTCTTCGTAGCGGAAAAGCTTAACCGGGCCGCCATCGCCGACGCCGGCGAAAAACGCACCGACAAGTTTTTTGCTGATGCACGTCTTAGATCGGCTGAGCGGGCTACCTTAGAAGACTACAAAGGCAGTGGTTACGACAGAGGGCACATGGCACCCGCTGGTGACATGCCTACCCCCCAGGCCATGGTGCAAAGCTTTTCCCTTGCCAATATGGTTCCCCAAGCGCCAGAACACAACCGAGGTATTTGGGCTAAGACTGTGGAATCAGCCACTCGCAAATACGCAGCCAGAGCCAGTGGGGATGTATTCGTCATTACAGGACCCGTGTTTGTTCCAAGCATTAGCCAAAGTCCAAGCATTGGACCGGGCAAGGTTCGAGTTCCTAAGTACCTGTTTAAGCTCGTCTATGACAAAGACAAGAACCAGGCTTGGGCGCATTGGCAAGAGAACAGCAATTCAGAGGTCGCTTCTAAGCCGATTAGCTATGCGGAGTTGGTTAAGCGTACTGGGATTCAGTTCTTGCCTGGTTTAGTTCCTAGATAACTCTGTCCAAGTCATTTGCTGCAGAAAAAAATCGGGTTCCACCCTTTGGGCCAGTCAAACAAGAGGTGTCTTGATCTTATAAATCAGTTGGAAGGATTCGCCAAGGTAAGGCCTATCCACACCAATAACCAAGCAAAGACTGAGATAAGAACGCTAAAGAAGCCACCGCATGAAAGCCAAGTAATTTCAAAAAAATTGCCTAGAGTTGTTCCATGCATAGCAGAAATAAAAAAGTCGCCGGGATAAAAAAACAGAGTTTTAATAAGCCCAGTGATGTCACTGATCGTGACAACCCCGTCAAGATTACCGTCGAACCTTAATACTCTCAAACAAATTTCATTATTCATTTTTTATATCGCTATTTTTCACGTCACTTCGCTTAAAGCCATCTATAACCCATTTGACTAATTTACCAGCGCCATATGCAATAGAAGAAACAACGATTACAAAAATGAGTCCTACTAAAGCAATACTGCCAAGGGTTAGCCATTCATTGATTGCAAAATCGCGATCGACACTTTTGGGACTTATTTCTTCATTTTTGTCTCGATACTTTCTTGTGTTGTAAATGTGATAGCACCCGGTATACCCGTCGGCAGTGAATTCTGGTTCTACCAGTTGATCAAACTTTTTGGTCATGTATTCGGCACAAGCCGGATTTTTCATTTCACGCTCTGTCGCCCACTTGTAGCTGTATCTAGTCTTGTTGGTTTCATTTGTTTCCTGCAAAGGGAAAACAAGCGTAGCCCAAAATAGAGCTAGTGCGGTAGCGACTAACCAGATACGCTGCCAGCCATTTGCATTTTTTACCCAGTTTTTTACTTTGTTCATTTACTCATCCTGAATCCCGTATTGCAGGGTCGAAGCCAATACAACAGCGACTATTTAGAAGCCTTCAAAAGATCACTAACACATGACGAAAAATCTAGCACTGGCTGATTACTGCGCGTCCTTATAATTTTTTCATTAACTATATTTGTTTCAACAACTGTTAGGTCGATGGTGGCTGTCACGTCTTGTTGACCTGAAATCCTATTAAATCCGACTACAAGTTTTTTCTTTTCGATTACTGCCTTGAATGCAGCAAGCACATCATCATCAAATGCGCCAACATAAAGGGCAAAACCTGGCGTATCAGAATCAGCTCGTATTGGTTTCTTGGGAGCCTTGCCATGAGGTGGCGAAATAAAGGCGTTGGCCGGAGCAACAGGTTGGAGTGTGTTGCCTAATCCGTCAAATAAGCCGAGTTTTAAGTTGTAAACCAATTTAGACCGTTGAAACTGACGAAGATAAAAGGAGCCCACCATGGTCACAGGAGCGCCTCTTTTAGTACTGAAATCTCTTTTGACTTCACTAAACTCTAGGCCGCAAGCTTCTAAAACTCCATCCGCAGAAGACCTATGGGACGTCGTGTGTATCGTCCCTTCTAGTTGTTGAGCTACCTTGTCCTCAGCTGATGTATTTTGTGCAGCGGCATTTATCGATACAAAAAGCTCCATAAACCCCAACAGAATTAGAGCAAATTTTTTCATTTTTTGTATCTCCCTTTCTGACACCAATAGCGCATCTTTGTAGTCCCGTCATATTGAGAGCTTGCCCTTAGTTTCTCAAAATCAGCCGAGTAAAATTCGGCTACTTCTTCGCACATTGCTCTGTTAAAAAGCTCGGTGCTTAGATCGAATGTAGCGACGCCACTGTGCGCGCTACTTTGCGGGTAGTTTGTTGAGTACAACGTGTAAACAACTGACTCAGGCGCACTTTTTTCGGAACAAGCTCCAAGAGCCACCAAAAAAGCGAATGAAATGAGTTGAATTTTTGACATTATTTTCTCACCATACTGAAACTTTTATCTGTGCTTTTCCGCGCACTCACTGCTTGAGGTTTTCATGCAGCATATGTAGCTCCAACCAGAATTTCGGTTCATATTCTTAGATTGCGCGAAACCATGCGCTATTGAGCCACATTCAGCTAAGCCATTGGACACACCAAGAGGGTAGGCCTTCTCGTTCTCTGGAAACCAAAACAGTACGTTGTATTGTGCGTTTTCAATGTTTGGCCCACAGGCTGCCAACAGCCCTAACATGAAGACACTAAGAAAAATTGAGAAGTTGCGCTTTAATTTTTTCATTTGGTCCCAATCACCTACTGAAGGACATGCTTCGGCTTAACGATTACGGCGTAAACAGCTAACTATTAGAAGGCTTGGCAAACAAATGGGCCGATTGTGAGCGAATCAGGGCTGTTTCCTTTATTCACGTTACCCATTACGCCACCAGTTAACTGAGCAATCGTTCCAACTTTAGTTTTAAGTGAAAAGTACAAAACCCCACCGCTTGTATCCTCGCAACTGATTAACCCTATCGAGGTGACTTTACAAGTAGCTCTAAAACCACCTAAAGCCTTAGCCGCAGAATCAGCTGTCAGTGTTTCACCATCTTGAACAAGCACGAACTTCTGAGATCTGAATGTAGAAGCTACCCATCGACCAGACTTCCAATCGAGGCCCCCGACTTCCTCAGTTTGACAGGCTAGGGGTATACGTTGTGCGAACGCGCCGGTTGACAGGGAAAGGAATCCCAGCATGAAGAAAACAGCTGCCAGTAAAGGGAAGCTTCTGCACATTCTTACCATCTTCATTTCTCAGCCTCTTTAGTCCCTTGTTTGCCTGTGTAGGGATTCACATTGGGCTTGCTAGACCAGTTATCTCTCTGCGTGCTGTTGGGGTTGGTCTGTCGATGGGGGGCAACATACGTCCCGTCCTTCTTGGTGTAGCCCTTAACACCATGAGAACCTGCGCTTTGTGCAGCCATTGGAAGCATTAGGGCGAAAGACAGAATAGCGAGTAAGTTTTTCATCACCGAAGTCTAACGGTGTTGCGAAATTTGAATTCATAAGAACTGTTAAAAACATTAAATAT
>Ga0247844_1004102_pt1 | contig 20184 bp, 10 predicted proteins | sample LaCtaG_FD_192421 | JGI IMG/M metagenome (GOLD analysis project Ga0247844, IMG submission 192421) | Freshwater microbial communities from meromictic Lake La Cruz, Castile-La Mancha, Spain - LaCruzMarch201714.5m_1 | ecosystem: Environmental > Aquatic > Freshwater > Lake | place: Spain: Castile-La... | reverse complement strand
AGAAAAGAATTGGTGGTAACTAATAATGGAGTAGAAGTGGAACTTGACCCAGATGCCGTGCAAGTTACAATACATTGATAATAGGTATTTGCATTTTGTGTGGCAGAATACGTTGGGCTAGTTGCGCCAGGGATATTTGTGTATGCAGTCCCATTTGGCGAAGATTGCCATTGGTAAGTTAATCCGGAGGTAAACACGGCATTCACCATCGATAAATTGAATGGCGCCGATGGACAAGCAGGATTAATGGATGAAGATGTGGTTCCTGCTACCGGTGTTCCTACGCAGGCAGTGCCTGAAATAAAGGTAATTCCACCAATAAAACCACGTGGGTAGTTAGCTGGTGTAGAAGGGTAAATCGGACCTCCCCACGAAATTCCATCTCCTGTTAGTAGATTGACTCCTCCCGATGTAAAGGTATTAACGCCTGCTCCATTGGTTAAAGTCATGTACTGTAAGGTGGTCGCTGCAAAACCAAATTGATAGGTTAAACCAGCAGGAACGAGTATGTTTAATCCAGAAATTGCTGTGACTATTCCATTGGCAACATTTGAATTAACAATCGCTGACCCTGCTAAGATCCAACCATTTTGCCCAGCACCTACAACGCCACCACCCCAAGGAGCGGCAAAGTCAATTATGGGACTTGTATTGTAAAGTAACTGACAATTGTTGGCCGCATTTGTTCCTAAAAGGCATTGAACGTCGGTTATAATAATATCGGTTGCATTTGTGTTTTGTACATTGAATGTTATCGACCCATTTCCATTATTATTAATGTGATTGGTTGTTATGGTTGTCTGAGACATTAACAACTGGCTGGAAATAATGACAACAATTAATAGTATTAATTTTTTCATAACAGTATAATTTAAATAAAGTAAAACCCAAATAGGTGATATAAAAAAAAGCCACTGTTTAGTGGCTATTTTTTAAGTTAAGATTAATTCTTGATTACTCGCTCAATGTGAATCATTTCACCAAAAGCAATTTTGAAGGTATACATACCAGGTGTATACGTGCTTAGGTTAATTACATCACCATTTTTAAGTGAATTAGTTGTCTGCACTAATTTGCCTTGTGCATCATAGATGCTTAATACACCTTGATCATTTGAAGGCAAGGAGATGCTTACATTTCCATTTGTTGGATTCGGAAATACCGAAATAACAAGGGATGTAGGAATGTATAAGCCAACTTGGTCTACTGTAATACAATTGGATGTATCTGAACATCCGTTGCTTGAACTTATAACCACCGCATATTCACCATTTACTAGGGCAATTAATGTATCAGAAGTTGCATCTGCTATTGACATTCCTGTAGCACAATCAATCCATTGGTAGTTTTCACCTGAAGGTGTTGCTACTAAAGTAACTGGATCAATTGCAGTGCTTGTTGCATTTGGTGTTTGATTGATAGTAACTAATACATCGTCTGTATCTGTACATCCGTTTGTATCAGCACCTACAACCGTATATATACCTGATATCGTAGGAACGAATGTTACGTTATCTACAGCACCATTATTCCAAGTATACGTAGTTGCTCCAGTTCCTGAAAGTAGGATGGATTCACCACTACAAATCGTCATGTCTATTCCTGCTGCTACAGTAGGTGCTCCATTAACAATCATTGTTGCTGTATCTGTTGTGATACCACATGAATTGAATGCAGCATAACTAATATAAACTAATCCAGCATCATTGGTAGATGGGGTGTATGTAACTGAATTGTTCGTTACATTCGGTGCAATTGTTCCTGATCCGTTTGTTGTCCAAGATCCAGAAGGTGAAGAAGTAACCGTTGCAGTGAATACTACCGGGCTTCCTACACATGCATTTTGGTTAGCACTAACACTTACTGTAGGTGTTGGATTAACAACTACTACTGTAGAGTCTACGTTTGTACAACCAAATCCACTTGAAGCGGTAACTGTATAAGTAGTCGATCCTACACTTGGTGTGAAAGGGAAGCCATTGATTACGCTGTTATTCCATGCTACAGTTGTACCATTTGTATTAGCAGTTAATGTGATGTTTTGTCCTTCACATACCGTGTAGTTAGGACCTGCATTTACAGTTGGTAGTGGGTTAACAACTACCACCATATTATCTTGATTTGAACATCCATTTGCTCCAACACCAACTACGGTATAGGTTGCAGTAGAAGTTGGGCTAAATGTAACACCGTCAACTACGTTGTTATTCCAAGTATAGGTAACTGCACCACTTGCCGTAACACTTGTCGATGCATTGATACAGATTGCTTGATCTATTCCAGCATTTACTAATGGTAAAGCAAGCATTGTAATGTTCATGTCATCCACGTTTGAACAACCGTTTGCATCTACACCTGTTACTGTATAGGTTGTATTTGAAGTTGGATTGAAGGCAACATTGTTTGTTACGCCGTTGTTCCAAGTATAGGTAACTGCTCCTGAACCTGAAAGGGTGGCAGGACTTCCAGTACATATTGACTGATCAAGTCCAGCAGAAACCGTTGGTAATGCAAAGACATTGATGGTTGCTGTAGCTGTTGCAGTACAACCTGCAGAACTTGTTGCTGTAACGGTGTAGGTTTCCGGTGTCAATACATTACTTGCAGTAACTGAAGCTCCGATGACTGAAGCTAAATTAGTATTTGGTGTCCATGCGTAGCTTAATGGATCTAAACCGCCTACTATCGTTATTAAATAGTCTTCCGTTTCACCAAAATTTGCATTAGCACAAGGACCTATAGCATTTGGATTTTGAAAAAATACACATCGAACACGCATTCTTGTTGTTCCATTGGTTGCATTGGCAGGTATAACCGCTGTCCCTGTATAGGTTGCCGGGTTGGTGCCAAGGTAGCCATCGAGAACTAACTCGCTCGCTTCAAATGTTCCATTTTTGTTATAATCGATCCAAACAGCTGCTCCTTCTATATCTCCTCCTGTCGAAACAGAAATCGGTATAGTAGAACCTGCATTGATGGTTGGATTAAATGCTGGGAACAAGGTAAATCCACCAGATGCTGCACCATTACAAACAGTTGTATTGTTAATACTGCTAAAAGTAACATTGGTAATCATATCTGGGAAAGTACAACTCGTAGTTGGCTGGCAATAGGTGCCACTTGCTAGCGTTCCTGTTGTTGCTAATACTGAATTTCCACCAGGACATACAGATGCTGGAGTAGCTCCTGTGTTGCTTAAAGTGATAGATGAAGACAATGATATAGTTGCTGTTGCAACTGAATTACATCCGTTTACATCTGTTCCTGTTATTGTATAGACGGTTGTTGCACTTGGACTAGCAGTTACACTTGTACCACTAGTTGCCGATAAACCAGCAGCTGGTGCCCATGTGTAGGTAAGTCCTCCTGAAGCATTCATCGTTACAGCCGTTCCACCTGGTTGACAGTAAGGAGCTGAATTTGGCGTAACAGCGATTACTGGTAAGGCATAATTAATTACCGTTGATGGATTTGAATATGAAGGTGTACCACTACAAGCGATCATCTTCAATCGATACATGGAAGTAATAGATTGATTCACATTATAGGTAGTAGCAGTAGCTCCTAATATATCATTGTAAGTTAAACCACCATCTATTGAAACTTGCCATTGGAATGCGATACCATTCAAAGTACCTACGTAATCTGTCGATAATAAGAAATTAGTACTGTCACATGCACCAATTGGAGCAACTGTATTTACACCTGCAGGAGCAATGTTACTGAAAATGATCATTTGTACGTTTGCTGAACCTACTACATTGGTACATCCTGTTGTTTGATTGGTATAAGAGATGTCGTACGTAGTAGTCTCTAAAGGTGCAACTGCTTGTGAAAATATGTTTGTTCCGTTAGCAATGGTTGTTGTACCAGCTGAGTTTGTGGCTGTCCACACCGTCGTGTAATTTGATGGTGGAACAAATCTCCATGCCTCTGCGGTGGTAACACCCCAAGGCGTAGCAAAACCATTAACTTGATTGAGTGTTGGTCTTCCAGGAGCTACTGCACCAATGGTTTTTGTAACATCTTGTAAACCAACAATATTTGAAGAGGTCGTTTGGTTATTGTTAAGTATGTGCACTTCCACAGTACCAATCGTTTCAAATAGTCTAGCGTATGCTGTAAATGACGGGTTAGCAACACCACAACAACGATTTACATCTTGATAGAGAATATTGAATATGCGATTAGGAGCATAACCACTAGTCCAATATACAAGGTCACTTGTTGCTGATCCATTCGTTCCGCCACCAAAATATTGATCTCCTGCCATTAGGGAAATTACATTCCCAGGGTTTGCAGCATTTGGAAAATATTGGTAAGATCCCGCTACTGGTCCTGCATTAAAGAAATATTGGCCTAACTGACCTGCAGCAGTTGTATATCCAGGAACAGCTCCGAACATTAAAAGACCATTAGTTCCTGCTGCTAATGTTGAAAATGTTGAACCAAAGAAATTAAAGTTGAATCCAATAGGAATATTTCCCCAACCACCGTCATCTAAGCTTCCTCCAGAAAGTGGAACAGAAGCAACACCATTGCTTGCGATAAAAGTTGCGTAGGTTGGTATGGTGTAAGGTGCATAAGGAATAGAACTTACTGTAAAATTACTGGAGCTTAAACCAGAATTGATTGTCGCGGACGTTCCCGGACACACACCTGAAGCCGATGTAACGACTAGTGCAGATGGCAAAGGATATACTCCTACTGATAGAAAATTAGTAGTTATACAACCATTTGATGTACTTATCACATATAATTCAGATGTTTCTGTTAAGGTAGCTACAACTGAGGGACCAACTGCAATTGGAAGAACAGCTGACGGCGTGTTTGAAGCCCACGTATAGGTGATTGCTGGGTCTACTGGAGTCACACTTAAAGTGGTATTCCCACCTGATCCACAAAAACTTAACACAGAAGTTGAGGCAACGATTGGAATCGTATTGACTGTAACGGATGTTCTAGGCCCTTCGCAAGACCCGTTATTTTCCGCCACATAAAAGTTTGTATTTAAACACACAGGAGGAGTTGTAAAAGAACTACCTGTGAATAAAATTGCCCCTCCATTTGGTTGAGCATACCAATTAAATGTACCTCCTGAACCTGTAGCTGTAAAAGTGGCTGATCCACCAAAAGAAACCGTTGCCGTTAAAGGCAAGGCACCTGGGGCTATTGGAGAAGGACTAACGGTAACTATTTGTGTCCCGGTGATTGTAGCACCATTTTTAACTACAGAAACAAACCCTGTTGTACCGTTTCCAGCAAAACCATCTATTTGTGTTGGAGATACAACCGTAAACGCTGTTACTGGTGTTCCTCCGATGCTAACAGAAGTTGCACCAGTAAAGTTGGTTCCTGTTATTGTAAAAGTTCCTGAACTTGCACAAACCGTTAAAGGCGCCACATTGGTAATGGTGTGAGCAGTTCCTGCCCATGCGTAAAATACATTGCCAGTTAAAGCAATTGGGCCTGGTGCAACAGTCGGTGTTGTTATTAGGCCAGTTGCTGCTAACGCACCACCAACACCTATTGCGTTACTTTTAAGATTGTAGGCGCCTGCCAACGATGTGCCTTCTGCAACAAATGTTTCATCTTGTGTGCTGGTTAAAAGGTCTTGTGCATTATAACGTAATGTTACAGTTGGATTAAGACCTGAAGTCCCTACTGCTCCGAGAGTTGTTTCTGTCTGTACTCTGAATGCTCTGTTACCTGTTGCAAGTGCATTTCCACCCGCTATTGTATTAGATGGAGGAGCTGTTTCAGTGACAGTGATTCGTGTTATATCTGACCCACCTGTAAAAGCTGGACCAGTACCTGTTTGAGTAGAAAAAGTTCCACTAAAAGGGAAATTAAGTGAGTTTCCAATGGTGCCTCCGCCCTTTAAATACAAGTTCATACTTCCATTTGTTATATAGGCATTCGTTGAAGCTGAAAAGGTACTGGTAGCACCTGAGTAGGTGTTCCCTGCACAATTCAGGTTATTTCCACCTAAATTCAGAATATTACCCGGAGCACTTAAGCTCGCAGTAAGTGATAAAGGAAATGAACCATACAAAGTTAGATTACTATTCAGATTCAGACCATTACCGTTACCAGCAAGTTGCAATTGACTTATTTTGCGATTACTTGGAATGGCCGCATCATCTTGGTTAGGTAAAGCAACCGTAGAAGGAGCGAAATAATTTAAAACAAGTACATATACAGCTACACGCGCAGTTGGAGCAGTAGCAGCTGTTGTAAAGGTTCCACCTGTTGGTGTTCCTGAAACAGTTCCAATACCTACTGTTGGCGCAGTGATGTAACCATAACCGGAATTAGTCATGGTGAAACTTGTTAACTGACTATTTCCTCCAATGTTTGCAGTGGCACTTGGCCAACATCCTGCTGGGAAAGCAAGGGTGCAATTGGTAGCACCAGCAGACATCGTTAAAGTTGGAGGTGTAGAATAAGTAGCAGTAGTACCCGTGTTTAAATAAACGGAAACAACTTTTCCTTGATTCGTTGTTATAGTAAAATTAGTAGTTGTTAATGCCAAACCAGACACTAATGTTCCGCCACTTACTGTTATTGTTGGAGCAGCAGTGTATCCAGATCCTGAATTGGTAACTAAGTTTAATTGTGTCGGTCCTGCAAATCCAACTTGAGGAGCAACCGTATAATTTAATCCACCGTTAGTGGTAAAAATGTTTCCTACACCTGATGAAGCTTGTGGATCTAAACTTAGTAGACCAGCACCTGCATCACTGTTGATGGATAATCCACCAGTAATCAAAGCTGAACCTCCTGACTTTTGAATGGCACTATTAAGTCCACCATTTAGACAATAGAGCACAACGGGTGTTGCTGCAGCTCCAGAACCTGTAGCTCCAGGAGCCCCTGCACTAAAGATAAGGGAGGGTGCTGTCGATGAATTCCATCCACTTCCAGTATTCGTAATGTTTAAGCTTCGAACGGTTTGTGTTACACCATCAAAGTTAACGCTCACTTTTGCCGCAGGGCCTAAATAAGTGAAGCCACCAACAGTTCCAGAAGTATGCGTGGGCATAGTCGTGGTAGCAGTGGCAGATACGGCTTGATACCAATTATCACCATAAAAATAAGGTGTTGCAATACTTAAAGTGCTGCCGTAAGGCACATTTGCTCCAAGAGTACCCAAAGTACCAATATACAATAAGGTTGGACCACTAGTTGAAAAAGTTGTGTTTAGCGTATTAGAGGTTGGCGCTGTTGAATTAAATGTTCCTGCCGCAGTACACAAATAAACGTTATTACCACTAAAGTATCTTGTGCCAACTGTCGCTGCCAATAAATCAGCGTAAGGAACGACGGCAACACCACATACTACTGGCGCAACACTGTACAATGAACCCATATTGGTTACACTCACACTTGCCACTTGCGTGTTGATGGTTTGCCCATGAACTTGCGCAGTATTATCAATTGTAACCTTGCCATTCGTATTTAAAGTTCCTGCAGTATGTGCCAACTGAGGAATAATTAAATCTTGAGTAGTATTGATAACGGTACTACCTGTTGTAGCACAAGAGAAAACTCGAATAATACCTTTAACTCCATTGCCTTGGAAAACTCCCGTACCACCTAATGTTTGATTTAAACTTGAAAGAACGGTACTTCCGTTAAAAACAAGCGCCGAACTAGTTGTAGTTCCTGCAGCAAAGTTTACATAACCATTATTGATAAAATCACCACCTACATTTACTGTAACGCCTGAAGTTCCGCCTGCAGAAGTTGCGTAGGGCAAAAACTTTCCTCCAGCATTAATTAGTACATTGGCGAAAACACTCATTGCGTTATTAGTGCTGTTCCATTGAAGAGTTCCTGAATTTTCTAATGCTATAATGCTAGTTACCTGATCAACAACTACAGTGCTTCCTGCAGGAATAACAACCGTGCTTCCTGAATTTGGGGTAACACCAGAAACCCAAGTCTGTGGACTAGACCACAAACCACCAATTGCGGTAGCGGTAGCTGTATTAGGTAAAATTTGTGTTAATGAAAAAGTACCTGGGCATGGGCTATTGGGAGTTGGATAGGTGTCAAACATAATGTAGTACGTGGTGCCTGCTGTTAAATTAACCAATACAGATTTAGTACTTCCAGAACCTGAAACACCCCCCACACAGGTTGATCCACCTGTAGTAGGACAACCGTTAAAAACAAAAATACTTGTCCAAGTTTGTCCAAGATAACTTACGTCATAATTCCCTGAAGATGTCGGAGTAAAAACATACAAAGCTTCTTGACCACCATAATAATTACCATTGGAACATCCTCCAGTTAGAATAGAAGGAGATATGGTAGCCGTACTAATGTCGTTTGTCAAACCACAAGTAAGTGCTTGGTTGACAATTGGCAGTGATGCCGGTAAAATTACAGTTGCCCCGGGACAATTAGTAGACCATGCAGAGGTCGAAAGTGCAAGGATGTAAACTGAAACAAATAGACTTACTGTAAAACGTAGATATTTATTCATAATTAATTGTTTAAAGTTTTATGTTAATTTAATTAAGTTATGCAAAAGTAATAAATTTTTAAATTAGAAATAAGTCTAAAATAAATTATTGTTAAGTTTTAGATATTTCGTTTTAGGTTGCAGGCAAAAATGTCATTTATTTTGAAAAAAGTTTAAAAGTTAATTTAAAGCTAATACACCTTTATTTCACTAGTATTTCAATATAATTACGCTCCAAATAAAACGATAAAAACCATTCGCATTAACGAATTATGCTTTGTTAAACAATAGGTTTTAAGCTATTTAGAAATTATCAACAAGTAATTTTTAGTTTTTAACAGTCCTAAAATTACTTGTGTTTTCAAGTGACTGAACCCTGAGAACATAAATGCCATCTGCTTGAAAACGTAGGTCAAGGTTCGCCAAATTCCCATTTGGTTTTGCGGTTTGTACCACTGCGGTACATTGTGCATTTAATGCTTGCGCTAAAATTAATGTTAAGATACTTAGGTATATTTTCATAATTATAATTAAATTTAAATTATTATTGAGTTAAGGTAAAAAATGTATCGTTAATATGACATTCGATTTATTAAATGACTTGTTTGAATGAATATTTATTTATTTTTACCCCAAAAGACACTCAATGAAAATTGCATTAGTAAGTGGAAGCACCCAAGGAATTGGCAAAGCATCGGCCATCGCTTTGGCAAGAGAAGGAATGAATGTGGTTCTTTTAGCGAGAGATGAAACCCGTTTGAAGTCGGTGTTAAGTGAGTTGCCGAATAATGGAAATCAATCCCATCAGTATTTACTAGCCGATTTTTCGGACCCAAGTGCCTTGAAAGAAGTTATCACGAACTTTATTTCAAGAGGTAATCAAATTGATGTCCTAATTAACAATACGGGTGGTCCGGCTGGAGGAACGATTTTAGCCGCCAAAACAAATGAATTTATCGATGCCTTTAACCAGCATTTGATTTGCAATCATATATTGGTACAAGCCCTTGTTCCTGGAATGAAGCAAAAAGGATTTGGAAGAATAATAAATATCATTTCTACCTCCGTGAAACAACCTCTTCCGAACTTAGGGGTGTCCAACACAATAAGAGGAGCAGTTGCTAATTGGAGTAAAACCCTTGCTACTGAATTAGCTCCATTTGGTATTACGGTGAACAATGTTTTGCCTGGTGCTACAAATACGGGAAGATTACAATCAATCGCTAGTACAAAAGCAGCAAAAACAGGCGGTACCGTCGAAGAGATCTTTACTGAAATGGCCAATGAAACCCCTATTAATAGAATTGCGGAGCCCGAAGAAATTGCTGCAGCTGTTATGTTTTTAGCATCTGAATCGGCCTCTTACATTAACGGAATTAATTTGCCAGTGGATGGAGGCAGAACGAAATCACTTTGAGGCTTATTTTTCTTTAGTCAAGGTAACTCTATAGGCGAGTAATCCTGGAAAACCGATTAGTAATACAGCCGCGAAGAAACAACCCTCAGCCACTAAATAAAAGTCTTGAATATTCTCTAACTCTTTTTCGCTATATCCAATCCCAATAAAATAGGACAAACTCAGTTTTGTTGGAATGGTAACTACATTAGATGCGTTTTTATAAATAATCTCCCCTTTAAATAAATTGATAGGCATCAAGAATAATGGCAAGGCAATTACTACCGAAGTGATAATGAAAATCGGAATTGGTTTGAGTATTCGTTTTAACATGCCTATTTTTTTTCAAAGTTAACTTTATTTTTACCGAATGAAAAGTAAAATGATTTAGCTGTTAAGTTCAATAGCATAGGTAGAACTTTAATTGAACCCTCTTTGCAATGAAAATTTAACTTTTTCTACAATATGGTCACATTAAGGTTGGTGCAAAGGTCGCGGACAGGATTCGTAATCATTAATTTCTTTTCCTAATTTTACAAAATGGATTTATATTCAAAAAAACAACGTTGGAAAATAGGTTTGTTAATTTTGGCGTTGGCGACCATTGGTGTTTCTTTGTTTGTCTCTAATGACATGGTTTCCAAAATTGCTTCTAAGGAAAAAAACAAAGCGAAACAATGGGCTGATGCGATTCAGAAAAAAGCAGAACTTGTCAAATTCACCAATGCTACTTTTGAACAGCTGCGCGAAAAAGAACGTGAAAAAATTGAAATTGTAGTCCGAGCTCAAAAGGCCTTGCTTAATCCATCCTCATTAGATGCGAACCAAGATGTCGACTTTGCCATGGAAATTATTAATGAAAACAAGGATTTACCTGTCGTTTTACTGGATGATGAGGACAATGTTTCGCAATATAAAAATATCGATACAGCACAATTTAGACGTTCAATTCTTTTTGTAGATAAGGTTTCTTTCAGGAAGGCATTAGAGGATTCAATTAAGAAATGTGCCCTTGATTGGAAGAAAAGCGGACGATTTTTCACCATAAAAGTATTTGATGATTTTTATATGACGTATAGTTATGATGATTCAAGAGCATTAAAAACGTTAGAAAAATCAAGAGATTCCTTACTCTTAGCTTTTAATAGAGACTTGATTGATGGAAGCAATTTAGTGCCAGTTTTATTGCTAAACAGTAAAAGGGACAGTGTAATAGGTAGTAATCTTTCAATAAAGAGTTTGAATCCTAATTCAATAAAGAAGACGATGGCTGATTTTGGCTCACAAAATGCCCCAATAAAAATAGATTTAGGGGAAGGGGGCCAAAATTGGTTGTATTACGATGAAAGTCCTGAAGTCAAACAGCTAATATGGTTTCCTTACATTCAATTTGGCATGATTGCGCTAATTGTTATTGTCGGATATTTGATTTTTTCTACGTATAGAAAGGCGGAACAGAATCAGGTTTGGGCCGGAATGGCAAAGGAAACGGCTCATCAATTAGGAACGCCTCTCTCTTCCTTAATGGCTTGGGTGCAGCACTTAGAACAATCCGATGTTGACCCAATGATCGCCACTGAAATGCAAAAGGATTTAATACGCTTGGAAAAAATAACGGATCGTTTTTCTAAAATTGGCTCAGGGGCTAAATTATTAAACGAGGATTTAGTTGTGACAATAGGCAATAACTTAGAGTATCTTCGTGCACGACTTTCAAGTAAAGTTTTTATCACGATGACAATTAAAGAGGAAAAGGCTTTAGTTGTGCCTCATAATCCTTCCTTGATTGAATGGGTTGTAGAAAATATTTGTAAAAATGCGGTTGATGCAATGGAAGGGGAAGGTAAGTTACTAATCACATTGCATAACGATAATAAGTCAGCTTTTGTTGATATTCAGGACACGGGAAAAGGTCTTACCCCTGCACAATTTAAAGCTATTTTTGAACCCGGCTTTTCAACCAAAAAAAGAGGTTGGGGATTGGGGCTAACCTTAGTGAAGCGAATTGTACAGGATAATCATAAAGGGAAGGTATTTGTCCTTAGGAGCGAAATAGACAAAGGGACCACTTTCAGAATTAGCTTACCCCTATAAATTTTCCAAGTCTACCATTCGCATGGCGATGAACGCTTTTAAAACACGTTCGCCGACACCCGGTATTTCAACATGGATGAGGTAAATACCGGAAGATACGGGGATGTTTTGATGGTTGGTTAAGGTCCAATCTTGGTAGGTTATAGGGCTTTCCTTTTTAAATCTCCGAATTAATTTGCCTTGTGTATTGTAAATTGAAATAGTGCAGATTTCGGGTAAATTGGTTATCTTAATTCGGTTGTCTAATTTGTTTCTTTCATACTCTGAAAAGGCATTGTATGGATTTGGCACAATGTTAATTAAGTTAAGGGTTTCTTGTAATGCCGAAGTGTTATTAGTTAAGGTGGCATTCCCCTCCATTGACCAAGAGTACATGGGTCTTCCATTGTTCTCACCAGTTGCTACATAATTCTTGCATTCTTTATTTATCCTCAATTTAATGGTAACATCACTGGCCATTAAATTTTTTCCTTGTGCAACGATTGGATAAGAGATCCAAGTTAAACTTCCATATAACTCACGTTTCGCTTGTGTGCTATTAGTTTCTACCTCTAACCATTTTGAACGAAGTGCATTATTCGCATTGGTTTCTGCATCTCCAGGTATGTAAGCTGGGAAATCGAATCCTGAGCTATAGCCATTTATGGTGGCTTGTTTGTAACTAAATACATATACTGGATGCATACCACCCATCAATGGGGTTCCTACATTGCTCACAACACGATTGGTTGGATTCCAAACCATATCCGCCCCATTTTCTGCTCCTAAGAATGAATTCTCCCCAAAAGCTAAGTACAAACGTGCACCAGACTCTAAATCAACCGCATAACCTGGGAACCATCCCATTCCTGTACCTGTTCCATCTGGATTACCATTTTTATCTACACTTGGGCTCTTTCGCATTGCACCTGGAGCACATGCACCAACATTCAATGCCGTGTTTCTTCCCAATTCAATTACTGGACAACGCGTCCATAAACTTTTATCATTGGTCATGACAATGTTCAAACTCGGCAAGAAGCTGATAGATGCGTTCGTTTTAGAAGAACCACTAAACGTTCCATAATAAGCCAATGGCATATAATCCGCTTGGTAACCCACTAATCGATGTGGTGCGATAGTTCCTTCTAAAATGGACTCATACACCTGATCGGGATCTGCCCCCACTTCGTCGCGGTAATTACATGGATTCAAATACGGGGGACCATCTGGCAAGCATTCATAGCCTGCGGCACCAATTGTTGATACAGGGGAATAATCACCCGAACGAATCCAATTGCTTGGGAAATAAGCGTCATTATCAGGAACACCCGCTAACCATCTTTTAGATGAATCGGCATATTCAATCGATGAAGAAATCATATCCGTTGTTTTGAAGGAAATATTACCCGAACCAGAAGGGAAGTAATATTTTTCTTGGTGGATTTGAACCGAGATACCCCATTGCGGAATGATTTGTTCATTATCCCCATCAATGGCCATTTCGGAAGAAACCGAATCTAGTAAATTCCCTCCCTTTGAATCATAACGATACACAACCCATGAAGCCGTATCCGCACTATTTCCAGAAGCAGGCGCTGTATAATCCGTGAATTTACACTCAAAATAACCTGGCGCTAAAAGCAATGGATCTACTACTTTAATGTTAATTGGACCTTTACCATAATCGTATTCCGGTGTATCCGAAAATCCTTGAGAAAGAATAGTTGACAAGGTAGAACTTGTAAAATCGATCGGACGATTACCGTTACCATAGCCATCCACACGGGTTATTTTTGGTGAGGATCCATATTCTAAAAAATGTAATGTGCCGCCCGCTTCCGGTGCGGAAATGTGAGTAATTGCCTCTACAGTAGTAACTTCTCCCATTGGAGCTTTTCGGCTTAATATGTATCTTTTCTTTTGGCCGTCAAGTGCAATGGGATCATCTGGTATATAGGTTTTGAAGTTGTTGTGCGCATAGGCAACGGCTATGTAATAATAGCGCTTGAAATTGACTAATTGCGTGCTGCCTTGGGCGAATAAATCTGTTTTGACATTAAAACTATGACGTATGCCCTCATTTTGTGCTGCTACCATTTGAATAGGAACACTAAATCCCAAATCTTCATCGAATTCAAAATTAACAATATTTTCAATATTGTCCTTAATGTCACATTGTGCAACTAATCTTGCTTTGGTAGGATCTTTTAAATCCGAAACTGCTATTTGATTGTTTTTGAGTTGATAAATTTGGTAACCCTGAAATCGATATGATTTATCCGCATTGGGATCATTGGATACAATAAAGGGATCGTTTTCAATATAGTTTTCCTCGTAATTGTTTGAATTTGTTGGATTCGACAACATTAAAATTAATTCATTTTGTAATTCTTGAATTTTTAAAATGGGTGCATGCGGTGCATCAAGTACTTTAAAACAGTTTTCAAAAAGTGCTTGCGCTTTATCATCGGCTCTTCTTAATGATTCCACAGATGTAAAGGGGTCACCGCCGGTGGATCTCGCCCAAACTACACCAACAGTAATGTTATTAACTGCTCCAGGTTTTAAAATAAAAGGTCCTGCAGACTCTACGAATCTTCGGTCATTCGGTGTGTTGTTTGCTGTTTGCTCGGTCCAGTTTGCTTGAGGAACGCCGTTTGTCCCCCAACCTTGGGGATCGGTATCTCCAGGAAACATAAATTCACAGGGTGTATTTGGGTCTGCTTGAGGGTCGGAAATATGACCGCTACCCCCGTAAACAAATTTGGTCCCGTCTTTCCAAAATCCTCTCAAATAATTATAGTAATCTGCCGCACTTGTTGGGTCCGTTTGGTTAACGTTGGCGCCATTCGTTGTATTGGAATAATATAAAAAGCGGCGCATTCCGAAGCGCTCATTGTCAATTACGCCATCTCCATAACCAATTCCATTAAGCGCTTCGTTATCGCCAATTCCAAAGGCATTATCGATACCATCATTGTCTTGAAATGGTCCCTCAAAAAAATCTACACCAACGGCAGGTGGGGAATAGCCATAGCCCTTGTATCCTGAATTATCACCATCAAAATTATCACCGTTGTAATAATATCCAAGACCTCTATTTACATCGCAACCGGTATAATCATCATAAGGATCACCAAGTGCACCGTCGGTGAAAAATCCGAAATAGGTATTATAGAGTGTCTGGGTACCCCGATTTATTAATTCGTAATTATAAAAAGTCATATTGTTCACTTCATCATTGGAAGCAAATGCAAAAGCTTGCGCTCTGATTTCCATTCCAATTGGATCGGCTCCTGTTTCAGTATGGATATTTCCTTTATCATTCATTACCCACCAAAAGTTTTGGTCTCCATACAAGGATACGGTTCTGTCAACGCTGCATTGTTTATTTTTTTTAATGTCGTACCAGGGATAATCACCGTCAAGATGGTTGTAATTCCCATCGCTATTGAAATCGAAAAAAGGTGCTAAATAATAATCTTGACCCAAACTAACATCGCCATGTGCCGGCCAATTTTTTATAATTTCTGGAACTTGATAATTAGGAAATAATTCGGTTTGTGTTGATGTCCCATTACTTTGATCGGCAAGCCCCGCTTCATACCAAGCACTGAATTCGCGCACCATGTCCTGAGTTGTGATAAAATGCTTGTCGTATTTGTTGCAAGTTTCATAGGAGGTTTCTGCATAAATTTGTGATAATGGTCCTGTCCAATAATCTTGTCCATTCCGGTATCGTAATGCGGCAAGTTTTAATTGATTATTTATATCTGTTCCGCCCAGCCATAAAGCTGAGGTAAAAAGGGCCATTACACCAGAATTTTTTGGAACCTCATACTGAGCATAATTCTGCCCAGGAATCTGCCAAAGGTTGCCCGCGGTATGAATCATGGCACGAACGTTATTCAACTCTAAATAGGTGGTCGTAGTCGGGGGCGTACAACCAGCAGCCTTTGGTGGTGGTGTTTTGAGTTTGTAGGTGGTGGTGTAACCCTGCCCGTGAGCAGTAATGCTAATTAGAAAAAAAAGAATGCAAACGTATTTTATCATCATTTTTTTAAGTGATGAAATTACACAGAATTTATTATAAAAATGACATGTCTCTTTTACTCATTCAATAACAACTCAATATCTTGAATTAATTCGGTGATTTCTTCTGGATTCGTGCCATCGTAATATCCCCTAATTCGCTTCTTTTTGTCCACTAAAACAAAATTATTGGTGTGAATAAAATCGCTACCCGCATCTCCTAAATTAGTTGCCTCTGCTGGTTTTAGTACAAAAAAAGATTTTCTTGCCAAGGAATAAAGGGATGATTTAGTGCCTGTTAAAAAATGCCATTGTCCTTTTTGGTAACCGTGTTGAACGGCATAAGTCTTAAGTGTTTCGCTGTTATCTGTTTCAGGGTCAACTGTAAAGCTAAGTATTTTAACACTTTTGTTGCCCTTGTATGTTTTTTGAATGCGTTGCATTTGTTGATTCATAATGGGACAAATACTCTTGCAAGTCGAGAAAAAATACTCTGCTACAAATACCTTGTTTTCTATTTCCTTTTGTGTAATCGTTCTTCCATCTTGATTGGTAAAACTGAAATCACCTATTGTATGACCTTGTCCTACGGCAAGCAATTCAGGATCAACTAACTCTTTTTTTAAATCAGTAGGATTAATTATTGGTAGTGGTTTATTTGTATTTTTTCGAAACATGTTGTAGCTAATAGCAACACAAATTATCAAAATAACCAGTATAAATACAATTCTTTTCATTTGGCAAAATTAGCAATAAAGCCTATTAATCACTTGTTTTTTTTCCAGTGAATCAAGCCAAAAATTGATAAAATAAGGTTGGCTAAAAACAACAATTCTGTTAGATAAAGCTGGTTGTAATGAAATAGAATCATGGAAAGAAGGTTCAATAGAATCCAATAATACCAATTTTCTAGAATTATCTTAGTAGTAAGATAGGTCGCTAGAATGCAAAAAACTGCAATAAATGCATCGAAATAAGGCATTTTCTGACCTTCCAAAGAAAATTTATTTCCTAGTAGTAATGTAATGGCTATGCCTAATGAAATAATTATTATATGCTGAGAAACACTCCATGAACGGGGTATAATTTGTATTTGTTTTTTCCATGACCACCAACCGTAGCATCCTAACCCAATGTAAAATAGTTGTAGAATTGATTGGAAGAAAAGGTTGGTCTTATAAAATATATATAAATAAAGCAGGGAGCTTAGTATGCCAAATGCCCAAGCGGTCGGTTTTTTTATTATAATAAAAACCATGTACATTAACCCGAGGAGAACGGCTGTTAATTCTAAATAAAACAAGCTTTTACTAGTATAAAAGATGTTTTTTACTTTGGTTTCTCCAACCGGCATCTGATTTATAATCAGCAAAGAAAATTACTAAATCAGCATCTGATTTATAATCGCAAAAATATATGGGAAACTTAGCATCTGACTTATAATTGGTAAAAAACCAAAGGCCATCATTTCCGCTTGCGTCAGACTTATAACTGCATTTATACACCACTAAATCAGCATCTGATTTATAGTTGGCAACAAAAACCTTCACTTTCGCATCAGATTTATAATTAACCGAGTAGAAGGTCTGTGCAGTTAGTGAAAATTGAGAGCAAAAGATAAATAGTAATAAGGATAGGACGGCTACTTTCATGAGATGAATTTTTTAGATAGTAAAGTTAACTAATATATTTTTTTAATTGTGCTGAGTTTTGGAATTAAGATTGTCTTGTTCAAAACTAAAATCAATTTGCGGCTCCCACAATTTTTATTTGTACAAATTTGCATATAACAAAACAAACTATGAAAGTTACATCTATTTTTCGGCTTCTATTTTTCTGTGTACTAGTTTCATCCTGTGTATCAGGAAAAAAATACAAGGAACTTGTAGAGCGAGAAAAGGTTTGCTCTGAAGAATTAGAAAAATTTAAGCGTAGCAGCTTGGATTTTGAATCAAAATACAAAGACTTTCAAGTTTTATATGATGTAGCGGCAGCTGATTTGGCAAAAATAAAAAAGGACACCTCTGTTTTGGGAGAGAAGTATCGTCAACTTTTTCAAAGTTTTAAGGTGCTAACAGCTGAAAATGATGCATTGGAAAAATCATTTGATTTATACAAATCCTTAAATGCGAAAGAATCAACTGCCTTACAAAAGCAATTGGAGGCAAAATCAATTGAAATACAACGTAAAACAGAGGAATTGATGGCCTTGGATGCCGAATTAAAATCGAAGGAAAAGCTTTTGGCTGAAAGGGAACAGCGGGTTAATGAACTAGAAGAGATGCTGAGTCGCCAAGAAGGCACCCTCAAAGCGCTTAAAGATAAAGTAGCAGCAGCTTTGAGCGGATTCGAAAATAAAGGTTTGAAGGTAGAACAAAAAAATGGCAAAATTTACGTGAGTCTCGAAGCTAAACTTTTATTTAAGTCGGGTAGTATTGTGGTGGAGGCGGAAGGTAAAAAAGCCCTCATTGAAATTGGTAAAGCGCTTGAATTAGAAAAGGACTTGGAAATAGTTGTAGAGGGCCACACGGATTCAGATAAATTAGCAAGCGCCTCTTTTCCAAGAAATAACTGGGAATTATCAGTGTTGAGAGCTACCGCTGTTACTGAAATCATGCTTGCCAATTGCAGCATGTCTCCAAAGCAAATTATGGCAGCTGGAAGAGGAGAGTTTCATCCAGTGGATGTGAACGACAAAGCAAAAAATAGGCGAATAGAAATTATCATTTCACCAAATCTAGATGCCTTATTTGAAATTATCTCGCAAGATTAATCTTTAAAGCTTTAATCATCAAATAACTTCGCGGGGCAAAAACAAACAGTGACCTTGCAAACTTTGGTAAAAAAAATTACTTTTGTCCCCAAATTAACGATTAAATAAAAAATAGTCAATGGAAAAATTTATGATTTACGTACCAATAGCTATGGCTATAATCGGCCTGCTTTTTATGGCAATTAAACGATCTTGGGTATTAAAACAAGATGCTGGTGATGGGAAAATGAAAGAAATTTCTGATTACATATATGAAGGAGCTTTGGCTTTTCTTAAAGCTGAATATCGTTTATTGTCCATTTTTGTCGTTTTAGCGAGTATTGTATTGGCTGGAATTTCATTCATCGTTCCAACGACTCATATATTAATTGTTGTGGCCTTTATTTTTGGAGCTTTCTTTTCAGCTTTAGCGGGTAATATGGGAATGAAAATAGCTACAAAAACAAATGTTAGAACAACGCAAGCTGCTCGTTCAAGTTTACCACAAGCATTGAAAGTATCTTTCGGTGGCGGAACAGTTATGGGTCTTGGAGTTGCTGGTTTAGCTGTTTTAGGCCTTACGGCTTTCTTTATTTTCTTCTTCCACTTTTTCATGGGTGGCAAATGGGAGTCTGCAATGTTTGGTGGACAATTGAGAACACCAAATGAATTGATGACAATCGTTTTGGAAACATTAGCTGGATTTTCTTTAGGAGCTGAATCAATTGCTTTGTTTGCACGTGTTGGTGGTGGTATTTATACGAAAGCGGCAGATGTAGGTGCTGATTTAGTTGGAAAAGTTGAAGCTGGAATTCCAGAAGATGATCCTCGTAATCCTGCAACAATCGCAGATAACGTAGGTGATAACGTAGGAGACGTTGCCGGAATGGGTGCCGATTTATTTGGTTCTTATGTGGCAACCGTATTAGCGGCCATGGTTCTTGGTAACTATGTGATTAAAGATATGGGTGGTAAAATTATGGATGCATTTGGAGGAATTGGACCAATTCTATTACCGATGTCTATTGCTGGCTTTGGCATTCTGTTTTCAATTATTGGAACTATGCTCGTTAAAATTACTAGTAATGATGCCAAAGAAGCACAAGTTCAAAAAGCATTGAATATCGGTAACTGGGTGTCCATTATCTTGACGGCGATTGCTTGTTATTTTTTAGTAATGTGGATGTTACCTGCTACCATGAAAATGAGTTTCTTTGGTGAAGGTGTTAAGGATATTTCATCCATGCGTGTGTTTTATGCTACCTTAGTTGGTTTGGTTGTTGGTGGCGCGATCTCTTCTGTAACAGAATATTATACAGGATTAGGCACGAAGCCAGTATTGAAAATTGTACAAAAATCTTCTACCGGTGCAGGAACGAACGTAATTGCGGGTCTTGCAACTGGAATGATTTCTACTTTTCCAACGGTCATTTTATTTGCAGCTGCCATCTGGGG
>Ga0247844_1004100_pt1 | contig 20206 bp, 18 predicted proteins | sample LaCtaG_FD_192421 | JGI IMG/M metagenome (GOLD analysis project Ga0247844, IMG submission 192421) | Freshwater microbial communities from meromictic Lake La Cruz, Castile-La Mancha, Spain - LaCruzMarch201714.5m_1 | ecosystem: Environmental > Aquatic > Freshwater > Lake | place: Spain: Castile-La... | reverse complement strand
TATTTTGCAAAATTAATTAATTCATGAATTCAACCGACGACGACGCTGGAACCCCTGTTTCCGTCAAAATTCGCGAGCGCATCAACGCGGCTCGCAAACGTTTTAACGCCAACGACAATATTTCTGAATTTATTCAGCCCGGCGAGTTAGAAACTTTGCTCGACGAAGTGGAAGAAAAAATGCGTGGTGTTTTGACCAGTTTAGTGATCGACACCGAGCGCGATCACAACACTGGAAACACTGCCCGCCGCGTGGCCAAGATGTACCTCAACGAAGTCTTTCGCGGACGCTACGTCGCAGCACCTGCGATCACTGAATTCCCCAACGCGGAACACCTCAACGAGCTCATGATCGTCGGGCCCATTACCGTGCGCAGCGCTTGCAGCCACCATTTTTGCCCGGTGATTGGAAAAATTTGGATCGGTGTTTTGCCCAATGAACACACCAATGTTATCGGCTTAAGCAAATACGCCCGTTTGGCCGAATGGGTCATGGGCCGGCCCCAGATTCAAGAAGAGGCGGTGGTTCAACTGGCTGATTTGATTCAAGAAAAAACCCAACCCGATGGCTTGGCCATTGTGATGGAGGCAAGCCACTACTGCATGTCTTGGCGTGGCGTGAAAGACATGGACAGCAAAATGATCAATTCGGTCATGCGTGGCGTCTTCCTGAAAGATCCCAACTTGCGCCGCGAATTTTTGTCCCTCATTCCTAAGAAAGGCTGACCCTATGTTGGTTCGACTGCTTTACGCCAGCCGCGCGATTGACCCTGCTTCTGCGGCTATCGATGAAATCTTGCTCCAATCGCGCCAGGGCAATCCTAGCTCCGGCATCACAGGAATCTTGTGCTACGGCGGCGGGATTTTTTTGCAAGCGATTGAAGGCGGTCGCAACGCGGTGAGCGAGCTTTACAGCCATATCCAGCGCGACCCGCGCCACAAGGACGTGGTGCTTTTGCACTACGAAGAAATCTCTGAGCGGCGTTTTAGCGGTTGGACCATGGGCCAAGTCAATATGTCCAAAATCAATGCCAGCATCTTGCTGAAATATGCAGAAAAGCCGGAGCTCGACCCTTACAGCGTTTCGGGAAAAGTCTCTTTGGCGCTGCTTGAAGAACTGATGGCCACCGCCTCCATCATCGGACGCGCCTAATTGCGGCTGAAGCAATGAAGCCTTTGCTGGGTTGCGATTTCTCGAGCAGCCCCAGCAAACGCAAAAACATCGTCTTGGCCTGGGGTGCATCTGATGGCCAGCGGGTGCAAGTGCAACGCCTTGAACGTCTCACGAGCCTGTCTGATTTTTTATCGGCCTTGCAAGAGGAAGCTGCGTGGATAGGTGGTTTTGATTTGCCTTTTGGCTTACCGCGTGAGCTGGTCGAAACGCTGGGTTGGCCCACCGACTGGGCCGCCTGCATGGACTACTACGCGTCGCTTTCTCGCGCTGATATTCGCGCCCAGTTTTCCGCCTTTTGTAACGCCCGCCCGGTGGGCTCCAAGTTTGCGCACCGCGCAACCGATGGGCCCGCAGGCTCTAGCCCGTCGATGAAATGGGTTAACCCGCCAGTGGCTTACATGCTCCATGCCGGTGTGCCCCTGCTGCGGCAAGCTAGCGCATATTTCCCGGGCTTACAGACGACGCAGCAGGATGCAAAACGAATTGCCTTAGAGGCCTATCCGGGAATGTTGGCGAGAAAGGTCTTGGGCGCTCGCAGCTACAAAAATGACGACAAGGCCAAGCAAACGCCTGAACGGCTGATTGCCCGCAAAGACCTGGTGAATGCCTTGGAGCTGGGGCAGTGTGGACTCGATCTGCGTTTAAAACTCAGCCACGCCCAGCGCGACGCTTTGGTTGAAGACGCCTCGGGTGACGCGCTAGACGCAGTGCTCTGCCTTATGCAAGCGGCCTGGGCTCAAAAGCAAGGACCGGCTTGGTTCGGATGTCCGCCCACCATGGATTCGCTTGAAGGGTGGATTATTGGCGCTTAGAAAATCGGTAATTTTGGGTAATTTAACGTGACATTTTGAATTGCTAAATGTGCAATACTCAGATTGCTTCTTTCCTTAAAGCCTGCCCATTTCACCCGACTCATGCCCTCATCCAAGTTCACCTACAACGCGCCGTCAGGCGCACCTGGGCACAGTGTCAAAGAAGAGCAGATTGAATACGGCTTCATCGGCAAACTGCAAAGCCTGAAATACACCTACCGCGAAGACATCCGCGACCGTGCAGCGCTAGAGCGCAACTTTCGTGAAAAATTTGAGGCACTCAATCGTGTCAACTTAAGTGATGGCGAATTTGCCCGCTTGTTAGACGACATCGTCACACCCGACGTTTTCACTGCCGCCCGCACCCTGCGCGAGCGCAACTCATTCACGCGTGACGACGGCACGCCGCTCAACTACACCTTGGTCAATATCAAAGACTGGTGCAAAAACACCTTTGAGGTGGTTAACCAGCTGCGCATCAACACTGATTACAGCCACCACCGCTATGACGTGCTCATCCTCATTAACGGGGTGCCCTGCGTACAGGTGGAACTGAAGACGCTCACCGTCAACCCGCGCCGCGCCATGGAGCAAATCGTTGACTACAAAAACGATCCGGGCAACGGCTACAGCAAAACCTTGTTGTGCTTCTTGCAGTTGTTCATCGTCAGCAACCGCACCAACACCTATTACTTCGCCAATAACAACACGCGCCACTTTGCATTTAACGCGGACGAGCGCTTCTTGCCCATCTATCAGTTCGCCGACGAAGCCAATACCAAGATCAACCACCTGGATGACTTTGCCCAGAAGTTCTTGCCCAAATGCACGCTGGGCGAAACCATCAGTCGCTACATGGTGCTGGTGGCCAGCGAGCAAAAGTTGCTCATGATGCGTCCCTATCAGGTGTACGCCGTCAAGGCCATCGTGGACTGCATTCACGATAACTCTGGCAACGGCTACATCTGGCACACCACGGGCAGCGGCAAAACGCTTACCTCGTTCAAAGCATCTACGCTGCTCAAAGACAACCCTGACATTGAGAAATGCCTCTTTGTGGTGGACCGTAAAGACTTGGACCGTCAAACCCGCGAAGAGTTCAACCGCTTCCAAGAAAACTGCGTCGAAGAAAACACCAACACCGCCAGCTTGGTGCGTCGCCTGCTGTCTGACGACTATGCCGATAAGGTCATCGTCACCACCATCCAAAAGTTGGGCCTGGCGCTTGACGAGAACAGCAAGCGCAACAAGCAACGCACCAACAGCGGCCAAGCCACCTACAAAGAACAGCTCGCGCCGCTGCAAGACAAACGCATCGTCTTCATCTTTGACGAATGCCACCGCTCGCAGTTTGGTGAGAACCACAAAGCCATCAAAGCTTTCTTCCCCAAGGCGCAGTTGTTTGGCTTTACCGGCACGCCCATTTTTGAAGACAACGCCAGCCGTACTCAGATTGAAGACGAGCAAGCCAGCCTGCGCACCACTGAAGACATCTTTCAAAAGCAGCTGCACGCCTACACCATCACCCACGCCATTGAAGACGCCAACGTGCTGCGCTTTCATGTGGACTACTTCAAGCCTGAAGGTAAGAATGTGCCAAAGCCCGGCGAGGCGCTGGCTAAGAAAGCCGTGATTGATGCCATCTTGGCCAAGCACGACACCGCCACCGCAACCCGCCGTTTTAACGCTGTGCTGGCCACCGCCAGCATCAACGACGCCATTGAATACCACGCACTATTTAAAGAAGCACAAGCGGCAAAGCATGCCGCTGACCCCAGCTTCGTACCGCTCAACATCGCTTGCGTGTTTTCACCGCCCGCCGAAGGCAACGCTGATGTGCAGCAAATTCAAGAAGATTTGCCGCAAGAAAAGCAAGACAACCAAGTTGACCCTGACAGCAAAAAAGCCGCGCTCAAAGCCATCTTGGCCGACTACAACACCCGCTTTGGCACCAACCACCAGCTGAGCGAGTTCGATCTGTACTACCAAGACGTTCAAAAGCGCATCAAAGACCAGCAGTGGCCCAACGCTGACTACCCGGCCGCCAAGAAGATTGACATCACCATCGTGGTGGACATGCTGCTGACCGGCTTTGATAGCAAATACCTCAACACCCTGTATGTGGACAAGAACCTCAAGCACCACGGCTTGATACAGGCGTTCTCGCGCACCAACCGCGTGCTGAACGGCACCAAGCCCTACGGCAACATCCTCGACTTCCGTTCGCAAAAAGAAGCGGTCGATGCTGCCATTGCTTTGTTCTCTGGCGAAAAGAGCGAAGAAAAAGCCCGCGAAATTTGGCTGGTGGACAAAGCCCCTGTCGTCATCGAAAAGCTTCAAGGTGCAGTGCAGCGCCTAGAAGACTTCATGAAAACCCAAGGTCTGCCTTGCACGCCTGAGGCTGTGCCACAGCTCAAGGGTGACGAAGCGCGTGCCGCCTTCATTGGCCACTTCAAAGAAGTGCAGCGTCTCAAAACCCAGCTTGACCAATACACCGACCTCACGCCCGACAACACCGATGCGATTGAACACATCTTGCCCAAAGAAGCGCAACAAGGCTTCAAAGGCGTGTATATCGAAACCGCGCAGCGCCTCAAGGCGCTGCAAGACAAAACAGGCAATGACGAAGAAGGCAAGAACACCACCGACGAGGTAGACCAGCTCGACTTTGAGTTTGTGCTGTTTGCCAGCGCCGTCATTGACTACGACTACATCGTGGGCCTCATGTCGCGCTTCTCTAGCCAAGCGCCGGGCAAGCAGAAGATGACCAAAGAAGAACTCATTGGCCTCATCTGTGCCGATGCCAAGTTCATGAATGAGCGTGACGACATTGCCGCCTACATCAACACCCTCAAAGCAGGCGAAGGTCTGAGCGAAGCCGCCATCCGCGAAGGCTATGTTCGCTTCAAAAAAGAGAAAGACAGCGCAGAGCTGTCCGCCATTGCCGCCCAACACAAGCTGGCCCCCGACGCCCTGCAAGCCTTTGTAGACAACACCTTGCAGCGCTTGATTTTGGACAGCGACGCCCTGAGCGACCTCATGACCCCACGGGACTTGGGCTGGAAAGCCCGCGCCCAAGCCGAGACGGCCTTGATGGCCGAGCTGATTCCGCTGCTGACCAAACGCGCCCAAGGGCGTGAGATTTCGGGCTTGAGCGCGTATGAGCATTGAACCTCTGCGTGAAAACCACCGCGTTGAGCTCAAGCGCGAGCTCACCCCTGAGCTTGACCTGGAAAAAGAAGTCGTCGCCTTCCTGAACAGCCACGAAGGCGGCTTCATCTACATCGGTGTGGATAACACCGGCCAACGCGTCGGCGTGGCCGATGTGGATGGCGACATGCTCAAGGTCAAAGACCGCATCAAAAACAACATCAGCCCCTCGGCCATGGGCTTGTTTGATGTGCTCGAAGAAGAAGGCCCGCCGGGCGTGTGCTGCATCAAGGTCATTGTGGCCAGTGGCAGCGAAAAGCCCTACGCCAAAAAGAAATACGGCCTGAGTGAAAAAGGCTGCTTTGTGCGCGTGGGCAGCGCCGCCGAGCCCATGCCCACCGCCATGATTGAGCGGCTGTTTGCCAACCGCACCCGTAACTCGATTGGCAAAATCAAAGCACACCGCCAAACCCTGAGCTTTGAACAACTGCGCATTTACTACGAGGAAAAGCGCAAACCCCTGGGCCGACAATTCAAAACCAACCTAGAGCTCACCACCGAAGACGGCGCACTCAACTACGCCGCCTATTTGCTGGCCGACGAAAACGGCATGTCCATCAAAGTGGCCAAGTACCAAGGCAAAAACCGCGTGCACCTGATTGAGAGCAACGAATACGGTTACTGCTCCCTCATCAAAGCCACCAAAGCCGTGCTCGACAAGCTGGAGTTAGAGAACAAAACCGCCAGCACCATCACCGCCAAAGAGCGCATCGACGTGCGCCTGTGGAGCCCCGTGGCCCTGCGCGAGGCGGTCATCAACGCCATCGTCCACAACGACTACAGTCGCGAAGCGCCACCCAAGTTTGAAATCTTTGCCGACCGCATCGAAATCACCTCGGCCTGCGCCCTGCCCGAAGGGCTGACCCCTGCTGAGTTTTTTGAGGGCTACTCCATCCCCCGCAACAAAGAGCTCATGCGCGTCTTCAAAGACCTGGAGATGGTGGAACACCTGGGCTCGGGCCTGCCGCGCATTACCAAGTTTTATGGGCCAGAGTGCTTTCGCTTCACCGACAACTTTTTGCGCATCACCTTTGCAGCCAGCAGGCCGGTGCATGAAGAAGAGGCGACCGACCCCGTCACCACGCAAGTAACCGAACAAGTAACCGAACAAGTAACCGAACAAGTACGTCGCCTGTGCGTGACTCTGGGGCAGGAGGCCAAAGGCACAAAAGAACTGATGCAGTTGCTGGGTCTCAAGCACCGACCAAGCTATTTAGAAGGCTATTTGAACCCGGCCTTGCAGCAGAATTTTGTGGAGCCGACCCAGCCAGACTCACCGCGCAGCCCCACACAAAAATACCGCCTTACCGCACAAGGAAAGGCCTTGTTGAAATGAACTTGTCTTGCACCATTCGCCGCGCCGCCCGCACCGTTAATTACGGCGAAATCGCCACAATTAAGAATCAGGTAGGGGTCGTCACCTGGCCGTGCAGCCTGCTGGCCGATCACCACATCAAGAGGCTGGCACGATGAGCAGTGAGAAAACAAAGCTGGTGCCCAATCTGCGGTTTCCGGAGTTTTTGGATTCTGCGGCTTGGGAAAGTAGAAAGGTCGATGACTTGGTTGACACGATCACGCCCCCCAAGAAGCTCCCAACGGCGACTTACGCGTCCTCTGGCAGGTTTCCGATCATCGACCAATCACAGTCCGCTATCTGTGGCTGGACAGATGACGAAAAAGCCCTGATTGAAGAAACCTTCCCTCTTGTGATTTTTGGGGATCACACTTGCATCTTGAAGCTCATTGACCATCCCTTCGCCCAAGGGGCTGATGGCATCAAGATTCTCAAGACTCGTCCAAAGATCGGGGCGCAATACCTTTATCAATTCCTCAGTTATCGACCTGTAGTCACCGAGGAATACAAGCGGCATTTCTCTATCCTGAAGGAGAAAGCGGTCTTCTTTCCCGAATTCAAATCGGGGGAACAACAAAAAATCGCCGACTGCCTGAGTTCCTTGGACGAACTGATCGCCGCACAAGCACGCAAAGTTGAAGCCCTCAAAACCCAAAAAAAAGGACTGATGCAACAGCTTTTTCCTAGCGAAGACGAGACCCAACCGCGTCTGCGGTTTCCTGAGTTTCGGGATGCGGAGGAATGGAAGCCAACAAAAATCGGAGCCATCGGAAACTTTTACTACGGGAAAAGTGCACCCAAATGGTCATTAGAGGAAAGTGCTTCGACCCCGTGCGTTCGATATGGCGAGCTTTACACGAAGTTCGGAGCCGTCATCACTGAAACGTATTCAAGAACCAACATAGATCCGAACAATTTGCGGTTTAGTAAAGGTGGCGAAATCCTTGTTCCGCGCGTAGGTGAAAAACCAGAAGATTTTGCAAAATCTTGTAGTTACCTCCCACTCGCAAACATTGCTATTGGTGAAATGATCAGCGTGTTTGAAACTGAACAGAACCCCTTGTTCTACACCCACTACTTTAGGAATCTCTATAGACAGTTCGCAGCGGTAGTCGAGGGGCAAAACGTAAAAAATTTGTACTACACGGAGCTGGAACCCATCGCTATATCTTGTCCAACTCTCGATGAACAAAAACGCATCGCCGATTGCCTCACTCCCCTTGACAATCTGATCACCGCCGCCACCCAAGAGTTCAACATCCTCAAGACTCACAAGAGGGGGTTAATGCAACAGCTTTTTCCGTCACTAGAGGTTGTTAACGCATGAGCGGAAATCAGAAAATCCAACGGTTCGAGAGCTTGCAAAAGCTTGTGATTCGGTTGCGTGATGACTTATATGGTGGCAATCAAGACTTTGTGCTGCTCTACGCCTACAACGGCACGGGCAAGACACGACTGTCAATGGATTTCAAGAACGCAGGAAAACACAGCGTTAAAAAGAGGCATCCCTTCGGTGATGTTCCGTTGTCAATTGACGATGGTGAACATGCAGTAGATGTGATTGAAGGTGACACTCTGTATTTCAACGCCTTCACCGAAGACCTTTTTTCTTGGGATAACGATTTAGAGAAAGACAGCGAGCGTCGGCTTTATATCAACGCTGAGTCAAAGTTTTTTAAAGGTCTCAAAGACTTGGCGCTTGATGAGCGCATCGGTTTCTACCTTGCGCGTTACGCAGACTTTTTGTTTGACATCGACTACGACCAATGGACTGTCAGTTTTCGCAAGGGCGATGCACAGCACATCAAGGTATCGCGTGGTGAAGAAAATATCTTCATCTGGTGCTTGTTTTTGGCCATCTGCGAACGAGTGATTGACGGAGCGGAGTCTTATGAATGGGTGAAGTACATCTACATTGATGACCCGATTACCTCATTGGATGACAACAACGCTATTGCTGTGGCGAGTGATCTGGCTAAGCTGCTCCGCAAGGCCAAAGGTCGTACCAAGCAGGGTGTTGCGGTTTCGGCTGACGGCGAGAGGGCGGAATGGAAGGTAGTTGCGCCCATCAAAGCTGTGGTTTCCTCACACCATGCTCTGTTTTTCAATGTCGTATGCAACGAGTTGAAAACCGATAGACACAAGAAATATTTTCTGCACCGCCCTGAGCGCGGCGACACCTATACGCTGCGGGCCACAGATGACACGCCGTTTTTTCATCACGTCGCCATGCTGGCAGAAATAAAAAGAGCGGCAGATAGCGATAAGTTGTTTACCTTTCACTTTAATATCTTGCGCAGTATTTTGGAGAAGACCGCTACATTCTTTGGGCGTGATGATTTTTCAGCCTGCATTCATGGCCTTGAGGATTCCGAATTGTTTGCACGTGCCCTCAATTTGCTGAGCCACGGCAAATATGACATTTACCAACCGATGGAAATGGTGGATGACAACAAGAAGCTATTCCGTCAGATCTTGGATGCCTTTTTAGGCCGCTACGAGTTCTCTTTGCCAGAGATTTTTGGGCATGCGGCTAAAGATGCCAATAGAGTCGTGCCTGCATGATGTTCTTAAGCTCAACGTGCATGCAATCAGTTGTCAAGGATTCCTTGACAACTGTCGCGCACGAGAACTGTCAAGGAATTCTTGACAGTTCAAGTCTCAGAGCCTTGTTAGCAACTACCGAGAAATCCTCGGTACTTCACAACGGATAAAGGGAGACCAAATGACCTCCAAAACCCCAAAGTCATCTAACGCACCAGCGCTCCAGGCCGAAGGCATTACCCCTTTGCTGAGTAGCTTGCGCCAACTCATCGCCGAATCACGTCAGCAAGTGCTGCGTGCGGTGGATGCGGTGCAGGTGCAGACCTATTGGCATGTCGGGCGGCACATTGTGGAGTTTGAGCAAGGCGGTGCGCAGCGGGCAGCTTATGGGCGTGGACTGCTGACACAGCTGGGGCAAACGTTGACGGCAGAGTTTGGGCGCGGTTTTGAAGAGCGCAATTTACGCAATACGCGTGCCTTTTATGCGATCTTCCCAAATTGGAACGCACTGCGTTCCGAATTGAGCTGGACGCACTACCGCCTGTTGCTGCGGGTGGACAGTTGCGTTTGTGGCGCGTCAGCAGCGCATCAGCACCGAAACGCAAGACTTCTACATCGACCTGGTGTTTTACAACTACCTGCTCAAATGCTTTGTGCTGATCGATCTGAAAACCGGGCCACTGACGCACCAAGACGTTGGGCAGATGGACATGTATGTGCGCATGTACGACGAGCTGCGCCGAGGCGAAGGCGACAACCCCACGGTGGGCATTTTGCTGTGCGGCAGCAAAGACCAATCGGTGGCACGTTACTCGGTGCTCAACGGCAGCGAACAATTGTTTGCCAGCAAATACCGCCTGATATTGCCCAGCGAGGAAGAGCTGCGCCTAGAGCTGCAACGCGACCGCCAAGCCATTGAAGAACATAAAAATTTGAGCATTGAAGACGACACCCCATGACCGAACAAAACCAAAAACAACTAGGCAAGACGCTGTGGAGCATTGCCGACCAGCTGCGCGGCTCGATGGACGCAGACGACTTTCGCGACTACATGCTGTCGTTTCTGTTCTTGCGCTACCTGTCTGACAACTATGAGGCTGCGGCCCAAAAAGAGCTGGGTGCTGACTATCCCAAGCTAGACGCTGAGGCCAAGCAAGTACCGCTGGCCGTTTGGTATGCCGCCAACGCCGCCGACGTCCCCGCGTTTGAAAAGCAAATGCGCCGCAAGGTGCATTACGTCATTCAACCAGCGCATTTGTGGAGCAGCGTGGCCAACATGGCCCGCATGCAAGACGGTGAGTTGCTCAACATGTTGCAAGCGGGTTTCAAGTACATCGAAAACGAATCGTTCGAGAGCACTTTTGCAGGCCTGTTCTCCGAGATTGACTTGGGCTCATCCAAATTGGGCAAGGGCTACAGCGAACGCAATGCCGTGCTGTGCACAGTGATTCAAAAAATTGCCGAAGGCTTGGCCGATTTTTCGACCGACATCGACGCCTTGGGCGATGCTTATGAATATTTGATTGGCCAATTCGCCGCAGGCTCGGGTAAGAAGGCGGGCGAGTTTTATACGCCGCAACAAATCTCGGACATCCTTTCCACCATCGTCACACTGGACAGCCAAGAGCCGAAGACCGGCGCAAAGCAAAGGCTAGAAAGCGTGATGGACTTTGCCTGCGGCTCGGGTTCGCTGCTGCTGAACGTACGCAAGCGCATGGGGCCGCACGGCATTGGCAAGATTTACGGCCAAGAGAAAAACATCACCACCTACAACTTGGCACGCATGAACATGCTGTTGCATGGGGTGAAGGACACCGAGTTTGAAATTTTTCACGGCGACACACTGACCAACGAGTGGGACAAGCTGCGCGAGCTGAACCCCGCCAAAAAGCCATCGTTCGACGCCATCGTGGCCAACCCTCCCTTTAGCTTGCGCTGGGATGCCAGCGAGGCCATGGCTGACGATGTGCGCTTTAAAAACCACGGCTTGGCCCCGAAGTCGGCCGCAGACTTTGCCTTTTTGCTGCACGGTTTTCACTTCCTCAAAGACGAAGGGGTGATGGCCATCATCTTGCCGCACGGCGTGTTGTTCCGTGGCGGTGCAGAAGAACGCATTCGCACCAAGCTGCTCAAAGACGGGCACATCGACACTGTCATTGGCTTGCCGTCCAACCTGTTTTATTCCACCGGCATTCCGGTGTGTATCTTGGTGCTCAAGAAGTGCAAAAAGCCGGACGATGTGTTGTTCATCAACGCAGCCGATCACTTTGACAAAGGCAAGCGCCAAAACCAACTGAGCGAAGCGCACATTGCCAAAATCATTGACACCTACCAACACCGCAAGGTGGAGGACCGCTATTCCAAGCGGGTGGATATGGCCGAGATTGAGAAGAACGACTTCAACCTGAATATCTCGCGCTACATCAGCACGGCGGTGGCAGACGCCGAGATTGATTTGTCGGCCACGCACCAGCAGCTGGTGAGCATTGAAGCGGACATCAAGGCCGCCAAGGATAAACACAATGCCTTTTTGAAAGAATTGGGCTTGGATTTGTTGCCTTAATAAAAATTTCTAGATTTTTAAGCCAAACCGTTAGCGTTTACCATGGCCCCACTTCAATCCCCCAATTAACAAGCGCCAGGGGAGCGCTAAAAACAAGGAAAAACCGACATGGGTGCGCAGTGGAAAGCAAAAGGCAAAGAATTGGCCGCGAACGCCAAAGGCCGGGCCTTTGGAAAATTAGCCAAAGACATCATGATCGCGGCCCGCAATGGTGCAGACCCGGCTTCCAACGCTCGGTTGCGCTTGGTGGTGGAGCAGGCCAGAAAAATCTCCATGCCCAAAGAAACCTTAGACCGGGCCATCAAAAAGGGCGCGGGGCTGACCGGAGAATCGGTCAGTTTTGAGCACGTGATTTATGAAGGCTTCGCGCCCCACCAAGTGGCGGTGATGGTGGAGTGTTTGACCGACAACGTCAACCGCACTGCGCCTGAGATGCGGGTGTTGTTTCGAAAAGGTCAACTCGGAACGTCTGGTTCCGTGTCGTGGGACTTTGACCACGTAGGCATGATTGAAGCCGAACCTGCTGACAAAGGAAGCGACCCCGAGCTCGCAGCCATTGAAGCCGGTGCCCAAGACTTTGAGCCCGGTGAAGAAGGCGCGACGCTTTTTCTGACTGACCCCGCAGACTTAGATTTGGTCAGCCGCGCTTTGCCTGCGCATGGGTTTACGGTGCTCTCTGCCAAGTTAGGCTACAAGCCTAAAAATCCGGTAGATCCCACCAACCTGAGCGCCGAACACTTAGAAGAAGTAGAAGCCTTTCTCGCAGCGATTGACGCCAATGACGATGTGCAGAATGTGTTTGTGGGACTGGCGGGTTAGTGGGTCATTGAATTAGTGAGGCCCACACACTAAGCAACCCGCTTTGCGCGGCATGCGCACTTGGGTCCATTCCATGCTGCGCCCATCGAGCATCAACAAACGTCCGGTCAGGGCTTGGCCGATGGGAGCGAAAATTTTCAAAGCCTCCGCCGCTTGCATGGCACCAATGATTCCTACCAAAGGCGCGAAAACGCCCATCGTTGCGCAGCGGGTTTCTTCGGGCGTGTGGTCAGGCGGGAAAACGCAGGCGTAGCAGGGTGAAGTCGGATCGCGCGGGTCATACACCGTGATCTGGCCGTCCATCTGAATCGCCGCGCCTGAGACCAAGGGTTTACGGTGTTTGACGCAAGCCGCGTTGACCGCTTGGCGGGTTGCGAAATTGTCGCAACAGTCTAAAACCACATCGGCCTGCGCCACCAAGGTGTCAAGAAGCGCTGCGTCAGCGCGAACGGAAAGCGCGTTGACTTGCACATGGGGGTTCAGCGCGAGTAAAGTTTCTTTGGCAGAGGCTACTTTAGGTTGGCCCACATTGGCAGTGGTGTGGGCAATTTGGCGCTGCAAGTTGGTGAGCTCAACGCTGTCGTCATCAACCAAAGTGATTTGGCCGATTCCTGAGCATGCCAGGTACATTGCTGCGGGGGAGCCCAAACCGCCAGCGCCAATAATGAGTGCGTGGCCTTGCAGAATGCGTGTTTGGCCTTCGATGCCAATGTCGTCCAACAAGATATGGCGGGAATAGCGCAGCAGTTCCTCGTCTTGCATGCTGCGCTCGGTCATCCCCGTCTCACTCTTCCTTGGTTTCGGGTTTGCGCTCTACCAAGGTTTTGCTGACCACAACGGATTGGCCTTTGAGTTGTCGAATCGCCTGCATCAACTGGAAGTCTTTGTCGGAGCCAAACTCCGGCGCTCTGCGCTCGGCCACAGGTTTGCGTGATTCTTCTTCGAGCCGCTTCAGGGCTTCTTCGCGGGCTTTCTCACGAACGTCGTCTTTCTTTTCCTCGCCTTGGCCGCTGCCTAAATGTTTCTCTAGGTCGGCTTCACGTGTCCGCAAAGCAGCAAACGGGCTGCCCTCGGCAGTTTCGTCGACCATCACATCAGGCACGATGCCTTTGGCTTGAATCGATTTTCCGCTGGGGGTGTAATAACGCGAGGTCGTAATTTTCAAACCGGTATCGGGGCCTAATGGGCGGAAAGTTTGAACCGAGCCTTTACCAAAAGTTTGGCTGCCCATGATGGTGGCGCGTTTATGGTCTTGCAAAGCGCCGGCCACAATTTCGCTGGCCGATGCGGAGCCTTCGTTAACCAATACCACGACCGGTACTTTTTTCAACCCAGCGGGCAAAGACTTCAAGGGGTCTGCGCCAGAGCGGCCTTGGTAGTCTTGGGGCAGAGCCTTGAGAAATTGTTTACTGTCGGCGGTTTGTCCGTTGGTAGAAACCACGATCACGTTTTCAGGCAAAAAGGCGGCAGAAATAGCCACGGCCGCATTCAAGAGGCCGCCCGGATCATTGCGCAGGTCTAAGACGATGCCTTTGATTTTTGGATCTTGTTTGTAAATTTCATTGACCTTCTTGACGAAGTCATCCACCGTGCGCTCTTGGAACTGGCTTACCCGAACCCAGCCGTAACCAGGTTCGACCAACTTACCCCGAACCGACAGTTGCTTAATTTCTTCGCGGATGATGGTGACCGGAAAAGTACGGCCCTCTTCTTTGCGAAAGATCGTTAATAGAACTTTGGTGCCGGGTTCTCCGCGCATGCGTTTGACCGCTTCGTTCAGGGTTAAGCCCTTGACCGCGGTGTCGTCAATTTTGGTGATCAAGTCATTGGTTTTTAAACCGGCGCGAAATGCGGGCGAGCCTTCAATGGGTGACATGACCTTAACCAAGCCGTCTTCTTGGGTAATTTCAATGCCCACACCCACAAATTTTCCGGAAGTGCCTTCGCGAAATTCTTTAAACGCTTTTTTGTCAAAGTAGGCGGAATGCGGATCCAGACTGGAGACCATGCCAGAGATCGCGTCGGTGATGAGTTTTTTATCATCCACAGGCTCTACGTAATCGCTCTTGATAAGCCCAAAAACAGCCGAGAGTTGCTGCAGCTCTTCAAGCGGCAACGGAGCCATAGCGCTGCGTGCGCCCGTTTGAAGCGATACGGTGGTGAGTGCCCCGGCCACAATGCCCAAGGCGACCCAACCTGCAATCTTAAGTTTTTGACCCATAAATATGTCCGTGTTGCCTTGTCGTGTCTAGTTGTTTATTTAAGCTTTTCCCTGAGAGGCAACCGCAGCGGCAGCCTTGGCTGCGGCTTCTGCGTCCCCTAGATAGTAGTGCTTTATTGGCTTCAATTCTGAATCGAGCTCGTATACCAGTGGAATCCCGTTGGGAATGTTGACGCTAACAATGGCGTCGTCCGAGATGCCGTCTAAGTATTTCACCAAAGCGCGGATGGAATTCCCGTGCGCGGCGATAACGATGCGTTTACCTGCCAACAGGCCGGGCGCGATGGACTCGTTCCAAAATGGCATGACCCGATCAACGGTGTCTTTGAGGCATTCGGTCAAAGGAATTTGTCCCGGCTTGAGCTTGGCGTAGCGTGAGTCGCTGCGCTCGCTGCGGGGGTCTTGGGGCGTGAGTGCGGGCGGTGGGGTGTCGTAACTGCGCCGCCAGACCAAAACCTGTTCTTCGCCGTATTGTTTGGCCATGTCGGCTTTGTTGAGGCCTTGCAGGGCGCCGTAATGGCGTTCGTTCAGCCGCCAAGCGTGGACCACGGGCAGCCATGTGCGGTCCATCTCATCGAGGCAATGCCAAAGTGTTCGCGTTGCCCGCTTGAGCATACTGGTGTAAGCGACATCAAAGTCATAGCCCTCAGCTTTCAGGAGGCGCCCAGCATTTTTAGCTTGTTCCACCCCAGTAGGGGTCAGGTCTACATCGGTCCAGCCGGTAAAGCGATTTTCTAAATTCCAGGTGGATTCGCCGTGGCGAATCAATACAAGTTTGTACATAGTGGGTGAATCAAGGGCCAAACCAAGGGGCAAGAGACAGGGGTAAAAGCAGGAGCACGGTACAGCATTCTAAAATGCATGTTCTAGACCTCTAGCAACTATCAAGGAACAAAGTGAAATTTATTATCGATAACTGGATGCTGATCAGCCTGGCCGTGGTTTCTGGGGCGCTGCTTTTGGCCCCCGTCATCCAAGGCGCGGCCAGCAAAGGCCTGAGCGCGGCAGAGGCTGTGCAGTTGATGAACCGTGAAAAAGCCGTCGTCGTTGACGTCTGCGAACCGGCAGAATTTGCTCTTGGCCATATCGTGGGCTCTAAAAATATTCCGCTTGGGCAACTGGAGGCGAAGCTCGCTGGCGCTGTTAAAAACAAAAGCCTGCCACTGATTTTGGTGTGCCAGTCTGGGATTCGTTCGTCCCGGGCGGTTGCTACGGCCCAAAAACTCGGTTTCGAGAAAGCCCATTCCTTGGGTGGCGGCCTATCGGCGTGGAAAACTGCCAATATGCCGGTTGAAAAAGCCTAATTTCTTTCAATATTTCAGACTTCAAACACAACTTTATAAATCGTATGCAAACCGTCAAGATGTACACCACCGCCGTGTGTCCTTACTGCGTTCAAGCCAAGCGCATCCTTAAATCCAAGGGCGTAGAGCACATTGAAGAAATCCGCATTGATGCCAACCCCGACCAGCGCACGCACATGATGGAAATCACAGGGCGGCGAACCGTTCCTCAAATTTTTATCGGAAACACGCATGTCGGTGGGTGCGATGATTTGATGGATTTGGACAGCCGCGGGGGTTTGGTGCCCTTGTTGGCGCAGGCCTGAGCGTCATTATTTCGGCGTCTTGCCCTGACATAATCCCCTAGTCGAGCCCACTCCGATTGACCGGGTGGGCTTTTTTTACCTTGAAAGAAATTGCTATGGCTGACCAAGAACCTGTTTTCCAAATTCAACGCGTTTACCTTAAAGAGGTCTCGCTTGAGCAACCGAACTCTCCAGCGATCTTGCTTGAGCAAGAGCAACCTTCTGTCGATATTCAGCTCGGCGTAGAGGCCAACCCGGTGGCAGAAGGCATTTACGAGGTGTGTGTGACGGCCACCGTTCATACCAAAATTCAAGACCGTACCGTGTTTTTGGTAGAAGCCAAGCAAGCCGGCATATTTGAAATTCGAAATCTTCCGCCAGAGCAAATGGGCCAAGTCATGGGAATTGCGTGCCCGCAAATCGTGTACCCCTATTTGCGCGGTAACGTTGCCGATTTAATTCAACGCGGCGGCTTACCTCCCGTGCATTTGTCGGAAATTAATTTCCAAGCGATGTACGAGCAGCAGCAAAACCCAGCAGGCGCGGATGCTGCGCCTAGCAGCTTGCAATAAACCAACGCTGCGCTGGCGCTAAGCCACCATGAAAATTCTGATTTTGGGTGCCGGAGCATGGGGAAGTGCTCTGGCAGCTAGCGCGTGCGCCCATACCCAGGGTCACCACGTCACGCTTTGGGCTCGTGACAGCGCACAGGCCGCAGCGATGCAAACCCAGCGCGAGAACCAACGCTATTTGCCCGGTGTTGTTTTGCCAAGCCGTTTGGATGTTCTGAATTCGTCATGGGCGAAACTGTTGCCGTTGTGCGCTGCGCAGGACTTGGTGGTGGTGGCCACTCCGATGGCAGGGCTGCGCTTTGCATTGGGACAACTTCACCAACTCCAGGTCCCCGTGGTTTGGTTGTGCAAAGGCTTTGAAACCCCACAGTCAGAGGATGCCTGGGGTCTGATGGGCCATGAGGTGCAAGCTTTGGTTGCGCCCACTCTGCACGCAGGCGTACTCAGCGGCCCGAGTTTTGCGCAAGAAGTGGCCAAAGGGCAACCAACCGCTTTGGTCGCGGCAAGCGCCGATGACACGGTTCGACAGGCGTTGGTCAGCGCCTTTCACAGCCAGTCGCTTCGTGTTTATGCCAGTGATGACGTAGTGGGCGTTGAAGTCGGCGGTGCGGTTAAAAACGTCTTGGCGATTGCCACCGGTTTATGCGATGGATTGCAGTTGGGGCTCAACGCCCGCGCCGCGCTCATTACCCGGGGACTGGCCGAGATGACACGTCTAGGACTAACGTTGGGCGCCAAGCCAGAAACTTTTATGGGCCTCAGCGGTTTGGGAGATTTGGTTTTAACGGCGACCGGTGACTTGTCCCGCAACCGGCGCATTGGCCTGGCCCTTGCGCAAGGACACACGCTGGACCAAGCGGTGAAATCTTTAGGGCATGTGGCCGAAGGGGTGTACAGCGCTCGCACGGTCGTACAACGGGCCAAAGGCTTGGGAGTAGACATGCCGATTGCCCAAAGCGTGGTGGCGCTGCTTGACGGCAAGTTGCAGCCCGCGCAGGCGGTGGCTGCCCTGATGGGGCGGGGGCCTACCCAGGAACTTTAGTGTCTTGAACCTTGGCGGCAATATAGGCCATCGCCTCTTCCACCTGGTCCACCAAAATCAAACACAGCTCGCCCGGTTGCAGCGCATCCATCGCTGTATCAATGGCTAAAAACTCGCCATAAATTTCTGACCGTTGGGTGGCTTTTTTGGCGTTCCCTAAGCCTTCGCGCAAAAGCGCCATGACTTCGCCGTCTGAACGCCCGCGCTGGCATTGGTCTTCATACATCACCACTTCTTCAAAAGCGTCGCCCAAAATTTCGGTGATTTGGCGAATGTCTTGGTCACGTCGGTCGCCGGGGCCGCTGATCACCACGCTGCGCCGCGTTGCAGGCATCGCTTGCACCGCCTGAACCAAAGCAATCATGGCGTCGGGGTTGTGGCCGTAGTCGGCAATCACGGTTGCGCCGCGGTAGTTAAACAGGTTAAAACGACCTTGGGCGTTATTGTTGTCGTTGGAGAAGTTGGCTAGGCCACCGCGAATCGTGTCCCAATCCATACCCAAAGCCCACACCGCAGCCACGCTGGCCATGGTGTTTTCCACTTGAAATTCGATGCTGCCATCTAAAGTCAAAGGAATATCTTTCAGTGCGATCGTGTGTTTCTCTTTTCCCTTGGCCGCCACCAAATTTCCGTTTTCAACATACACCACCGCGTGGCCTTGGGCGCGGTGCGTTGCCATCACAGGATTGAATTTATCCAGCGCAAAAAACGTTACCGACCCTTTGCATTTTGCGGCCATGCTGGCAACAATCGGATCGGCTGCGTTCAAAACGGCCGTTCCTTTGGCGCCGACGTTTTGAACGATCACGCGCTTGAGAACGGCAAGCTCATCGACCGTGGTGATGTAATTGAGGCCGAGGTGATCGCCGCTACCCACATTGGTAACGACCGCCACATCGCAACAATCAAACGCCAAGCCTTCGCGTAACACCCCGCCGCGTGCGGTTTCAAGCACTGCGGCATCGACGTCCGGGTGGTGCAACACATTTTTCGCGCTTTTGGGGCCACTGCAGTCCCCCGTATCAATACATTCTCCACCTACGTAAACGCCATCGGTATTGGTCATGCCAACGCACAAGCCTTGGTGCGTTAACAAGTGAGAGATCAAACGCACCGTCGTGGTTTTTCCGTTGGTTCCAGTCACCGCCACAATCGGAATACGACCGTTTTGCCCATTTTTAAACAGCATAGACACAATAGCTTCGCCTACCGCGCGGCCTTTGCCAAACGACGGGCTCAGGTGCATCCGAAGTCCGGGTGCGGCATTGACCTCCACCACGCCGCCGCCTTGCTCTTCGATCGGGCGCAAGATACTGTCGCAGACCATATCGACCCCGCAAATATGCAAGCCCACCATGTGCGCAGCAGCCACAGCGCGGGCCGCTACATCGGGGTGCACGTCATCGGTCACATCGGTGGCAGAGCCGCCGGTGGATAGGTTGGCGTTGTTGCGTAAATTAACCCGCTCGCCTTTGGCTGGAATCGATTCAGCGTTAAAGCCTTGTCCGGCTAAGCAGGCGTGGGCAATTTCATCAAAGCGAATTTTGGTAAGCGAGGTCGAATGGCCTTCACCGCGTTTGGGGTCTAGGTTGACTTGTTCAACCAGTTGCGCCACGGTATGAATACCATCACCCAACACCTTAGGCGGGTCGCGCCGCGCAGCTGCGACCAATTTATCGCCCACCACGAGCAAACGAAAATCATTGCCCGGCATATAACGCTCAACCAAAATGCGATCACGAAATTCGATTGCGACGGCATAGGCTGCTCGCAATTGGGCTTCGTTGCCAATGTTGACAGTCACGCCTTTGCCTTGGTTGCCATCCAGTGGTTTCACCACCACCGGCCAGCCAATCTCTAGTGCGGCTTTCAAAGCGTCATCGGCATCACTGACGGCGCGTCCCATCGGCACGGGAACACCGGCGGCGTTGAGTAGTTTTTTGGTTAGCTCTTTGTCTTGCCCAATGGCCTCGGCGATGGCACTGGTAGCGTCTATCTCGGCGGCTTGAATACGGCGCTGTTTGCTGCCCCAGCCAAATCGCACCATCGAGCCTTCTGTCATCCGGCTGTAGGGAATATTGCGTGCGACGGCGGCATTCACGACGGAGCCTGTACTGGGCCCGAGCCGAACGTCTTCGTCGAGTTCGCTTAATTGCGCGAGTGCCGCAGGCACATCAAACGGCGTATCGTTGAGCGCTGCCAAACACAAGTCTTGCGCCAGCGTAAAGGCAAGCCTACCAACGGCTTCTTCGCTGTACTCGACCACCACTTGGTACACCCCGGCGTCAAAGGTCGGTTTGGTGCAACT
>Ga0247844_1004098_pt1 | contig 20212 bp, 12 predicted proteins | sample LaCtaG_FD_192421 | JGI IMG/M metagenome (GOLD analysis project Ga0247844, IMG submission 192421) | Freshwater microbial communities from meromictic Lake La Cruz, Castile-La Mancha, Spain - LaCruzMarch201714.5m_1 | ecosystem: Environmental > Aquatic > Freshwater > Lake | place: Spain: Castile-La... | reverse complement strand
ATTTACTTGGTTGCGGAGGCTGGACTCGAACCAACGACCTTTGGGTTATGAGCCCAACGAGCTACCACTGCTCCACTCCGCGATGTATCTTAAAAGTTCTTACGAACTTAATTTCTTTATTCAATTCGAACCTACGTCCGCTAGCTAGCGGATTTGAGCCCAACGAGCTACCACTGCTCCACTCCGCGATGTATCTTAAAAGTTCTTACAAACTTAATTTCTTTATTCAATTTAAACCAACGTCCGCTAGCTAGCGGATATGAGCCCAGCGAGCTACCACTGCTCCACTCCGTAATGTATCTTTAAATGTGGTTAATTGTAACTTTTTATCCAAAAATTGGAGGAATTATTTTTTTGTTTTTTATAATAAAAACAAGTATACTTCTTTTGTTTTTGGGAGTGCAAATATAAAACTGTTTCTTTGTAAACCTAATAAAAAAAATAAAAATGTCGTTTCTTGCTGGTTTTGTAAGTATTATAGGTAAGCCTAATGTAGGCAAATCTACTTTAATGAATGCCCTTTTGGGTGAAAAAATATCAATTATTACCCCTAAGGCTCAAACTACTAGACATAGAATTTTGGGTATTTACAATCAACCAGAATTTCAAATAGTTTTTTCTGATACACCAGGAATTATTGAACCAAAATATAAATTGCAAGGTAGTATGATGAAATTTGTAAACGAAAGTTTGCAAGATGCTGACTTGGTAATGTTTGTTACTGATTTCAACGAAAAGAATGAGGAGCCGGAACTTATTGAACGTTTAAAAGTAATCAATGCGCCACTTATTTGTATTATTAATAAAATAGATGAGAGTAATAATGATGGCGTAAAGAAAAAAATTGATTTTTGGCGCAGCCAGGTTGATTTTAAAGAAGTAGTGCCTATTTCAGCATCGAATAAGTTCAATATTGACATGCTTTTAAAAAGCGTGTTGACTTATTTGCCCGAAGGTGCTCCATTCTATGAAACAGATCAAGTAACTGATAAATCGGAACGTTTTATTGCTTCTGAGATTTTACGTGAAAAAATATTGCTTCGCTACAAAGAAGAAATTCCTTATTCGGTACAAGTAGAAATAGAATCGTTTAAAGATGAAGAAAAACTTTTGAGAATTAGTGCCATTATATATGTAATGCGCGATTCGCAAAAACAAATTATGATTGGAAAAGGCGGTATTGCCATTAAAAACATGGGAATTGCGGCACGCAGAGACTTAGAAAAATTCTTTGGTAAACAGGTTTTTTTACAAACTTTTGTAAAAGTAAAAGAAGGCTGGAGAGATAATAATAATTTGCTAAAAGAATGGGGCTACGATACTGATGGAAAATAATTTTGGTTATTTTTACAACTAAAATTGTTCTCTAATCCCACCTTCTAACGCGGTCCATCTTCCAGTTTTAAAACCAACCGATTTAAGTGAGTTGTTTGTCCATGTATTACAAGTATGGATAAAACTAAATTCTTTTTGAGCTTCGTAAAGTACTTCCTTTTTGAAGTTGTTTGTTTTAATATATGGTGTTAACATTTCCCCGTTATTTTGCGCAAAGCTCCCTTTTACAAATTCACATAATTTAGCATATTGTTCTTCGCCAATATAAATTTTCCTTATAAAATTACGATTGAAAGGATATTCGTTTTCGTAACTTACATGCATTATTGAATTACCAAAACCACACAATTGGGTAAATGCTGAAAAATAATTCATATCGTCCCATCTACGGTTTGTCTTATAAAAATTTGCTTCACTGAAACCAATACAAAGCCATTGTTTTCCATTGGCAACAGTATCAAAATCACTTTTATTAAATATTGTTTCCCAGTCCATTACTTCATTTTTTACTGGAATTATTATTTCACTGTGTAATCCATCTCCAGCCACAAAAACCAATATTCCTTTGGTTTTATACAAATAGTCGCTGTTTACATGAATTAAAGGCAATACCAAACAACACATGTAGTAAAATGTTGCTACTGATAGTATGCTATAGCATGTATTTAGGCCGTATTTACCAATTTTATTTTTCATATTTTACTAACTAATTGTATAGATTTTTTGATTGAAATGTAGCTAAATAAGTTTTAGCCAAAACTATTATAAATAAACTTACTTTTGCAAATATATTTTTTAACAGTATGCAAAGTAAAAACAATAGCGGTAAAAGAGTAGCGAATTCTGGAAGTAGGACAGCCGCTAAAACAACAAAAAGATCAGGAAGCAGTTCATCAAAAAGCAATTCAAGTTATAGTAAATCAGAAAGTTTTGGTTCAAAGAAACCATTTGAGAGTAAAGGAAAATTTTCGGACGATAAACCATCATTTATCAAAAAGAAATCGTTTGGTGATGATAAATTTTCAGATAGTCCACGCAAACCAAGTAATAGCCGTTCATTCAGCAAAGATAGAGCAGAAGGTGGTTTTGATAAAAAACCTTATGACAAAAAGAAGTTGTTTGGTGATGATAAATTTTCAGACAGCCCTCGCAAGCCAAGCAATAGCCGTTCGTTTAGCAAAGATAGACCAGATAGTGGATTTGATAAAAAACCATTTGAAAAGAAATCGTTTGGTGATGATAAATTTTCAGACAGCCCTCGCAAGCCAAGCAATAGCCGCTCGTTCAGCAAAGGTAGACCAGATAGTGGATTTGATAAAAAACCATTTGAAAAGAAATCGTTTGGTGATGATAAATTTTCAGACAGTCCCCGTAAGCCAAGCAATAGTCGCTCGTTCAGCAAAAATTCGTTCGATAAAAAACCTTATAAAGGTAAAGATGATTTCGAAATAAAAGGCAAAAAATCGTACCATAAAAAGGATAATAACGAACCTGAAAAAGAAGAAAGAACTTACCAATCGAAACCTAAAAATATTGAAACCAAAGAATATTTTACTAAAAGAGGAATAACGGAAGATGCAACGCCACTAAGAAGTAAATCGGTTAGCAATGAGAAAGAGTTTAAAACTGTTAGAAAAAGAAATGATGTAGCCGAAAAGAACAAAGGCGTTAATAAAAAAAGTGCTGAAGAAGATTTAAATTTTGGCGAAATTAGATTGAATAGATTTATAGCCAATGCTGGAATTTGTAGTCGCAGAGAAGCCGATACTTTAATAACGGCAGGATTGGTAAATATTAATGGAACTGTAGTTACTGAAATGGGCTACAAAGTGAAAGCTGGTGATGATATAAGATATAATGGTCAGCGATTAAATGTAGAGGATAAGGTTTATATAATTATGAATAAGCCTAAAGATGCCATTACTACTGCCGATGATCCCGAAGGCAGAAAAACTGTTTTTGATTTAATTGAAGGTAAACTAGCTCAACGAGTTTTTGCGGTTGGAAGGTTAGATAGAAATACAACTGGAGTACTTTTATTAACCAATGATGGCGATTTAGCACAGCGCTTAATGCATCCAAAATTTGATGTTGAAAAAGTATATGTAGCCACCCTAAACAAGCCTTTAACCAAAGCCGATATGTGGCAGATGGCAAGCGGTATTGAACTAGAAGACGGTCCAATAAAACCTGATGCATTGGCATACTCTGATGAAGAGAAAAAAGATGTGGTGGGAATAGAAATTCACAGTGGTAGAAACCGCATTATTCACCGTATGTTTGAACACATGGGTTACTTAGTAGATAAGCTTGACCGAGTAGTTTATGCAGGTTTAACCAAAGCAAAACTTAAACGTGGCGAATGGCGTGAACTAAACGACAAAGAACTAAAAGCATTACGTAAACACGTAAAAATAGGATAATTAATTAAAAAAAAGTTTGGCTGTTAAAGTCAAACTTTTTTTTGCAATGTATAATTAAAACATCTTATAGTTCTACTCGAAAATCTCATTAGGTTCTGGCACTTTAAACACCAAAAAATTAGTACCAATAAAGTTCAACATTACATTGAGTAAAATAGAAATTACGTTTGAAACTAATGGCCCGTTGTTATCAATCCAGGTGGCTGTTTGTATCCAACCAATCGATTCTAAGATATTGGCAATGTATATGTTTGGGAAAATGTAATGATCGCATAAAAGGTTAAATCCTAAATAAATAAAAAAAGTTACTGCATAAACAGCAATGTATTTTATCAAGTATTTTTCACCATCATCTGTTTGATCTACATAAGTCCAAAATTTGTTTAAAGTAAATCCAACAAAAAAACCCATAATCCAACCTGCTGCTTTGGTTAGTAAATTAAGTGCTGGAAACTGTAAGGATAGCAACCAAAACACCAACAAACTCACAGCTGTACTTGATGTTCCTACAATTCCAAATTTTATAAATTTTTTTGCTGTTGGGTATTGGGTAAACCACTTGCGCAAGCGTCTAATCGGTACTAATATCATTTTTTTATTGGGCAAATATATTTTTATTCGTAACAAAAACCGATTTTCGCCACTATGAAAAATATATTTTATTTGTTAATTTTTGTTTTTGTCAGTTTCCAAATCAAAGCTCAGCCCAATGGATACGACCACAAAGGAGATACTACTACCTTTATTTTTAATCAAAAAGATTACAACATTTCTGTTAAAAATAAAGTAATTATTACGGGTTCATTCCGAAATTGGAGCCAAGATATGAACGATAAAAAGTGGTTTTTAAAGAAACACGAAGAAAATATTTGGACTTTAAAAGTATATAATCCTAACTACGAAATAATAAAACCAAGTATGGCATTTAAATTTAGAATAGATGAAGGAAAATGGCTTGATCCCGCTGCTGGAGCAACCAATACAGATGGCGGAAACCTTATATTTATGAAAGGAATTGAACCATTAGGTTTGAAAGCCACTTTAATTGACAACAATAATATAGAAGTTACTTTAAGTGGCTTGCCCCAAAAAGCAAGTTTTTCTGAATCAGATTTTATTTTAACCAACGCCAATAATGAAAAAATAGAACTAAGTGGAATTTCATTTAACTTTGATGATGGTGTTTTTGACACCATCAATCACACCATAAAATTTAAAGAAAAAGGTATAATTAAAGCAATTTATTCTACTAAAACAGCAATTGATAAACGCAGGGTATATTATTTAGAATTTCCCAAATTTAAACTAAAAACTTTATGTACTTACGATGGTTGGTTTAAAAATTTAAAAAGTGATAAAGAACTTGGAGCCAATGTTTCGTCCGATTATAAACAAACAGCTTTTAGGGTTTTTGCCCCTAGGGCAACCATGGTAAAATTGTATTTATACAAACCCATAGACGAAAGTGAAAAAGATATTTTTTATTCAAAAATACCATATAATACCATTGAAATGAAAGTAGACGAGCAAGGAGTTTGGGAAACAATATTAAATGAAAACTTGGAGGGAGTTTGGTATGATTATACAGTGCATGGATTTAAAGACCCCGGAAATTTATTTTATGAAACCAATCCTGTGCATATTAGCGATCCTTATGCAAGAGTGAGCGATGATGGTTTTGGTGCTTGTATGGTAGCTCCTAAAACGGTTCCTGCTTCGCCATTAGTCAATGGTCGACCAAGGTTAGAACAATTAATAGCTTACGAAGTCCATGTGCAAGATTTTACCGATTTGTTGCCAATTTCTAACGATTTAAAGGGAACAATTGCTGGCATGGGTGTTTCGGGTTTAACCAATTCAAAAGGTTATGCCATTGGCTTTGATCATTTAGTGAATTTAGGAATAAATGCTGTGCATTTAATGCCGGTTCAGGAAATGTTACATTGGCCAAAAGATGAATGGAAAAAAGCATTTAGCAAAGACAAATACATGATAGAACAAGGTGTTGCCAATGAAAACTACGATTGGGGTTACCGCACTTCGCACAGTTTTGCAATTGAAAGCCGATACCGACAAAAAGGAACAATGCCAGGCGATGAACGCAAACAGTTTAGAGATGTGGTTCAAAAGTTTCATGATAAAAACATTGCTGTAATTGTTGATTTTGTGTTTAACCACACAGCTGAAAACATGGATGGAAGAAATTATTTGTTTCATTTCAACGCATTTGATAAACAATATTATTACCGTACCAAAAACTTGGAACATATAGGTGAATATGGCAATGAAACCAAGAGCGAAAATCGTTACATGGTGCAACGTTGGATTATTGATCAATGCAAACATTTTATTGAAGAATTTGGTGTAGATGGTTTTAGAATTGACTTGGCCGGACAAACAGATAAAGAAACTTTATTGGCAGTTAAAGCAGCTTTACCAGCCGATATTATTATTTATGGTGAACCTTGGATTGATAGCAACGACCCAGAATATAATAAAAATCCAAATTGGCATTGGTACAAAGATTCTGCACCTATTTGTTACTTTAACGATGATACAAGAAATGCTTATAAAGGTCCAGTTTTTGAATTATACGACAAGAAAAAACACAGAGGTTGGGCTGGTGAAAATTTTGATGAAAGAGACAATGTGATTAAAGGCTTGAGCTGTACATTTCCTACTCAAAAAAATATAAATAGTGCAATTAATTACTTAGATATTCACGATAATTTTGCCTTAGCCGATCAGTTTGCAACCACAAATTTTGATGGCCGTTTTGGTGTAGATGAGTACAATTATAAAATAGCCGCAACCCTATTATTCACTACACCTGGACCAATTGTAATGCATGGTGGAAGTGAGTTTATGCGAAGCAAAGGTCATGCGCCTTTAAAAGAAATTGTAAAAGAAATTCCTAGTGGAAAAATATATTTTCATGGTAAACGCGATACTTATAATATGAGAACTGCTAACCAATTTATTTGGGAAAATATTGGTAAAAATGCATTAGAATTAAATAATAAAACTAAAACAAAAAATGTTCCGTACCAAAATAGTAATTTTAAAAATATGCATGAATATTGGCAAGGTTTAATGTTGTTAAGAACAAAAATTTTACAACCTTTAATTGATGCATTTCCCGCAAAAAACACCAATAATTTAGAAAATTTAAGTAAGCGTTTTATACTGCCAAGTGCTAACACCAGTGAGTTTGTACAATTTATTTTACCCGATAATAAAGCCATGCTTGGTTATATGATAGCAAATAAAGTGCTGGTTTTAATTAATAACGACAGTAAACCAAATAGTTTTGAAACAAATAAAATGAACTTAAAGGGCAGATGGAAATTGATTGCAAATAGCAATGAAATAAACCTAGAAGGCATAAGTCAAAAAACTTTGATAGGTAATCCAATAAAGGCAAATGGTATTTGTATTTGGTTAAATGAATAAAACTTTGATAAATAAAACTGCCTTTCTTATTTTATTTTTATTTTTTTGCTTTGCAATAGATGCACAAGTAATTGACGATTTTTTAGATGGAAATTTTTCATTTAATCCAACTTGGGAAGGCGATGATAGTCTTTGGCAGGTAAACAGCAGTTTTCAATTGCAAAGCAAAGGAACAGCCGGAAGCTCCAAAGATATTAGTTTAAGCACACAAAGCAGTTTTCAAAACAATACAGAATGGCGTTTTTTTGTTCGGTTTAATTTAAGTCCAAGCACACAAAATTTTTGCAGGTTTTATTTAGCATCCGACCAAGTAAATCTAAAAGGAAATTTAAATGGATACTATATTCAACTTGGTGGAAGTACAGGTAGTACCGACACCATAAGCCTTTACAAACAAGAAGGTGCAAAACGCACACGCATTATTGCCGGAAGGCCAGCTACTGTTGCTAAAACAAATAATTTAGTAGAAATAAAAGTAAACCGAGACAATATTGGAAATTGGGTTTTATACAGCGATACTTCGGCAAATAGTAATTTTGTGTTAGAAGGAAATGTATTGGATTCTACTTTTAAAACCTCTTTATATGCAGGTTTTTTTGTAAAATTTACTTCAACTAATGTATCCAATTACTACCTCTACAATGTATATATTGGTGAACCAATAGTTGATATAACTCCCCCCAAATTAGAAAGTTTTTCCTTTGTAAACGATAGCACCATTCAACTCAATTTTAGCGAAAGACTATCGGCAAACGAAGCAAATAATTCAACTAATTTTAAATTGAATAATGCTATTCCTGCCATTTTAAATACAACACTTGGAACCGATGGCAAAACAGTAACCATTAATTTTCAAAGTGCATTTATTTCTACAAATAGTTATGCTTTAACTATAAAAAACATAGAGGATTTGGCCAATAATGCAATGATTGATTCAACCCTTTCTTTTTTGTTTTATAAACCAAATATTGACGATATTGTTATCAATGAAATCATGCCAGATCCATCGCCAAGTAAAGGTTTGCCCGATGCCGAATACATTGAACTTTATAATAGAACATTCTATCCAATTGATATTAGCAATTGGAAGATATATGATTTAACTGGATTTGCCCTTGTACCCAATTATACCATTCAACCAAAAGAATATTTAATAATTACCAATCCAACCAACGAAAGTTTGTTTAAAAGTTATGGCAAAACATTGGCAGTTCCATTTTTGGTTACCTTAAATAATGATGGCGATTTGGTTCAATTAGTGAATACAAAAGGAGAAATTATTAACCAAATTAGGTACGATTTAAGTTGGTATCATTCAAGTGCAAAAGCTGATGGTGGAGCTAGTTTAGAGTTAATCAATCCATATATTTTATGCAAAGGAATTGATAATTGGCAAGGAACTGATAACCCAATTGGAGGAACTCCTGGTAAAATAAATTTTTATACCAATATGAATCCTGATATAACCAAACCTTTGGTTAAAAACTGGTTTTATAAAGATGATAAGAACATAGTAATTGTATTCAATGAAAAAATGGATTCTATTACAATGCAAAACGTTCAATTGAAGATTGTTGGAAACAACATTGTTTCAAAAACAGTTTCTGGCATTCGCAACGATTCGTTGTTTATTTTGCTTGGTAATTCATTGGTAGATAAACAAAGCTATACCCTTCAAATTGATTCTGCTTTTGATTGTTCCATGAATAAAATTGCGGATAATACCAACATCAATTTCAAATATATACAAATACAAACAGCACAACAAAACGACATTATTATTACTGAAATTTCGGCAAATCCAAAACCGAATATGGCTTTACCAGATGCTGAATATATTGAAGTATTTAACCGAACAAAAAATATTATTTCATTATACAACTTCAAAATAAAAAGCGGCACATCTATTACAACCATTGAAAATGTTCAAATTTATCCTGATAGTTTTTTGGTGTTTTGTGATGATAGTAAATTGCCCTTATTCTCTGCCTACAATAATGTTGTATCCGTTCCAACCTTACCCACTTTAAGTTTAGATGATGAGATAATATTATTAAACGAAAACAACAATATCATTCATCAAATTGCATATAAACAAAGTTGGTACAATAACAATGTAAAAGCCGATGGTGGTTGGAGTTTAGAAATGATTGATACCAAAAATCCTTGTGGAACTGCTAGTAATTGGACAGCAAGTAAAAATGCAAATGGTGGAACAATTGGTAAACAAAACTCTGTTAAAGGAATTAGTGAAGATAAAACGAAACCCATTTTAACTAGGGTATATCCAATAAATGCAAATAAATTAGAAGTGATTTTTAATGAAACAATAGATAGTAATATGGCTTGTAGGCCAAATACAATACTTATAAATCCTATAATTTTTGGAAATTATAAATATAGTTTTTCAGACAATTTTTTCAAACATTTGATTATTGATTTTGAAGACAGTATTAAGCAAAATACAGTTTATACACTACGAGTTAATGACTTACTGGATTGTGCCGATAATGCTTTAACGGCAGGCTCTTTTCTTGATTTTGGCTTAACAAAACCAGCTGATACCAACGATTTAGCCATTAACGAAATACTTTTTAACCCAAGAACTGATGGAGTAGATTTTGTAGAAATTTACAATAAAACCAATCAGTTTTTAGATGTTAGAAATTTATGGATTGGAAATAGAAATGCTGAAAATTTAATTGATAACTTTTATCCAATTGCCGATTCGGGTTACATGCTTTTACCCAATAATTATTATGTAGTAACAACCAATTCAGAAATTGTAAAACAACAATATTTTGTTCAAAATAATAACAATTTTATTGAGTTAAACTCAATGCCTAGCATGAATGATGATGAAGGAATATTGGTTTTATTTTCAAAACCAGAAACCATATATGATGAACTAAAATATGACGACAAAATGCACTTTGATTTGATTGACAACAAAGATGGTGTAAGCTTGGAACGCATTGATTTTAATAGAAAAACAAATGATAGGAATAACTGGACATCGGCAGCAAGCACCAACAATTTTGCTACACCTACTTTTAAAAATTCGCAGTATTTAAAAACCAATATTAATGAGCAAGTTTTGAATATTGAACCCGAAGTTTTTACTCCAAATAACGATGGTGTAAACGATTTGGTAAATTTTATTTATCAATTCAATAAAAATAATTTTACTGCTAATTTGAATATATATAACAGCAATGGAAATTTGGTAAAAATGCTTTTGAACAACGCCCCTTTAGGAACCCAAGGAGTAATAAGTTGGAATGGTTTAAGCGACAAAAACCAGTTGCTTCCTGTTGGAATTTATGTAGTAAATTTCGAATATTTCAACACTGACGGAACAACAGATTCATTGAAAAATACAGTTGTTATTGGTAAAAGCTACTAAATGGGTAATAGTTATTTTCAGTTCAAACAATTTTTAGTAAACCAAGATAAATGTGCCATGAAAGTAGGCACCGACAGTGTTTTGTTGGGCTGTTTATCTACAATAAATGATGCCAAAAAATGTTTAGATATTGGCACAGGAACGGGCATTTTATCATTGATGTTGGCGCAACGAAATAATAAACTGAAAATTGATGCCATAGAAATTGATGAACAAGCTTTTTTTCAAGCAAGTCATAATTTTTCTTCCTCAAAATTTTCCAACCAAATTCAAGTTCATTTTTGTGCTTTGCAAAATTTTGAGCCAAATAAAAAGTACGATTTAATAATCAGCAATCCACCTTATTTTATTGGTAAAAATAATTTCAGTATTTTAGATTTACAACGTGCAAAAGCCAGACACGATGACGATTTACCTTTTGAAGTTTTAATAGAATCAGTTATGAAATTGCTGAATGAAACCGGAATATTTGTACTGATTTTACCCCTTGCAGAAGCAAACATTTTTAAAGTTTTATCTATTGAAAAAGGTCTATTTGCCAATAAAAGTGTTTTTATAAAACCTAAACCCAGCAAAGCCAGCAATAGAATTATTTTAGAATTTTCAATGCAACCCAAGTACGAAACATCCGAACAATTTATTATTTACAACGAGGATAATTCACCTTCGGAGCTGTATAAAAAAATAAGAACGGAATGGTTTGTTTAAATACTTGTAAACCTAACGATTCTTTTTAATTCTTATGCAACTCAAGTTTGTGTTTTGTTAACTACAGCTATGTTTTAGGTAATTTGAGTGATAATTTTGCTAACTCAAGTCTTCATTTTGCTAACTCGAGTGATGGTTTTGCTAACTTAAGTCATCATTTTGCTAACTTAAGTCATCATTTTGGTAACTTGAGTTAGCATTTTGCTAACTCGAGTGATGGTTTTGCTAACTTAAGTTAGCGTTTTGCTAACTCGAGTGATGGTTTTGCTAACTCAAGTCATTATTTTGGTAACTTGAGTTAGCGTTTTGCTAACTTAAGTCATTATTTTACTAACTTGAGTTAGCGTTTTGCTAACTCGAGTGATGGTTTTGCTAACTTAAGTCATTATTTTACTAACTTTAGTTAGCGTTTTGCTAACTCAAGTTATATTATTGGTAACTTTAGTTATAATTTTGACTCCAATAAGTGTTTTTTGCTACAAATAAGGACTTGAAGCCCGAATTTATTAATGGGTAGGCTTATAGATTATTTTCATGTATTTTGGTTTATAGATGAAAGAAAGAATATTTTAAATGAATAATACCACATTTTTAAACCAAACATTGGTTTTTCTACCAATTTTAGTGGCATTATTTATTATGTAAACACCCTTTTATTTTACATTTTTGGTTATTCCAATATTATGTTATTATTTCTTAATGAAATTATAGCCTTAGTAATCAATATATTACCCCCCCCCTATTATTATAATATAATAATAATATTAGGTATTAACAATTAAATAATTATAATTTGTAATAACAAAAAAAACTTGCAGGCGCGCTAACACCTACAAGCTTATAAAACAAAATAGTATGTATCCTATGCTAATAAAACTACACCCTATTTGACTGCGAAAGTAGTCAAAAAATAAATAATTGCAATGCTGCGTGTAATTGCTCGGTTGTTTGTGCTTCGATAACCATGGAAAGTAGAAGCCATAATCAAACAAAATTTTAAAACAATCAAACAAAAAAATCAAAATGAAAAAAATTATAACAATATTTTTAATGCTTGCAACAAGTGTTGCAATTTATGCACAGGGTATTCCTGACCCAACCAATGAAGCAGCTGGTTCAATAGGTTTTATTCAAAATGTAGGTCAGGTAATAAATACCGACAATAACCAAGTAACCGATATTAATTATCACTCCATTCATGCTATTCCTAAAAGCTATTACCAAAATAACAAAATAAATTTTGTTTATGCAAAGTTTGCTAAGGACACTATTAACAATGACACACTTGCAAGGCTTGATATGTCTTGGATTGCCGATGGTTATGGAAATACTTCTACACCCTCGGTTTATGAAACTACTGATGAAAAAGTAAATTATTATTTAGCACATTGTAATTCTGGATGCGACCAACTAAATAAATACAGTGGATTACTTTATGAAAATATTTATGACAATATTGATATGAGAATGTATAGTAATAATGTAGGTTATAAAATTTACTTTGTAGTTAGACCAGGAGGTAATCCACAACATTTACGTATGCTGTTTGATGGGCAAACCAGTTTAGATGTTTCATTAGATTTATTAACAATAAATATTGGTGGTAACAGCTTCAGTTTACCAGGCGGAATAGCTTATGAGTATGATGCTTCTGGTACATCTATACTTCCTTGGACTCCACAATTTAATTTAAATACTAATGGCACTGTTGAAGTAACAGGAGGTGCTTATAACACCAATAAAACATTGGTTTATGAGCTAGGTGGAGTAGCAAAAGGGGGATTAGACATGAAAAATATTGATTGGTCTGTAGCATATGGTGGAGAAGGTGAAGATGTATTTTATGATGTAGATGTAAATAGTATAGGTGCACCTCATGCTGCTGGCTATACATTTAGTGCTAAAATTCCAATGGTAACAGGTATAGCCCCTTTTCAAGCTAATCTTAGAGGTGCTGGTAGCGCAGACATACTAGTGGTTAAATTTAATGCTGACCTTAGTTTGTCTTGGAGTACTTTTTATGGTGGTAATTCAGACGATGGATTTAAAATTTATGAAAAATATGGTATTTCATTAGACAAAAACGACAATGCATTTATAGCAGCACCAACAAGGAGTACAGGCAACGCAGCCTCAGGCAATATTACATTAATAGATATTACAAGCCCTCAAGCTTATAAGGATGTGATTAATAACGGAACTACAAACTTTTTTTATGATCTAGTAATAGCTAGATTTAATAATAATGGGCAATTAACTTGGGCAACTTTTTTTGGTGGTGAGGATATTCAAGACGCCCCACATTTCAATGGTGATATTATAGTAGATAAAAGCACTAACGAAATTTATGTGGGTGGTTTTGACTCAAATATTGATACTTATAGAAAAACTGGTACTTTTCCACATTTTGAGCTTAAACCAAGTATTGCAAATTTTGGTACATATATAATTAAATTCAATAAAGATTTACAACATGAATGGTGTTCATATTTGAAACGTGAGGGTAATGCTAATATTTCTAGTTTAGAAATAGACGCTTCTCACCGTTTATTGGTTACTGGGCGGACTGATGAAGGAGGTATTCCGATAGCTGCACCTACTAATTATTATTCCCAAAGTTTTGGAAGTGGATATTCTGATGGGTTTGTAACAAGATTCAACACTGATTTAACAGTTAATTGGTCAACTTATATTGGTGGTGGAGAAACTGATGGGGGTAATACTATTATAACCACTAAAAACAATAAAATTGTAATTTTAGGAACATCAAAAAATATAACTAGTAACGGAACTTTTCCTATTTATAAAACATCAGTAACCAATGTATATAACCAACCTACCTTTGAAGGCGAAACTAGTCAAACTTTTGGTGATGCAACTATCTGTACTTTTACTGACAACGGTAAAAAGGAAAATTTTACCTATTTAGGAGGAGCTTATGGAGAAGAGTACAATTTTGCAGCTTGTGCTAATAATGGAAGCAATGTTTTTTTAAGTGGTCTCACCAAGTCTAAAAATTTTAGAATTCCAACTATTGCTAATCAAACTTTAAATAATTTTTATTTAGGCACTACTAAAAATATTTATAATTCTCCCAACGATGAAAGAAATGGTGATGTTTATATTATGGGCCTAAATAAAGATTTTGTTCCTGAATGGACTACATTTTATGGTGGTTCATCTAGCGAAATTTTCTGGGCTGATGTATGTTTCAATGAAAATTTGTATTTTGTTGGCACTTCAAGTAGCAATGATTTTCCACTAACTTTTTCAGGCAATGCTTATCCAGGAATTACCTATATGGGCAATGATGCAATTATTTCGAGAGCTAAAATGAATTCAACCACGTTAAACACCAAAAATGATCTGGAGAATCATAACAATATTACTATTTTCCCTAACCCAGCATATAATAAATTGTATGTTTCAAATGCAAATGATATCAAAGAAATATATATCTACGATTTGTTAGGTAAATTAGTAAAACAAATGAATATGGTTAACTCCAAAACCAAAGAATATGAAATAGCAATAGATGATTTAACCGCAGGTATTTATATTATTCAAGTAGTTGATGTGTATGATGCAAAACTGAGTAGTAAATTTATTAAAGAATAAAACAATAACCAAGACCTATAAGGTTTTATAAACCTTATAGGTCTTTTTCAACCATTATAAAACCCATATAACTATGAAAAAAAATAAAATTATGTTTAAAAAATTTATAATACTATTAGCTATTACTTGTTTGGTAATACTAGGCAGCGCTCAAAATACGTCAATATATGGTAGTTATATAAAAAATTATCGAGTTAATTATGATGGTGAAGTGAATAATTATGAAGTGATATTGTATTTTAAAAACACCGATATTGTTCCAGATTCAGTTACTTTTATGGCAGGATTTAGGCTTATAACAGGTTCCAAACCCATAAAGTACGGAATAAGTTCCAAAACCATTCTATGCAACAACATGGTGAAAGTAATTTATAAAACAGACAATTGGTACGGTAATCCTTCAATAGTTGCTGGTGCGAGAAATGAAAACATAAAATACAAAGGTAAAAATGTTCTAGATTCGATTGCATTTGTTGCTCGTTTAGATTTGAATACTATTTACATTGGTGGTTTTGAAGATAATTCTTCTTATTTTAAGGATATTCCTTTGGTAACAATTGAAAAAGGAAAATCGAATGTAATTAACCTATTTGAAAAAGATGAGTCTTTTGATAGTTTGGTTTTTGACTACGAAGTTAACAATCCAATGTTTATAATTCCTACTTTGGATGGAGTTAAACTAAATAAACAAACAGGCGATATGTATATTCCAAATAACTTAGATACTGGATTTTATACTTTACAGGTTAGAGTTAGAGATTATATGGTAAATTATGAGTATCATTTAAATTATCCATTAAGCTATACCTATTTTAATTTTACACTACATGTAGTGAATGAAAAACTGCCTTACTTTATTCATTCAGCCAGTGCCAAAATAGATAATAATGGAATTTACTTTAAGTATGTACCCAAAACAGATAATAAGGTAAATTACCAAGCAGATTTTATTAACCCAAAAGGTATGGGAAACTATAGTGTAAATGTACCATCAATTAAAGCTTTTAATATACCACCAACCATTATTTCTACCAAAATAAATGATACCTTATTACACGTAGATATAACAGCAGATTTAGATTATATTTTTAGGCCAGACACTAATTTTTTGGGTATCGTTAAAGAAATACCCAACAGTTTTTCAATTATAGTTACTACCACAGATAGTACAGGAAACTGCACACAAGATTTAACTTCGTTTTACCTAACCAATAACCATACAAATAACATAGATGAAATAACTTCAAAAAACAAAATTAGCATTTTCCCAAACCCCGCTACCACCAAACTAACCATTACTTCCGAAACAGCCATCAAAGAAATTTATATTTATGATTTATTAGGTAAATTAGTAAAACAAATGAATATGGAAAACAATAAAACGAAAGATACTAAAATAGCAATTGATGAATTAACCGCAGGCATTTATATTATTCAGGTAGTTGATGTTTTTGATGCAAAACTGAGCACTAAATTTATTAAAGAATAAAACAATAACAAGACCTATAAGGTTTTATAAACCTTATAGGTCTATTTACCACTCTCGTCAGACGCTTAAAAAGCCTTAGCGTTGCCAAGGCGTCAGACGGGTAAAATTAACCATACAAACAATTTTAAAAACAAAAAAACATAATAACAAAAAAAATGGAAAACAAAATAAACGCAGTAATAGATGCTGCCACAGAAACAAAAGTAAATGCTGCAATTGAAAGCATAAAAACAGATTTGCCTTTTTTAGTTGAGCTTACACAAGCTCAAAAAGACACCTTTCAAGAAATGGAAGACGGCAGGGTAGAATTTGTAAGAAAATCGTTCGCACTGGCAGCAGCAGATAGCAGGCTAGTACCTCAATTTTTTTCATTGGTCGATGCCAACAAAGATGTAACGCTTTGCGAATCGTTGGATGCTATTATTATTAGGTTAAGAAAAGTATTTACATTATTAGAAGATACCCGCACATTGGCAGGTGGCGAAGCAATGGCAGCCGCACGTGAAATTTATAATATTAGTAAGCGCGGTGCCGCTCAAGGTGTGGAGGGAATGCAAGCTACTTACGATGAATTACGTCCGTTTTTTGAAAAGCATGGAAATCGTTCAAACAAAAACACTGATACAAAGGCATAATAAAAATGACTAACTTAGGCTTAGTTTTTTTTGTTTACAGGAAGTTGATTTTAAAAAAATGTAATGGAAGGTGTAAAAATTAATTACATATTTTACATTTCCACCAAAAAAAATGGAGGTTTCTTGAAAAAGAAACCTCCATTTTGGTTTATGCTAATTATTTTTTATTATTTACTTACAATTTTTACAGCAAAATAATCTTGTGTGCCATCTGCTTTTATGCCTTCAACCAGTACAGCACCTTTTTTACCTTCAAATGCAGTTTTTACATCATTTACAGTTGCAACAGCTTTTTTGTCAATGGTTGTAATCACAAATCCAATTGGTACACCAGCCAATTTTAAAATACTTTTTGCACCAAAGTTTTTAACTTTTATACCACTAGCTATTTTTAGTTTCAATCTTTCATCGCGTGTTAGTGTTTCAAAATCGGTATCTAAAGCTTTGTTTACTTCCGCTTTTTCTGCTATTTTTAAAGTAGTTTTACCGTCTAATCCTTTTAGTTTTACATCAAAAAGTTTTTCTTTTCCTTCTCTAATTACTTTAACTTTTACAATATCACCTGGATTTTTCTTGCCAATCATTTCTTGTAATTCAGGAGTAGTTTTGGTATCTACACCATCGGCAGCAATAATTACGTCATCAGCTTTTAAACCAGCCTCTTCAGCAGCACTATTTTCTTTTACATTTCTTACATATACTCCTTTTACTTCTTTTAAACCTAACTTGTCAGCAAGTTCACCATCAATATCAGAAATTTCAACTCCTAAAACACCACGTTGAACAGTTCCATATTTTTGTAAATCATTGATTACTTTTTGCATTAAGTTACTAGGAATTGCAAAAGCATAACCTGCATATTGCCCAGTTTCACTAGCAATGGCAGTATTTATTCCAATTAACTTTCCATCTTGATTTACCAAAGCGCCACCACTATTCCCAGGATTTACAGCAGCATCGGTTTGTATAAACGATTCAATTGGATATTGTTGTCCGTTACCTCTATTTATATTTAAATTTCTTCCTTTAGCACTTATTATTCCAGCCGTTACAGTAGAAGTTAAATTAAACGGATTTCCAACCGCCAACACCCATTGTCCCACTTTTACTTCATCGCTATTACCAATAACAGCAAATGGTAAATTACTTTCCGAAATTCGTAAAAGCGCTAAATCTGTATTCACATCTTTTCCTAACAATTCAGCATCATATTCACGCTTATCGTTTAAAATTACTTTTATTTTCGTAGCACCATCTATTACATGATTGTTGGTTACAATTAAACCATTTTCCGAAATAATTACGCCACTTCCACTTCCAGTTCTTGGTCCTGGCTGAGGCATGTTAAATCCTCGCCCGCCAAAAAAATCGAAAGGATTTATTTCTTGTGGTTGATCGTTTCTTGTTTGAGGATGATCAACAACTGTTAAAATATGAACTACTGTTGGTGTTACCAATTCGGCAACTGCCACAAAATCGGGTCTTTCGCCCGTAGCTGACAAACTTGCATACCTAGCTAAATAATTTTGAGTAAATTCTGTTGAATTTTGTTTACTGCCAAATAACTTGCTTAACCCAATTGCAGCTAAGCCTCCAAGGCATGCCACTGCGAAAATTAATGTGTACTTTTTCATTTGTTTTTTTGTATCAATTTAAATTTTAGTAATGCTTTCACTTTTCAAATATTATTCCATTTTTCAAAATGAGTTTTCATTATATATTTGAAATATTATAAGTCCAAAATTGTTTTTTTATTATAAAATATATTTTACAATTATTTAAAAATATACTTTTGGTAGATGAGCGGTAAATAATAAATTTGCTGCTATCAAAACTAATTTGAATTTTGCGCAATAATTTAAATGCAACACGATAAACATACTTATTACTTCGAAAAATACTTGCGTAAAGAAATGTCGCGGCATGAAAAAGAAGCATTTGAACTAAAACTATTAAACGATACTGAGTTTAAGTCTAATTTTGATACTTATGCAATTAACCACGAAGAAATTACAAAACAAGAATTAGCAGAATATAATTACGAATCTATTATACCCGATAAACCTAAAAATTATTCTTGGCTTTGGGTGCTTTTTTCGGTTTTGGGTTTGGTTTTAATTTTTGATTATTATGCCAATCAAAAATACAATGAAGAGCAAAAAGTAAATCAAACTTATAAAGAAGCATTTGTAAATAGGTTCAATAATGCATTTGTGGAGCCATTTAAAAAAATTACTTTCAAAGAAAATATCAAATCAAATAACCAACAAGCAACTATTAGAGCAGATGAAAACAGTGAGGAAGAAAATGAAGTTTTAGCCGATACTTTGAAAACAGAAATGGTTGATTCTAGTTTAATTGAAGAGAAAATAATTGACCAATTTCAACAACTAATGAAAGAAAAAAACGCTTTGGTTAACATCAAAGATGTTTTTTTAAATGATAGTTTGATGACTGTAATTGAACTAGAAAAATTCAAAGAAAAATATAAAACTATTTTCCATTCAACCGACAGTATTTTAAATGATAGTATTGTTACTAAATTGGCTTTTCAATCGTTAGCTAAACTAAATAATAACAATAATAAACCAATTTTTGTTGAATTTTGGCAGTCGCTGGTTGGGTTTAATGGCTATCAATTTACTGGAAAAAAGCTTATTATTTATGGAATAGCAAAACCTTTTGATGTTTTTATTTTAAAACAAAACAACAATTTTATACTTCATACTAAATGGGGCGAAACTGCCTTAGAACCTGATAATTTACTACATAAATTTGAAAATTAAATTTTACAAATACCAAGGAACTGGTAATGATTTTATCATGATAGATGATAGAAGCAAAACCTTTGTCTCCACTAACCAAAAATTGATAAAAATCTTGTGTGATAGACGTTTTGGAATTGGTGCCGATGGATTAATATTACTTCAAAACCACGAAACTACTGATTTTTATATGCAATATTTTAACAGCGATGGTCGTGAAAGTTCTATGTGTGGAAATGGTGGAAGATGCATTGCACAATTTGCAAAAGACTTAAATATAGTAAATGAATCAGCTTCGTTTTTTGCCATTGATGGTGAACATTCGGCTAGTTACGAAAATGGTTTGGTGAGCCTCCAAATGATGAATGTAAATCAAGTAG
>Ga0247844_1004097_pt1 | contig 20221 bp, 18 predicted proteins | sample LaCtaG_FD_192421 | JGI IMG/M metagenome (GOLD analysis project Ga0247844, IMG submission 192421) | Freshwater microbial communities from meromictic Lake La Cruz, Castile-La Mancha, Spain - LaCruzMarch201714.5m_1 | ecosystem: Environmental > Aquatic > Freshwater > Lake | place: Spain: Castile-La... | reverse complement strand
TTCTTGAGGCCAATGGAATCCCGCACCCGGCGGTTCTTGGAATCATCTCACGCGGCCGTGCCTATTCCATGCCTGGTGGAAATCCATCCGCGCCACTCGCCTCATTGGTCGCATGGACCCGCACTGGAACCCCCCTCGTTCTCCGCCCCTACTGGTCTGGAGCGGGCGAGGGAGTTTTTTTTCTCAGCCGCGAGAACGGGTGTTGGTTCATAAATCGGCACCCGGCGCCGGAGGGCGATGTGAAAGAACTGGTCGGCGGCCTCGACCGCTACATGGCCACGGCATTTGTGGAGCAGGCTTCCTACTCACGCGCCATTCAGCCATTCACAACGAACACCCTCCGTGTCTTGGCCCTTTCCGACGAATCGGGCACCTTTGTTTCGAGTGTCGTTCACCGTTTCGGCACCGCACGCTCATTCCCGATCGACAACTTTCATCAAGGTGTTGGCGGCATCTGCGCGGCTGTGGACACCACAACGGGAAAGCTCGGTAAAGCCGTCTCACTCGACAAAAACCTCAATCGCGCTTTGAGCGGCAACCATCCGGAAACCGGAGCGCAGATCGAAGGGGTGGTAATCCCCAACCTTGCTCATGCACTCGAAGGAGTTCTCGCGGCTATGCGCTGCTTCCCCGAGGCGGTCTGCATCGGTTGGGACATTGTTATCACGGACGGGGGATTCAGCATCCTCGAGGCAAACTCCCCGCCCGGACTGGTTGTATTCCAAGCCCACTCGCCGCTGCTTGCGGATGAGAGGACGGCCCGCGTGTTCGCGAGTCATGGAATCCGCGTTCGGATGCCCAAGCGTGCCAGGTGATCCAAACCCATCTTTGCCAATGCCATTGCAATCTTTGCTTGGCTTTTTGTCTGGCTTTACTAGGCAGTTCTTCGCTGAAGAATTACAATATTTGCCGCATATTGTTACAATTTATGTGCGCCAATCGCTCTGGATGACTCTTTGTTTTCATTGGCTTCCTTTAATTCTTTTGGCCCTCGCCGAAAGTCCCTTTATTTACTGTGAATGAAAGCGCTCATGTTTCACCGATGAACCAGCCTGAGAAGATTGATGTTCTTGCGATCGGTGCCCACCCCGACGATGTCGAACTTCACGCCGGCGGCACAATTCATCACTTGTCGGTGCTCGGATACACCACGGCCATCGTCGATTTGACGCAGGGCGAGGCAAGCACGCGGGGCACTATTTCACAGCGTTGTGAAGAGGCTCTGGCCGCCGCATCGGTGCTCGGAGTGAGCTTTCGCGAGACGCTCAACCTGGGAGATAGCCGTTTGATCGACTCAGAAGCCAACCGGGCGGCAGTGGTTTCCCTTCTCCGCAAAATCCGGCCACGGCTGGTGCTGACGCATTATGCCGATCAACCGCACCCCGATCATGTAGCAGCGTCGGCGATCGTCACTGCAGCAGCCTATCTGGCTGGACTGCGGCATGCTTGTCCTGGCGATGACCTGCCTCCGCATCGCCCGAACGCCGTTTTGCACTTTGGGCTCCCGCGCGGCATCGCCCCGAGCTTCATCATTGATGTCAGCCGCTCGGAGGAGGAGTGGGAGCGGGCCGTGCGCTGTCATCGCTCGCAGTGGCACGATCCGGGCTCGAGTGAGGAGGAATCAGCCGTTTCACAACCGGATTTTTTACTGCGTGTGATCGCGCGGCGTCGGGGCGATGGCGCAGCGATTGGAACCACCGCAGGCGAGGCTTTTTGGGTGCGCAACAGCCTGTCGGTCGCGGACCCGCTCTCTCTATTTACACGCCCTTACGATGTGCTGCCTTAGCTGGGCGTCAGTATAAAAATACCATGCGCATTGGGATTGTTTGTTTCTCAGGCCTCGGAGGCAGCAGCACGGTGGCGGCATTGCTCGCGCGCCACCTCGTGAAGGCAGGGCACACGGTGTTTGTGCTCTCGCCCAGTCTGCCGGAACGCTTCGACGCCCGAGATGGAATTTTCTTCCGCGCCATGCCGCCGGCGGGTGACCCGCTCCGCCCGGGATCGGCGCTGGAGGTCAATCGCCTCGCAGTGGCCATAGCGCGGGTGTTGGAAGTGGACCAGGTTGATATCGTGCATGCCCACTATGCCCACCCGCATGCGGTTGCGGCTGTTCTGGCAAGGGACCTGCTACCTGCTGCGCGGAAGCCGACAGTTGTTGCCACGCTGCATGGCACTGATGTGACGGCAAACGAGTCTTTATGTGGCGTGATTGCCGCCAGCCTTCGTGTCAGCAATGGCGTCTCGGCGGTGAGTGATTCTCTGGCTGATGCCGCTGCTGAGGTGTTTAGCATTCCTCGACCGCAAGTGATCCCGAATTTCATTGGTGAGGTGTCCGGGCATGATTGCCTTCACAGGGAATATCGTAGCAATTCGCACGTCGATCGGGTGCTTGTGCATGTCTCAACGCTTCGCCCCGTGAAACGTCCTGTTGACTGCGTAGGAATTTTGGCCAGAGTTCACCAGCACATACCCTGCCGACTTCTTGTTGTGGGCGAGGGGCCCGAAGCCAGTGCCATGCGTTCCGAGTCTGTTCGCTTGGGTGTTGCCGAGCAGATTCATTTTGTGGGAGCGACTCCGCATGTCGGGGCCCACTTGGCGCAGGCCGATCTTCTCCTGCTACCAAGCGCCAGTGAATCGTTCGGAATGGCAGCGCTTGAGGCAATGGCTTCTGGCGTGCCTGTAATAGGAAGTCTGGTGAAGGGATTGGCGGAGATGGCAGAAGATGGCGTTTGTGCCAGACTTCTCCCAGTGGGAGACCTCGATGGGATGGCGGCGGCAGCGTGCGAACTGCTCCTTGACCCTTTCCTCGCGGCAACCTATGCGGATGCAGGTCGTCGCATTGCACGCGAACGCTACGCCCCGGACAAGGTAATTGCCTCTTATACGGAATTTTACAAGCAAGCCAAATCTTGTCGGACCGCACCGGTCCCTCTCGGATCACCATGACTGGATCTCGCGCTTGGCAGTGTGGGAGTGAGATGCTTCAGCATCGTCGGTGGGAAGCCTTCCTCGCGACACTCGTAGAACCGTGTGATTCATCAGCGTTGGCTAAGTGGCGCAATTCCCGACTCCGCATGCTCCTGGCACATGCGCGGCGTGAGGTCCCGATGTTTCGCCGACTCTCGCCTCAAGATGCTTTTGGGTTGGAAGACTTGCAGCGGTATCCAGTCCTGAGCCGAAGCGACTACCAAGAAGCGGGCGAAGAGGGTGTGCTGGCTGAAAATGAGCCGGTGGAAATGCTTCTCGACCGCTCTACGAGCGGTTCCACGGGAGAACGATTGATGATTCGTAGAACTTGGCTCGAGGAACGGCTGCTTAATTGTTTCCGCTGGCGTGTATTCCGCAGCTACGGTATCGGTCCAAGCGATCGGATCGCCAATGCCCTCTTCCGCGTCGACGCGGATCCCCATGACGATCAAACACTCGCTTCTTTGGCGATGGCGCTTGGTTGGCGGCAGACACTTCTCATCGATGCTCTGGAGGACGATGCGGCAGCCGAGAAGGCCGCGCGTTTTGCCCCACATTGTCTTACGGGCATGACCAGCGGACTGGCCTCTTTGGCCGAAAAAATCTCGGCGCAAGGACTCGCCTTCTCGCCCCGGCTTGTGGTGACAACCGGTGAACTGCTCACCGCACCGCTGCGGGCCAGCATTGCAAGCCTGGGCAGCCCGATCCGTGATGTTTATGGTTCCAATGAGTTCAACCTTCTGGCCTGGGAATGCCCGGCCGGTGCGGGCACTTACCACATTTGCGATGACGCCGTGGTGCTTGAGGTTTTGGGGACGGACGGCAGGCAGGTGCCAATCGGCCAGCTTGGAGAGGTGGTAATCACCGGGCTGCACTCCTTCGCAATGCCATTTATCCGCTACAAGATCGGTGACCTCGCCGTTCGGGGGCCCGATCGCTGTCCATGTGGCAGCCACTTTTCCACTCTTTTAGCGATTCACGGCCGAACAATTGATATTTTTCATCTCGCCGGAGGCATTTCGCTTCATCCTTGGACAATCCATAATGCCGTCCGGCCTTGGCTTGGAATGGTGCGGCAGTCGAGTCTCGTTCAGGTGACTCCAAATCGGTTGGAATATTTGGTGGTAGCCAACGATGCCTTGGGACAGATCGAAGAACAGTTGCTCTGCGCCGCAGCACAATCGGCCCTGCCTGCAGGCATTGATTTCGCGCTCCGCCGGGTTGAAACCATCCCAACTGCTCCCGGCGGCAAGGCCCGGCCTTTTGTCACGCTGGAACAGGATTCCAATTGATAGCAGGGAATTCCATTCCAAGCGGGGATAATATCGAGAAGCAAAGTTCTCTCACTTGATAAAAACGAGAGCGCTGGGGGGAATTCTCTCCGCTAAAAAAGCTCCCCCACCGTGACTCTTTACGTTTGTTTTCAATACACGCAGCACCAGTGTGACTTAAGGCCTGTTGCCGTTTCGCCGCCCACGGAATTTGGCGATGATCCCAAACAAAATGGCCAGCGGTGCCGGGCTTTTCATCTGGAAGCGCAACCGTCGCACTCGGATTTGGGTATCAAGCCGCTTGAAAGTCTCTGCCGCTCTCTCGGGCGAAGGATCAAAGGCAAAAAAAGACATGATCGTGCTGTCGAACGAAAGGGGTGGCCCCAGGAAAATGCGCGGCACACCTCGGAAACGATTCCTCACTTCCATGAATCCTCCGCTCTTCCGTGCGGCGGCCAGCCCGGGCATGGAAAAAACCCATTCGATTCCCTCGCTCACGATGTTGCGTCCAAAAACGACATTCTCAGCGCGGAGAGGTTGTGCGGGGAGAAAGCCAAGATGCGCTTCGATGAGAATTCTTCGCATATCGAGGTTGTAAGCCAGTCGCACGATCTCGCGCGTATATCCGCCGCCGGGCCTTGCTGCGATCTCGATGACATAAGCCACCCCCTCTTCGAATTTGATCTCCACATGGGCCCATCCCCACTCGATACCCACCGCTGCGGCGGCAGCCCTTGCGGCCACTTTGATGCGTTCCAAATCCCCGGCGGGAAGGCGGCTTGGCATGACATGTCCGGTTTTGACAAAAAACGGAGGCTGCATTGGAAGCTTGTCACTCACGATTTCGAGTAACGGGCGTCCCCCATCGAGGAAGAGTTCGATATTGTGCTCCGTGCCTCCCACGAAATCTTCCAAAAGCATGTCGTTGGTGGGAATCGCCAGCGGGTGGCGCCGCGCGACGAATGCCATCGCCGCCTGCATCCCCTTTTGGGCGGCGGCAAGTTCCGCACGGTTCCGCGCTTTGAAAACGCACATACTGCCGAATCCGTGCCGGGGCTTCAGCACGCAGGGAAATTTTAAATCCGGCAGATTGGCCGCCACCATGGCTTCGCTGACCACCCGTGTTTGCGGGCAAGCCACCTTTCCAGCCAAGGCCAGCCTCATCGCATACTTGTCCCTCACGAGTTCCGGATCGGACAAAAAACGCCGCAACCCGAGTGCTCGAGCGGCCTGATCGGCGTTTTTCACATAAAGCTCCGGAGTGGATCCAAAAACAATTCCTGCGAATGGCCGGGTTGCATGCTGCTCTTTCAATTCGGCGATCGTCTGCTCGACAAAGCCCAGGCGAATCACCGCACCGAGCCCCGGAACCGCATTCTGGGAGACATGGAAAAACTCATGCTCCGGAAAATCACAGCGGAAATCTGCGATGTCCTGAGCCGCGTGGATGAAAGAAACAAAGCGGGCCATTACCTTAATTCCAAAACGGAAAATTCACGCCTAATTTGTTCTCTCCGCCAGCACCGCCGAGTAGTGACCCGTCAGCGATGCGCTTGGCAAGCCCGCGGCAACCTCCATCGCCAGCATGGACCTCAGAATAGCATTCGAAATCGCAGGAGATTTTTGGATGGTCCCCAGGAGGTGCAAAAAGAAAACCCGCGCCGCATGCATCGTATGCCGCCGCTCCAGAATACAAAACCCCGACTGCTCCAGCAGCCCCACCAGCTTTTGCATCGGGAGCGTTTTGCCCATGAAATACGGCACCAGGCCGACAGCCCCCGTCGCCCGCTGGGGAAGCAGGTTTCGGATCCACACAAAGGGATTCACGGGATTGTCGAGTGTGATCAATAGCCTTCCGCGCACTTCCAGAACCCTTGCTAATTCGAGCACAGACCGCTCGATTTCCGCCTCCGTTTCAAAGTGGTCCAGCGTGGAGTTTGATAAAACCAAGTCGAACGAATCATCGGGAAACTCCAAGCATCGAACATCGCCCACACCCAACCGGAATCCCGGTCGCCGCTTCGAAACCAAATCCACCAGCGGCTCGGAGACATCGATTCCATGGACCTCGCCAGCCACCTGCGCCAAAGTCGGGAAACATCCTTCCCCCACCGCTTCATCAAAAACATCGGTTTTCAACGCCCGCCGGAACTTCTTCCCCCCGCACCATTCGGCGATGAGATTTTCATGCAGACTGTCGCAATATCTCCTCCACGCCGGGCAAGCCGAAGCCACGCCTTCCGGCAAAAAATTCTCCCAATTTCCTTGGGCCACCTCCGCTAAATCTTCAGACTCGGAATTCCTCATCACGCGTGGAGCTTTTTATGAGCCTCAAGCCTCCGGAATGCAAAGCCCGTCCTCCTGCGTTGATTTGCCAGCCGTTTTCCACAACCTTCCTCTATGGAGAAAATCACGCCGCCAATTCCACCGCCATGACCCCCCTGGCCGGTTTTCATCGCCAGCGAGAAACGCCGTTTTGGCAAACGCCCAACGCGCTCTGGTTCACGGCGGGATCGTTTTCGATCTACGCCGCGCCCTCGTCCCTGCCCACCGCCACCGATCGCAGCGAAATGGAATCCGCCCTCCGCGCCAGCAAGCGCCTCGTAGCCCTCGCGACCTCTACACGCCCCACAGAACTCACCGCAAACGCCTTCATCCTCCGCGATAAAAATTACGGCCCGAATTCCCTCCAGCGTTAATTCCGCCAGCAGGTGCAAAAAGCCTCGCAACACTGCGGCGTCGAGCCCCTCGATTGGCCCACCCTCTCGCGCCTCGGCCTGCCGGTGAACCGCGCATTGGTGTCCCGCGGAGGCGAACGCTTCAAAACCCACGCCGGGTTCGCCCCCGAGAAAATCCACCTCGCCGTGGTCACCCATCTCCGCTGGCGGCCGATCTTGGAAAAAATCCCCCAGCCTCGTCCCAAGCCCAATCCTCCGCCGCTTCCCGATCCTCCGCAACCTCGAAGCCCTAGGAAGCGGCTACCCTCGGCCGCCACAGCGGGCAATTTTGATCGCCAATAAAAAAGGTCTCGTGGACCACGCCCGCCGCTCGCCTGTGGAGTCTTCTCTTTTACTCCATCAGGCCCGGGCGTTCCGTTTCGCGTGCCCGCGGAACGGCTTGGAAATATGCAGCCACAGACCAATGAAATCTTTGTAAAAACCGCCCGCCATCCCCGGAACGCCGATGTCCCCGTCGGCTCTTTCCACCTTCCGCCAAGCCAACCCGCCAATCTCAAAAACTAATCGAATTGATGTGCGAACCACGCCGGATCGCGGCGCAAATCCAAGACCCGCCAAACAAAAGTCGTCCCCTCCGCAATCGAGTGATAAACGGCGTAAGGGAAACGCCCACACAGCATCCGGTGGTATCCAAATTTCATCGGATGAATGCCGACATACAAAACCAGTGAATCGATATCGGAAAACACCGAGCCGAGAAAGTAGTCGCCCACTCCACGTCCCTGCCGCTCGTAGAAATCGAATCCCGCCTGGAGGTCGACCTCGGCGAGATCGAGGATTTTCACCCTCACGACTCGGCGTTTCGAATCCGGGCTTTGGCCTCGTTCCAGTCCGAAAACGAAGCTTCCCCCTTGGCGTGTCGATCTGACGCTTCTCTCAAAGCGTCCTCATGCCACTTCGGTGACGGAATTGCGGAATCGTCGTCAGCCAGATCCTTCCAGAGGATCTCTAAGATCCGGAATTTCTCCGGCTTCGGCAAAGCCTTCAACTCAGATTCGAAAACCATGCACTCTTGTTAACACAGCCTGAATCAAAAACAAGAGCACCACCCTCGGCCGCCACAGCGGGCCATTCGGAATTCTCAAAAGGTCTCGGGGACCACGTCCGCCGCTCGCCTGTGGAGTCTTCTCTTTTACTCCATCAGGCTCGGGCGTTCCGTTTCGCGCTTCCGCGGAGCGGCTTGAAACCATACGGCCGGAGGCCGGTGGTATTTCCGAAAAAAAATCCCATTCGCCGGCAGTCTTTTTGTGACCTAACCTTAAGCTCGTATGGATCGCATCACCACCAATCCCAATCAATGCGGCGGGCGACCCTGCATTCGCGGAATGCGTATCCGCGTGAAGGATATCTTGGACATGCTGGCGGATGGAGCCACGCCCCAGGAAATCCTCGCAGACTTCCCCGATTTGGAAGCTGAAGACATTCGCGCCAGCATCGCCTGCGCCTCGCGATATCTGGATCACTCCGTGTTGGCCGCGGCTTGAGCGATGCGTTTCTTGGTGGACGCCCAGCTTCCTCCAGCGCTCGCCTGATTTGGCTCCGAATCGGCAACTGCACAAACAAAGTCCTCCTCCGATGGCTCGGTCCTCTGCTTCCTGAAATTCTACGGCAACTGGAATCAGGGCAGAAGTTGCTCGAGGTGCGGAAGAGCCCCCTCCAGTAATTTTTTCAAACGCTTCGACTCAGTTCAGCCCTCCCTATGCCGGCCTCCGCCACGATTGTCGCCACCCAACGCGAGGGGTTTTATTTCACCCGCGAAAGCTGGGAGTCCCTCCCTCGCCTTCCTCTCAGCCCGTATTTCCAAGGCTTCGTCAACCTGCAAACCGTCTAACTTTTGGAGGGCGATGCTCTGTCAGCACTCACTGCTCCCGTAGAGCAGGCGTCCGGCCTGCGAATTGAAAAAAACGCCACCAACAGGCGGAACGCCCGCTCTAAAAAAAAGGTTCATCGCCGATCCGTGCCCCTTTAGATTCCGCCGATGCTTCAACCCGCCCGCCCGGCCATTGCGGTGGTGATGATCGTCGGCACGAACCGCGCGAATGCCCAAGGCGTGCTCGATGCCTTGAGGCGCCAAAGTTGTGCCGACGATTTGCTCGAAATCGTGGTCTTCGATTGCGCCGACGCGTCAGTTCCTGCGCTGCAAATGCCGGTGCGTTTTTGTGGAAAACACATCCATCGTCCGGGCCTACATTTCTGGCGGGTTGCGAGGGCCCAGGCAGCGAAGGAATCCTCGGCACCCGTTGTCGCTTTTCTGGAGAACCATTGCGAACCTCTTCAAGTTATGGAATACCTCTTGCACTCGAAACCGCGGCGAGAGGGGTGGAAACTCTTCCAATGTGTTGAAGCCCAGACTAAGCACACAAACATTTCACTTTTTTGGCCACTCTGATTTCCTGCTTCCATTCTGGACGCTTTTTTGTCGCAAGCCGGACAGCCAATTGGCCATTGCCCAAGAAAGTTTTTTTTGCGTTGGGTTCGTCGCTTTTGCCGTTTCTGTGGCACTGGAGACAGCTCGATTTCCTCAAGCGGGGCAAAGACGGCGGAAAAACACCAGCCTTACTGCCGCCACATTTTATACTATTCGCGGTTGATGCCGTTGGTCAAATGCTTGGGAATATTGCAGTTTCTGGCTCCTCCTATGCCCGCTTGTGCGATCTGGAATTCCAGCGATACCGCTTCCTCCCGCCCGAAGAGGCCGCCTTTTTTGAAGTTGCCGATGAGCATTAGCGTCGTCATTCCCACCCGCAACCGCCCTCGAGCCGTGGAATCGTGTCTTCACGCGCTGGCGGCGCAAACATTGCCGTGGGGAAGCTTCGAGGTGATTGTGGTGGACGATGGCAGCGAGGTGCCGCTCTCGCTCGATCCCTCGCGATGGGCCGCAAATTTCGATCTCAAGCTCCTCCGCCAACAAAATACAGGTCCTGCCGGAGCGCGCAACCGGGGCGTTGCGGAGGCGCGAGGGGAATTTCTCGCCTTCACCGATGAAGACTGCCTCCCCACGCCGTCCTGGTTGGAAAAACTCGTCGCCGCCTTGCGCAAGAATCCCGAGGCTCTGGTTGGCGGTTCGACTTTCGACGGCCTGACGGAAAACCTCTTCTCCGAGACGAGCCAACTGACCCTCGAGATGGTCTACGAGCACTTCAACCGCGATCCGGCAAATGCATATTTTTTCGCGAGCAACAACATTGCCTCTCGCCGCAATCGTTACCTCGCGAGCGGCGGGTTCGACGCGGACTTCGACTCACCTGCCGCCGAAGACCGCGAATTTTGCGATCGTTGGAGGATGCAGAGGCGGCCGCTTCACTCGGAACCAACGGCTTGTATCGAGCATAGGCACGCCCAAAGCCTGCGTGGATTTCTGCGCCTCCATTGGCGCTACGGCATGGGAGCTTTTCTTTACCAAGCTAAAAGGAAGGAACGGGCATCCGGCACGATGACCGAGGATTTGGGTTTTCATCGCAACCTTGCAAAAGTAGCATGGTCTAAAACTTCCAGCTATTCTTGTGACACGCGTCTGCGGGCGCATTCCTATTCGCACAAATCGCGATGATCGCTACCTTGATGAGAAATTCCAAGCCCTTCCGAAACACGGCTACACGCATTTGTTTAATGCTATGATCCGAGCCTGTGGCGACAAACTGGAGGTGCGATTGAATACCGACTACAGGGAGATTCTGCCTTATGTGAAATTCAAGCACCTCATCTTCACAGGGCCAGTTGATGAGTTTTTCGATTTTAAACTTGGTCGCCTGCCTTATCGCACGCTTCGTTTTGAGCCCCAATCCTTCACGCATAAAAATCTCAAATCTCAAACGCCCATTTCTCATTCTCCATTTCAGATTCCCGATAACCACTACCAGCATGCGATGCAGGTAAATTATCCCGGCTTGGAGCCATTCACTCGAATTGTCGAGATCAAGCACGCCACAGGACAGGATTGCCCAAACACCACGATCGTTCGCGAATACCCAGATGACTTTGGCCCCGGCAAGGAACCATACTATCCGATCCCGGCGACGGATTCTTCAACACTCTATAAAAAATACAAGGCTCTTGCCGACCAAGCCTCGCTGAAGCCGGACGCGTATCTTCCAAAAAACTGCGGATGCGCGGGAATCTCCTTCATAGGCCGTTTGGCGACATACCGATACTATAACATGGATCAAGCGTAGGCATGGCATTGAAGGAATTTGATAATCTTGGTCGCTACTTCAGAAGTTTGGAAACCGTTAGTATCTCCTCCCAATGATTTTTTCGGTCATTATTCCAACTTACAACCGTCCCCGCCATGTTGCGGAGCTTCTTGAGGCTTGGGCAGAGGTGGATTTTCCCCGAAACGAGTTCGAAATTGTATTGGCGGATGATGGCGGGGGGGTGGATCTACTACCACTCATTGGGCCTTATTCCAAAAAGGGATTCCAATTCAAATTGCTGAAACTGCCCCACAAGAGCGCCTCGGCAGCCCGCGCGGCAGGGCTCGATAAAGCCCGGGGCGAATTTATTTTTTGCATGGATGACGATTGCCGCCCGGAAAGAGGAATCCTGAATGCTTATCTGGAAGGCATCCGCAAGCATCCCGGCGCGGCGCTTGGCGGACCCTTTATAAACCTCCTTGTCGAGGATTTCTGGGCAACGGCGACCCAAGAAATCATCTCATTCGTTACGGAGGAGTGGAACCGAGATCTCAAAGATGCTCGATTTTTTACTTTTTCAAACTTGGTTTTTCCTGCCGAAGAATTCCGACAAGCGGGAGGTTTTGATTCCGAATGGTTGTGGCGAACTGGCGAAGATCGTGATGTTTGCGGAAAGTGGAGGGAGCGGGGAGGGCGATTTGTTTTTGTTCCTGACGCCGTGGTGTGGCATGCACATGGCCTTAATTTGTGGAAATTTCTTCGCCAACACTTTCATTACGGTCAGGGAAATTTCGCTTCCCTTTTGCGTCGACAATCCGGTTCGAAAGCGGTCCCTCACTGGAGCGGATTGAGATTTTACGCCCGCCTCGTGATGTATCCATTTAGAAAATTTCCACCCTATCATGCTGTCTGCTTAATAGGTGCATTTTTCCTCGCCCAAATTGCAAATGTGGTTGGTTTTGCTCATGCTTCCAGACGCATCTCACAATCCAAAATCGCTTGAAGAGACGCCCATTTTTTGCGGCTTCAAATAGCAATGTCAATAATTCGCATGACCGCTGACATGGCAGTGCCATCATCCTGCCTTCCGTTGCTTCCAATCGGCTGGTGGTGGTTGGAAAAAGAGGTCCTTAAGGCCGAGCAGCCGGCCCTTATTAACGCTGACGGCCAGATTCTATCGCGCGGGGAACTGGCGGCAGTCGTGCAGTCGTGCGCGATGTTTCTCGCGGATCACGGGATTCGCCCCGGCGATCGCTTGGCGCTTTCGCTGGCACCTGGCCCCGCACGGGCCGTGGCCCTGCTCGCGGGAATGGCGATGGCGACCGTCGCCCCGCTGTCGCAGACCGAACTGCGAGAGATCGTCGAGGCGGATCTGAGTCGTCTTCGGGTGGGCTGGGTAATCGTCGACGATCAGCCCTCGGCTGCGATGATGGCGGCCGCCGATGCGCTGCGGCTGCCGGTGCTCCGATTGAAGCCGTTCGAGGTGCCCATTCGCCGATGCGGCCTACCGCCGGTTGCGGCCGCCGACGTCGCACTCCTGCTGCAGACGTCCGGCACCACCGCCCGCCCGAAGGTCGTGCCCTTGACCCACGCCAACCTGTTCGCCGGCGCCCGCGCCATCGTCGAGACCCTGGCCCTCGACTCCGCGGATCGCGTGCTGGCAGCGACGCCGATGTTCCACATCCATGGCGTCGTAGCGACGCTATTGGCTCCGTTGCTTGCCGGCGGGAGTGTCATCTGCTGCCGCGAACGTGCCGTCGACGAACTCGTGTCCCACCTCGGGAACCTGCGGCCCACCTGGTTCTCGGCATCGCCCCCGCTGCTCCTGGCGCTCCTCGACGAGGTGGAGCGTGCCGGCGCGACGCCGCCGGCCCATCACCTGCGGTTTCTGCGCTCCGTCACCATGCCGCTCGCACCCGCCGCGCGGCAGCGGCTGGAGTCGGCCTTCCTGGTGCCCGTCGTCGAGGTCTACGGAATGACGGAAGCCTCGTCGCAGGTCTGCAGCACCTGCTTGCCGGGCGCCGGCGTGGTCCGTAGATCGGGCGTTGTCGGCCTCCCGGCAGGCCCCGACGTGACGGTGCTCGGCAAAGGCGGCGAGCATTGCCCGCGTGGCGTCGCCGGGCAGATTGCGATTCGTGGCCCCAGCGTCACGCCTGGCTACGAGGGGGAGGAACAGAGCGGCTGGCATCGGGATGCGCGAGGCGTGCCCTGGTTTCTGACGGGCGACGAGGGGGTCTTCGACGACCAGGGCCAGCTGACGCTGACCGGGCGGATCAAGGAATTAATCAATCGGGGCGGGATGAGGGTGGCGCCCCTGCGAGTCGACGAGGCGCTCAATCGCCATCCCGCCGTGCAGGAATCGCTCGCCTTCGCCGTTCCCCATCCGACGCTCGGAGAGGATGTGGCGGCAGCGGTGGTGCTGCGCGAGGGTGCCATGGCAGGGGAGCAGGAACTGCGCGATCACTTGATCGCCACACTGCCCGTCCACGAGGTCCCGTCACGGATCATCTTCGTCGAATCGCTGCCACGCGGTTCCGGCGGGAAGCTGCAGCGCAACAGCATGGCCAGCCGCCTTGCCGCCAGCCTCCACCCATCCGTATCGCCTCCCCGCGGGCCCATGGAGGAGCTGGTCGCCGGGACATTTGCATCGATCCTTCGCCTTGATCGACCGAGCCGCGACGCCAACTTCTTTCTGATCGGCGGCGATTCGCTCTCCAGCCTCAGTGCGATCCATCGCCTCGAGCAGTCGCTCGGCATGGAGCTCAACGTCGGACTCATTTTTCTGCATCCCACCGTCTGCGGCCTCGCAGACGCCCTCGACGTGCTGCGCGAGGGACACAGGGCGCCGCCCGCGGTCGCCATCCCCGTCGCTGCGGCCCTGCCCGGCCCCCGGCCGCCCGGTTGCGAGATCTATCCCGCGTCGTTCGCGCAGGCTCGCCTCTGGTTCCTGCACCAGTTGGAGCCAGGTCTCACCGCCTATCACATGCCGGCACTGTGGCGGCTGCGCGGAAACCTCGACCGGTCGGCGCTCGAGCGGGCCGTGACCGCCCTGATCGAGCGCCACCCTACCCTGCGCACGTCCTTCCGTCTTGAGGGGAACGTGGCGCAGCAGGTCATCCACCCGCCTTTTCCGTTGCTTCTGGCAGGGGAACGCCTCGACAGTCGCGACGCGGCGGCCGTCGTGGACGAGTGGCTTCGGGAGGAGGGCTCTACGCCCTTCAGTCTCGAGAGCGGCGTGCTGCTTCGCGCACGGCTGCTGGAGGTGACACCCGACGAGCACCTCTTTCTGCTTAACCACCACCACATCGCCTCAGATGGCTGGTCGCGCAGCGTGCTGTGTGAGGACCTTGCCGCGCTCTACAACGCGGCCCGTGCCGGCGAGCGTCCTGTGCTCCCCGATCTCGGCGTGCACTACCACGACTACGCGGCCTGGCAACGTGAGCGTGTTCGCGGCTCTCGTGCCGCGGGCCTTGTCGATCACTGGACGCGAAGCCTCGAAGGAGTCGAGCCGCTCGCGTTGACCGCTGATGCCCCGCGACCACCGTCCGCCGGGCACGCGGGCGGATCGGTCTCGTTTCGAATCGAACCGATGCGCCTCGCCCCCTTCGAGGAGCTGTGCCGGTCGCAGGGGGCCACGCTGCACATGGGGCTGCTTGCCGCCGTGGCCCTGGTGCTGCAGCGGCACGGGCAGCAGGATGACTTTGCGATCGGGATTCCGATGTGGGGCCGCAACCAACCGCAGCTCGAGCACCTGATCGGCTTCTTCATCAACACGCTTCCGATCCGCGTGAGGTTCGGAGATCGGCCGAGTTTTCGGCAGTTGCTCGCCCAGGTCCGCGAGACCTCGATCGAGGCCTATGCCCATCAGGAGCTTCCCTTCGAGCAGATCGTGGCGTCGCAGAGGGGCGCCCGCGACCCCCACCGCAATCCGCTCGTGCAGGTGATGCTCCAGGTCGCCTCGATGCCCTTGCCTTCGCTGCACGGTCTGCAGGGCCTCGCTGCGGAGCGACTGCCCGTTCCTCCCGGCTGCGCACGGTTCGACCTGGAGTTCTTCGTCCGGCAGGATGAGAGACGGGGCATGGCCGGCGACGTGATCTACGACGCCGATCGGTTCACCGGCGACGGCATCGAGCGGCTCGTCGGCCACCTGCTGACATTGTTGGATTCGCTGCTCCGCGCCCCCGACGCCCCCATCTCGTCCCTGCCGCTGCTCCCGGCCTCGGAGCGGCAGAAGATCGAAGCCTGGCAAGGCGGCGTGGCGCGGGACGTCCCCCGCGACGTCGTTCATCACCTGTTCGAACGCCAGGCCGCACGGACCCCAGAGGCCGTGGCCGTCGTCTGCGACGGTCACTCGCTCACCTATGCCGAGCTCGACGCCCGGGCCAACCGCCTCGCACATCATCTCGTCGCGCACGGAGGTGGCTCCGATGCGCTCGTGGCGGTGTGCCTCGACCGCTCCATCGAGCTGATGGTGTCGGTGCTCGCGGTTCTCAAGGCTGGAGCGGCGTATCTTCCCGTCGATCGTGCGTGGCCTACCCTGCGGCGGCAGGGCGTGCTGGAAGCATCGGGAGCCGCATTGCTTCTCACCGACGAGGATGCCGCAGCCTTCGGCAGTGCGATGCACATCCCGACCATCGATCCCACGAGGCTCGATCTGCGGTCGCAGCCCGACACCGCCACCGCGCTGGGACAGGCTTCTCCGGAGTCGCTGGCCTACGTGCTCTCCACATCGGGTTCCACGGGACGGCCGAAGGGAGTTGCCATGCCGCACCGTGCTCTCGTCAACCTGCTGGCCTGGCAAGCGAGGTGCATGCCGGAAGCCGCTCGCACGCTTCAGTTTGCCAACCTGGGATTCGATGTCTCGTTCCAGGAGATCTTCTCGACCTGGCTTTCCGGAGGCACGCTCGTCCTCGTCGCCGACAGCGTGCGGATGGATCCTGCCGCCCTGCTGTCCATGCTGGAACGGTCCGGCATCGAGCGGCTCTTCCTGCCGGTGGTGATGCTCGGGCATCTGGCGGAGGCGGCGGAGGCGGCGGAGGCGAGCCGGCGTGTTCCCGGGGCCCTGCGGCAGGTGATCGTCGCCGGCGAGCAACTAAGGATCACGCCCGCCATTCGCCGCTTCTTCGCCGGCCTTCCTGCGTGCCGGCTCTGGAATCACTATGGCCCGACCGAAACGCACGTTGCCACCGGCTGCCAACTGCCTTCCGACCCTGCGGTCTGGCCCGAACTCCCGCCCATCGGCCGCCCGATCGACAACACGCAGGTCTACGTGCTCGATCGGAACATGCACCCGCTGCCGCAGGGGGTAGCTGGTGATCTCTGGATCGGAGGGGCTGCGGTGGCGCGGGGATACTGGCAATGTCCGGACCTCACGGCGGAGCGGTTTATCCCCGACCCGTTCGTCGGCGCCCGCCACGCGCTGCTCTATCGCACCGGGGATCGCGGCCGTTGGCGAGCTGACGGTCAACTCGAGTTCCTCGGTCGCACCGACGACCAGGTCAAGATTCGCGGTCAGCGCGTGGAACTCGGCGAGGTCGAGGCCGCCCTTGCGTCGCATCCCGGCGTCAGGAACGCCGCCGTCTCGGTCCGCGGCGGGGCAGACACGCAGCGGACGCTCGTCGCCTTTGTGGCATGCCTCCCGGGAGATGCTCCTCGGCCGGTCGGCCTGCGGACGTGGCTGCGAGCGCTCCTTCCCGACGCGATGGTGCCGGCGGACGTCGTCTTGCTTCCCGAACTCCCGTTGAATGCCAGCGGCAAGGTCGATCGCCGGGCGCTTGCAGACCTCGCCGCCAAACGGCCACGGGGCATGGAACCCGTCGGCGGCGCCGGTATGACGGCCCATGCCGCCGAGAGCGATGACCTGCAGGACTCGACCGCGTCGCCAACGCTTCTCGAGGCGGAACTTGCTCGGATCTGGCAGCGACTCTTCGAGTGCGATGCCATCGACCCTGCCGCCGACTTTTTTCAGCTCGGCGGAGACTCGCTGCTGGCCGTGCAGATGGCGGTGGAACTCGAGCGGCTGCTGGGGCGACCGATCCCGATCGCCACCCTCTTCGCGGCCCCGACAATTCAAACACTGGCGCGAACACTCGCCGACGAGTCTTGGATTCCAGCATGGAAGTCACTTGTAGTCCTCCAGCCCGATGGTTTACGGACACCCCTTTTCGTCATTCACGGTATGGGTGGCGATGTCTTCTATTTCGCGCGTCTGGCGAGATTGCTGGGCCCAGACCAACCGGTATACGGTATTCGAGCTGAAGAGGCAGATGGGATCGAACTCTCCGAAAGCGGCATCGAAGCGTTAGCAATCCGCTACGCGCAGGAGATTCGCGCTTTGCAGCCAGAAGGGCCTTATCGCCTTGCGGGCTATTCGGCGGGTGGATGGTTCGCCTACGCGGTCGCGACGGAGCTTCGCTCGCATGGGCAGGCGGTGACTATTCTCGTCTTCGATACGAACCCGACCTGCTCGCTCCCGTGGCAGGCGAAAGGGTGGCAGTTGATGGCGCTTGCCGCGCTGTCGATCACGGGCCTCTCCTACCACACAAAAAAGATGTCGCGTATGCATGTCCTCGAGTGGCCGGTTTACATCGCCTCGCGTGCCCTGTGGCTTATGCGTCAGAATGTCGCGGCCATGCGAAAAGAGCCTTTAGATACCGAATCTTGCGATCGTTTCACACGAGGAGTTGCACGTTTTTGCGCTCGTCCAATTGATGTAAGGGTCGAGTTTTTTCAGGCGCGTGCGGCTTGGATCCCGTGGCTTCAGGCGATTCCCCAGGCAATGGTTTGGCGTTCGATCGTGCGAGGCCCCGTGTTCATACATCCCCTTCGCTGCCGTCACTCGGAGATTTTTTCTTTGACGAACCTCTCTGCATTGGCGTCCCTTGTTCATCGAGTTCTGAGCAGTTTGTAAAGCGTGGCATAATTTAAGCTTATTTTTTGCGCCGAAAAGCCAGTTGAAAACTGCCCTGCCTAAGTCTGCTTAACTAAACGTCAATAATTTGCAACTTTCTCGAAAAGTGATACTTAACCTTTCTTTTCTTGGCTTGAAATGAAACAATTAAAGCTCGGGTTTACGCTATGCCACTCAGAGTTGAATAATTTTGATTTCATAATCGTCGGGGCCGGCACCGCAGGCTGCGTGGTGGCGCGGCGATTGATCGAGAGCACCGAATGCAGTGTGCTTCTGCTTGAGGCGGGCCCTCGCTATCCCGCATGGCTTCTCGATCCGCCGTTGCCGGGGATGAAAATCGGGCGGTTTTTTTCGTGGGGTCAGAAGAGCATTCCGCAAGCGCGCTTGGGCGGAAGACGGATCGAGTGGCCGATGGGCAAGGTCGTTGGTGGCAGCTCATCGATCAACGCCATGATGGGATTCATGGGGCACCCCGCGAACTTCGACGCCTGGGAGGCGGCGGGAAATCCAGGGTGGTCGTCGAAAAATCTCGCGCCGATTTTCAGCCGGGTTTTTGGGAATTCGCTGGATGCTCCGTTGGACTGGACTCGAGGCGGAATGCTTTCCCTCTCACAGCCACGCTTCCGCTCGCCCCATTCCGAAGCCTTCCTCCGAGCCTGTGCGGAAGATGGTCTGGTGGAGGAGACGCCGCTGACCGGGCGGGTGGCGGGGCGATGCGGCTATTTTCCGGTTCTGCAGCGGGACGGCGCGCGGTTCGAGTCGGCAAAAGGTTACCTCGATCCCGTGGCATCACATCCCCGCCTCAAACTCGCCACCAATCTTCGAGTTCGCCGCATCCTTTTTGAAAAACAGCGCGCGGTCGGCATCGAGGTTGAGTTGGGCGGCCACATGGAAACCTACAGCGCCTCCAGCGGGGTGGTGGTTTGCGCGGGAGCATTCCAATCGCCACGGATTCTGCAATCCAGCGGCATCGGCCCGGAAAAAATCCTCCAATCCGCCGGTATTCGCACACTGCTCGACCTGCCGGCTGTTGGGGAAAATTTCGAGGATCATTTGCGACTTGGCTTGAGACACCTCTCGGGTCGCATTTCGCCTGGTGGCAAACGCCACATGATTCCGGAAATGCTGCGCTATTTCCTGCGGCGGGATGGAGTGATGGCTTCGAACTGCTGCGAAGCCGGTGCTTTTTTTTGCTCGCGGCCGGAGGTGGCAGTTCCCGATCTGCAACTCGTCACCCACTTCCAGACATTCGGGCCGAAGCAGCAGGTCGCGACCGATATTTGCCTACTCGCCACAAAAAGCCGCGGGCGTGTTTTTCTGGATCCCCGCAATCCCTTTGGCGCTCCGCTGGTGGATGCGAATTTTCTGGCCGAGGAAGAGGATGTGGCCGCTTTGGTTGCGGGGCTTCAGCGCGCACGCTCGATTGCCTCGCGAGCGGCCTTGCGGGATTTTCCACTTCTTTCCGAAACGGGTCCGGAACCTCTCGCACGAGATGACGACTCCCTCCGCGCGGCGATTTTTCGCGAAGTCACCACCGCCTACCATCCCACAGGAACCTGCTCGATGGGTCCGGTCGGCACCGGTGCGCTCGGTCCCGATCTGCGTGTCCACGGCACCGATTGCTTGTGGGTGGCCGATGCCTCCGCGATGCCCACCAGCCCGAGCGGCAACATCACCTGCCAAGTCGTCGTGCTCGCGGAAAAAGCGGCCGAACTCATCGCCGGCCACACAGTCCCGCCTGCTCCATGACCTCCAAATTTGCTAGGGCAGGAATTTTTCCCGAGAGTCCGACACGAACCCGTTTCAACAGCGCGGCGGAAAATCCATTTTCCAGAAACGGAGCAAGCATCGGATGCAACCGGAATCGCAAATGGCAGGGTTCGGGCAAAAATCCTGCATGGTGTTTGAAGCGCGTGAGCGATTCTTTTGCGGGTAGGCTTTGACGCCCGACGCAAACCGCTTGGATGTCCGGATCCGAGATCGCCGCCCGCGCGAAAGAAAAATAAAGCAGATGCGAGGCGTGCCGCGTCGGGGAGTCGATTTCGGAGTCTACGCGGTGCGCCAGCAATCCTTCGCACATTTCCCCGAACGCAACATGCATGAGGTAAGCGACGATTTCCTCGCCGTGGAAACACGCATGAATCCGCAATCGAGGAACGGCGCGCGCCGCCTCGGCGATCCGACGCCGGACAGCGGGACACA
>Ga0247844_1004094_pt1 | contig 20236 bp, 13 predicted proteins | sample LaCtaG_FD_192421 | JGI IMG/M metagenome (GOLD analysis project Ga0247844, IMG submission 192421) | Freshwater microbial communities from meromictic Lake La Cruz, Castile-La Mancha, Spain - LaCruzMarch201714.5m_1 | ecosystem: Environmental > Aquatic > Freshwater > Lake | place: Spain: Castile-La... | reverse complement strand
CTTCGCGCTCATGACGCAGGGGCGCTTGGTCGTGGGCAGGATGACAGATTGGATGGGCGCGCGCTGGCTTGTGGGGTCGGCCTGCGTGAAGACCTCGATGGCGCTGCCGTCCCAGAAGGCTTTCCGGTTCGCCGAGACGTCCGTGTCATGGACGCGCAGAGCGAGCTCCATCCGCCCGTTGGCAAGGGCCAGCGTGCCGGCAGCCAGCAGGTTCCCCGACCAGGAAATAGCGATGTCAGCAGGGGTTTTGCCGACCTTGAAGGACTGGCGGAGGATCTCGCGGAACGGCTTCGCGAAGAACAGGGGCGAGGGCGATTCCGCAGTGATCGCGAGAGGGGTTTGCGGAGAGACTTTTTCCACCCGGACCGGGAACCGTGCGGAGGCCCCGGGCGCGAGGCGCACTTTGCGGGAGGAGCGGCCGAGGAGGCGGAACGCGACGGGGTCGACTTTCAGTTCGACCTCAGAAACAAACGGCTGCGACGAGTCATTCCGGAGAACCATTTCCAGGCAGGTTTTCGAATCCACGGAATCCTGGACGGTTTCGAACGACGCGAGGACCTGCTCAAGGCTTGCGGCCGAGCGGCCGGTCAGGGGACGAACCGGCTTGAATTCCCCGAGGAAGCCATCGCGCTGGTGGGCCTCGATCAGTTCGTCGCACATGGCCCAGATCCGGTCCAGGGTGAGCTGGCTGGAGGTGTGGGGATCCATCATGACCGCATGGTAGATGTGTTCGCGCTTGCCCGTGAGGCAGGCCTCGACAGCAAGCTCCTGAACGGCGATATTGCTCCGGCACATGGCGGCAAGCTGCGGGGGCAGTGGACCGACCACAGTGGGCTGGAGGCCCTGGCGGTCCACCAGGCACGGGACCTCGACGCAGCACCCCTCGGGCAGGTTCGGAATCAGGCTCCGGTTGCGGACGTTCCCGTAAACGGTGACCGGAACGCCCGTTTCCATGGCCGCGATGATCTGCGATCCGTATTCGATGCTCCGGCCGATCTCGACCGATTCGTCCGCAAGCATGCGGCGCTCGGTATCGTGCCAGGTGGCCAGAATCGACTCGCACCGCCTCAGATACTCGTCGAGCGGGATCCCGAACTTGCGGACCACCTCGCCGCCATGGTGGATGAACCACGGGCAATACTCGGAAAAATGCTCGCTCGATTCCGTCACGAAATACCCCAGCCGCCTCATCATCTCGAAGCGCACTTTGTCGGAGGCGAAAACCTGCGGATCCTCCATGGCGCGAAACAGCAGGGGATAGGCGTCGCGCCCGCGATACTTGAATTCCAGAAAGAATGCCACGTGGTTGATGCCGGCCACCTTGTAGCCGATGTCCTCGTAGGGGAGGCCGACATACTGGGCCAACTGGCGCGAGGTCCCCTGAACGCTGTGGCAGAGGCCCACCGCGGGGACGCCCACCGCCCGGTCCACGGCCATCATGTTCATCGCCATCGGGTTCGTGTAGTTCAGGAAAAGCGGGTCGGGCGCGCCGCACCTCGCCAGCGCCCGCCCGATCTTCACAATCTCGGGCATCGTCCGCAGGGCGCGAAAAACCCCGCCAACGCCCAAAGTGTCCGCAATCGTCTGGCGCAGGCCGTATTTTTTCGGGATTTCAAAATCGGTGACCGTGGCCGGCTTATACCCGCCCACCTGGATCGTCGAGATCACGTAGCGCGCGCCCTCGCAGGCGCGGTCGAGGTCGGTCGTCGCCTCGATCCGGGCGGGGACGCCGAGGCGCTCGGCCACCTTGCGGGCAAGGATCTCGGAAACCTTCAGGCGGGCCGGGTCGATATCCATCAGGCAGATCCCGGACCCCGCCAGTCCGGGCACCTGCAGGATGTCGCAGATCAGATTTTTTGTGAAAACAACGCTGCCCGCCCCGATGAAGGAAATCTTGGCCATCACGTATCAGTAGCGATTTCGATCCACCCCTTCAATTTTCCAGATGTGAGAAGTCATTGACAAAATGTGATCTTTGGTTTTTGAAGGCGTCTTCTGATGCGGGACGTTCTTTTGGAGATCAACAGCGCCGCCGACCGGGAGGTCGCCCGGGACGCCTCCTACCACTGGTCGAATGCCCAGCGGGCCGGGCGCGCGACCGTTGTCCAGTGGACATGGAGCGGAGCGGGAGTCCTGCGCCGGGGGCGGAGCCTGCTGGAGTGCGGACCCGGCCACGCGCTCCTGATGCGGGAGGGTTCGCCGACCGAGTATTTCTATCCGCCGGGAGGAACCGAGCCCTGGGCGTTTTCGTGGGTGAACTTTTCCGGTGCCGAGGAGGTCTGCGAGCACATGGTGCGCGCGCACGGCGACGTGGTGGCCTTCGATCCGGAGGGGGCCGTGGTCGCACTCATCGAGGAAATCGGGCAGCGGTATTGGATGAAAAGTTTTGCGGACCGCTACGAGGTCTCTGAGCTTCTGGGAAGGCTGGTGGCGGCGATGGGGCGCGAGCTGGCCTCCGGTGGGAGCCTCCGCCGCAGCCCCGCCGACCTGGCCATGGATTACTTGTGCGACCACCACCGCCGCCCGATCAATGTCAAGGAGGTTGCCGTCCGCCTTGGCCTTTCGCGCGAGCACCTCACGCGCATCTTCCGGGAAAAATCCGGTGAGTCCCCGGCGCACTTCCTCAGGGGCTTGCGACTGAAAACCGCCTGCGCGCTTCTTCGCGGGACCGCGCTCCCCATCGGGGAGGTGGCGAACCTCAGCGGCTTTGGGAGCCCCACCCATTTCTGCCGGGCCTTCCGCCTCGCAAGGGGAGAAACCCCCTTGCACTACCGCGCCGGCGCGTGAGCGGCCCTGCCGCAGGAGGCGCTTTCTCGCGACCTGCCGCCGGGCCTGAAATGCACCCGGCGCGCAACACCCGGGGATTTCCGGTTTCTTTCTGAGCCGGGATGAGCTATTGCTTGTGTTCCTATGTCTCACCAGTTCGAAACCCTCTCCCTCCATGCGGGCCAGGTGCCCGATCCCACGACCGGCTCCCGCGCCGTCCCGATCTACCAGACGACGTCCTACGTCTTCAAGAGCACCGAGCACGCTGCCAACCTGTTTGCCCTCAGAGAATTCGGCAACATCTACACCCGCATGATGAACCCGACGACGGATGTCTTCGAGCAGCGGATGGCGGCCTTGGAGGGCGGAACCGGGGCCCTGGCGCTGGCGTCCGGATCCGCCGCAACGACATTCGCCCTGCTGGCCATCACTCAGGTCGGCGACGAGATCGTCTCCGCCAACAACCTTTACGGAGGGACCTACCAGCTCTTCCACCACACGTTCCCGAAGCTGGCCCGCAAGGTCGTCTTCGTGGACTCGAAAAACCCGGAGGCCTTCCGCAGCGCCATCACACCGAGGACCCGCGCGATCTACGCGGAGTCCATCGGCAACCCGAAGCTCGACGTCCCCGATTTTGAGGCGCTTGCAACGATCGCCCACGAGGCCGGGATCCCGCTTGTCGTGGACAACACGGTCGGGGTCGGGCTGGTCAAGCCCATCGACCACGGTGCCGACATCGTGGTCCTCTCCGCCACCAAATATGTGGGCGGCCACGGGACGTCGATCGGCGGCGTGATCGTGGATTCGGGCAAGTTTGCATGGAACAACGGCCGGTTCCCGGAGTTCACCGAGCCGGACCCCAGCTACCACGGGCTCGTGTTCTGGGATGCCCTTGGCAACGTTCCCGGCATGGGGAATGTCGCTTTCATCCTCAAAGTCCGCGTCCAGCTCCTCCGCGATATCGGCGCCGCGCTCAGCCCGTTCAATGCGTTCCAGTTCCTCCAAGGACTTGAGACCCTCCCCCTGCGCATCGCAAGGCACTCGGAGAATGCGATGGCCGTCGCCAGCCACCTGAAGGGCCACCCCCTCGTCAGCTGGGTCACCTACCCCGGGCTCCCCGACCACCCCAACCACCGCACCGCCGCGAAGTATCTCAAGGGAGGCTTCGGCGGCATCGTGGGCTTCGGAATCAAGGGCGGCCTTGAGGCAGGCAAAAAATTCATCAACGCCGTGAAGCTCTTCTCCCACCTCGCCAACATTGGCGATGCGAAGAGCCTCGTGATCCATCCCGCCTCCACCACCCACCAGCAGCTCACCCCCGCGGAGCAGGAAGCCACCGGGGTCACCCCCGATTACATCCGCCTCTCGGTCGGCATCGAGAATATCGCCGACATCCTGGCGGACCTCGACCAGGCCCTGGATGCCGCTAAGTAAACCGGGGCCGGGCGAACCTTCCAACATGTCAGATATTTGCTATGGCGCGGCCTCCCGGGAGGACCTTCCGGCCATCTGGGAGCTTCAGCGCAGGAATCTTTTTGACAACTTAACCCCGGAGCAGAGGGAGCACGGCTTCTTGAGTCAGGAATTCTCGCTAGAAATGCTTCATGAAATCATCGAAGACCTCGCCATCGTCAAGGCCTTCACGCCTGAGGAGCTGGTTGGCTTCCGGATGGCTCAAACGATTGGATTCAATTTAAGGTTTCCCCTCCTGCGCGCGATCGTTGGTCGGTTTCCCAACATCGCGTTCGATGGAAAAAAACTCTCTGAAGCGGAGGTGTTCATCACCGGCCCAACCTGCATTGCAGAAGCATGGAGGGGCAAGGGAGTTCACGAAGGAATGTTTCAATCGATGATTTCGTTGGTTCGGGACCGGTTTGAGGTGGGAGTGATTTTTGTTGCCGAGAGCAATCCCAGATCATTGGCTGCCGCTCAGAACAAACTGGGAATGCACATCGTGGACCAACTGAGTTTCGATGGGAAAAATTACTCGGTCTTAGCTTTTTCCACACGGCCCAGTTGAAATCTTTCCCATGATTGAGCCCAAGCGTCGCCAAGCCAGACCAACGGGGAAAGGCAAGCGGGCCCCCAGCGCTCAGGATTCCCGAGTGCTGACCCGGTTCTTCGACTACGATGGAGGGCCGTTTCCGCTTCGCTGCGGCGCCGTTCTGGACCGCTTCACGCTCGCCTACGAGACCTACGGTCGCCTGAACCGCGACCGCTCGAACGCGATCCTTGTTTTTCATGCGATGACCGGCAGCCAGCACGCAGCGGGCTTCAACCCCGACGTGCCCGGCCTCGACGGACGCTGGACCGCGGAGCAGAACGCGGGGTGGTGGGATGAGTTCATCGGCCCCGGAAAGGCCCTCGATACGAACCAGTTTTTTGTCATCTGCGCCAACTACCTGGGAGGGTGTTACGGTTCCACCGGGCCCGCCTCCCGCAACGGCCGCCGCCGCTGGGGGGCCGATTTTCCGGTGATCCGGATCGCCGACATCGTGGACTCCCAGGTCCGCCTGCTCGACCACCTCAAAATCGACGTGCTCCACGCCGCGATCGGCGCCTCCATCGGCGGCTACCTGTGCCTCAGCCTCGCGACCCGCCACCCCCACCGCGTCAAAATCCTTGTCCCCATCGCCTCCGGACCGGAAACCACCGTCCTCCAGCGCCTCATGAATTTCGAGCAGATCACGGCGATCGAGCTCGACCCCGCCTTCCGCGGCGGAACCTACAACCCCGGGAACCCTCCCCGGGACGGGCTTGCCGCCGCGCGCCGCATCGCCCACAAGACGTTCGTCTCGCTCGAGGACCTCCATGCCCGCTCGCGGGGCGAAGTTCGCGACCAGGGCTCACCGTTCGGGTGGTATGAAATGAACCACCCGGTCGAATCCTACCTCCTCCACCAGGGCCTCAAGTTTGTCCGCCGCTTCGATGCCAACACCTACCTCCGCATCCTCGACGCCTGGCAGTGGTTCGACCTCGTCGCCGAGGCCGGCGCGGAGAGCTTTGACGACCTTTTCGCCCGCTGCAAAAACCACCGGTTCCTCGTCTTCAGCATCGATTCGGATTCCTCGTTTCCTCCCGCCGAACAAGGCCGCCTCGTCCGCATGCTCGAAAACCAGAGCGTGCCCTCGACCTGGATCACCGTCCACTCAGGAAAGGGCCACGATGCCTTTCTCCTCGAGCCGGAGCTTTTCTCTCCCCACATCACCCAAATCCTCGGGGCCTAAGGGAGGGGGGCATCCCAACTTCCTCACCTCTCAGCTTGACTCCAGTCGCCTGTCGGCTTAGGCAACTCGGAGGTTTCGGCGAACACTGTCCACGCAAACAAACCGTTTCTGGTAAACTTCCTCATTTTTCGAATGCAAATCCATTGGCACGAAGGCCTATTTTTACTGCCGCATCACCTGCAGCGTTTTCAGCACCATGTCCAGGAGGGGCTGACACTGGAGCGGCGGCTCGCCCGCTCATTCCCCTACGGGGTCCTTGAGGCGCGCCTCTCATCCGAGGATCTGAGGGTCGGAAAAATTCGCTTCGACTGCCTGCATGCGATCCTGCCCAGCGGCACCGAGGTGCGCTATCCGGAGCAGGCCGAGCTGCCCGTTTTGGACATCAAAGCCGCTTTGGAAGAGTCGGACAGCCTGATTGTGAGCCTTGCTGTCCCGCTGTGGGCCAGAGACCGGGCCAACTGCGAGGCGGAGGAGGACGGCCGCCTCCCCGGCCAGAAGGTGATCTACAAAGTTGTTGAATCCGAGTGGGCCGATGAGAACACGGGAGGAAACCGGAGGCCGATTCTTGAGCGGCGGATCAACGCACGGCTCCTTGTCGATGATTCCGTCCCCAACGACATGGAAGTCATTCCCCTGCTGCGCCTCACGCGAGGCTCCGGCGAGGAGGTGGGCCTTCCGAGGCAGGACACCGAGTTCAGCGGCCCCTGTCTGGTCTTGAGTGGTTCCTCCTCGCTGAGGGACATTGTGCGGAACCTGAGCTCTCAGGTCCTGGCCTGCCGGGAGGAGCTTCTCCTGCAGATCAATCGCGGGGCCTTCAGCCTGGAGAATGTCCGTGGCGTTCAGTTCGAGCAACTCATGCTCCTGCAAGCCCTGAATCGGGCCGCCGCACGCCTCGAGACGCTGCTGGTGATCCCGTCGGTTCCCCCGATCCAAGTCTACCGCGACATGAGGGACCTTCTCGGCGACCTGAGCGCGCTGCACCCCAATCGTGACCTGTTTGACGCTCCCGCCTACGATCACGACAACCCCTACCCGTGCTTTCGCGACATTGCCGACCGCATCCGCCTCTTCCTCCGGGGCAGCGTGACCCAAAGTTTCCTCAAGGTGAACTTCACCCCGCAGGGCGACCACCTCCAGGCCGACCTGACCGACGAGCACCTCACCCGCCCGACCGATTACTTCCTTGGCATCCGAACCAAGGAGGACCCGGTCAAACTCGCCCGCTTCGTCGAAAACGAGGACCAGTTCAAATTGATGCCCTCCAGCCTGCTCGAGCGCGCGGTGCGCGGCGTCGTGCTCAAGGAAGAGCGCCTGCCACCCCTCGATCTGCCAACCCAGAACGGGTTGCACTACTTTCACCTTGTCCGCGACAAATCCCCCGAGGTCTGGTCCATGCTCGTTCAGGAAAAGTCGGCCATCGTCCGCTGGACCGGCAACACCGAGGCCGACTATCAGGTCACCCTCTACATGCCCGTTCCTCCGGCCCCATGACGCTGCTCGACGCCTGCGAACCGCTTTTTCAGAAGATCTGCGCTCTGAACAGGTCCAGCAAGACCAGAGGGCCCGCGCAGGATTTCCCTTCGCTCCGCAAGGAGATCACCGCGCTGATCTCCGGGTTGCGCAGCAATTTGATATCCGAGCCCTCGCTTGCTGGCCAGTGGCAAAAGCTCGAGATGCCCATCCTGTTTTTTGTGGACTCCATGATCTCGGAGAGCCGCCTTCCCGCCTCGGCAGAGTGGAACAAAAACCGTCTCGCCTACGATTTCAAGGAGCTGGCCGGGGACCAGAAGTTTTTCGATTTTCTGGACAGGGACCTTGCGGACCCGGACCCCGACGCGACGGAGAGGCTGGGGTTTTATTTCACGTGCGTCGGGCTGGGGTTTTCCGGATTTTACTCCCAGCGGCTTGAACAGCTTCGGCCCCGCATGGTCGAGATGCTCCGCCGGGTCGACCCTTCTGTCCGAACCGAATCCCACATGAAGATCTCCCCGGAGGCCTACGAAAACGTCGATACCAGGGACCTGATCGAGCCGCCTCCCCTGCCCACCGGAGTCCTTGTGGGCTTTTTTGTTGCCCTCTGCCTGGTCTTCATCGCGGTGAGCTTCCACCTTTACCAGGACGCCACCCTGGAGCTTCGGCAGGCGCTGGTTGACATTCTCTCCCACACCCTGGACCAGATCAAATCCCACATCCGGCTCGTGCTTTGAAAGAACTCTCCTACCTCTTCTCGCGCATCGCCGCTCTCTCGGCATGGATCAAGGTGCTCCTCTACCTCCTTTTCTCCGGGCTGGCGGTTGCCATCGCCGGGTATTTCGGCCTGTGGGCCGCGGCCGTCGCCGGGGCCATCTGCCTGCTGATCGGGATCCTTCTCCTCTCCTTCTCTGCGCTGGCCCACTGGGCCCGCCGCCACCGGGAAGCCGAGCTGCGCGGGGAGCTGGACCGGAGTGCGGGCCCGGGCGTGCACGCGCCCAGTTCGCTCATCCACCCGCTGCGCGCCGCCTTCGCCGAGGGGCTCGCCAAATTCCGGGCCTTTGACAAAAGCGTCTACGAAATCCCGTGGTTCGCCCTGGTTGGCGAGAGCGGGGCCGGGAAATCCCAGGCGATCCTTCACTCTGAGATCGATTTCCCTCAAGGCCTGCACGAACCGACGCAGGGAAAATCCCCCACGCAGGTTTTGGACTGGTGGTTCACCAACTTTGCCGTGGTTCTTGACACCGCCGGAGGGCTCGTTTTCTCGCCAACCCAAACCCCCTCCACCCCCGCCTGGTATGAGTTTGCAGAGCTCCTGCGCAAGCACCGAAGAAAATGCCCGCTCAACGGCGTGATCGTCGCCATCTCCGCCGAAAGCCTCCTCAAGGATTCGCGGAAGCAGGCCGAAATCAAATCCGGTGTCCTGGCCCGGCATCTCGACTCCCTCCGCCGGGTCCTCTCGGTCCGGATCCCTGTCTTCATGCTCGTCACGCAATGCGACCGCCTTCCGGGGTTCTCCCCGTTTTTTGCCGATGCACAGACGGAAGCGATCCGGCGCCAGATGGTTGGGTGGTCGAACCCTGCCCCCCTCGAAGCTCCGTTCCGGCCGGAGCTGCTGGAGGAGTATTTTCACGTTCTCTCCCAGCGCCTGCGTCGCCGCCGGCTGAGCGTGCTCCTGGATCCTGTTCCCTCACCCGGAAGCCGCCGGCTCGATGAGGTGGACACGCTTTTTGCCTTCCCGGACGGCGTTTCCGAGATCCTGCCCAACCTCATGGTCTATGCGGAGAACATCTTCGTGGCCGGGGAGTGGTCGATGAGCCCCCTGCCTCTCCGGGGAATCTACCTCACATCGGCCCAGCCGCAACCCCGGGAAACCCCCGCAGCCGACAACGCCGCCCCGACCGCTGAGCCCCCTCCGCCAGCGCTGTTTCTGCGCGACGTCTTCCTGGATAAAATCTTCCGGGAGGACGCCCTGGTGACGCGGAGAGGAACCGGGAGCCGGGAGAGCTTCCTGCGCAAAGCGCTCTTCTTCCTCGCGGGGTCCGCACTTCTGGTCGGGCTTTTCCTCCTTGCCCTGCGCGCACACGACAACCTCCTCAATGAGCAGGACACCCAGATCGCGCTCTGGAACCGCGCCGCCCTGGCCTGGAAACCCGCAGGGCAGATGCCCATCGTCACAAAGATCAGCGACCGCACTTTCCGCTATGAGGGTGCCAAGCCGGTCGGGTCCGGGACACACGGGAAAGGGCTCACAGTTTTTGATGATGTCACGACACTTGAGTTTCACCGGAAGCTCGCCCGGGCCGCCGCACGCCGGCTGCCGATCCCCGTGATTTTCACCCCCTACGCCTGGCTGGGAACCAACCCCGACAAAGCCCGGGCGGCCGCCCAGCGCGTTCTCTTCGAATCCACCGTGGTGAAGCCCCTCCTCCTGGCAACGCGAGCGCGGATGTCTGCTCCCGCGACGGACGCAAAATCTGTCGTCCCAACGGACGAGTTTGATTCCTCGTCCGAGCTCACGGCAGAGGCCAAAGCCCTCGCCGAGCTGGTGCGCATCGAGGCCGCCATCTACGGCCGCTCGATCGGGAAGTTTTCCAAATTTCCGGGCGCAACGTTTCTCACCCCCCTCCTCGAGTATACCACTGGCACGACGGCGGACGCGCGTCTCGTTGAAATCATGAATTGGACCTACGACCGGAACCCCGCCGGCGTCGATCGCTGGGCCCCCGACTGGATGGGCGGCGGAGTGACCCTCCAGTCCAACCCGGCGATTCTTGTGGGCACGGACCGCCTGATTGCCTACGCCCAGAAGCGGATTGCCAGCCTGGAGCAGAACCTCGCCTCCCTTCAAATCCTTGCCGGTGTCGTCGCGAATTATACCGCAGCAGAAAATGCTTTGGGCAAGGCGGCCAGCGTCAAGGACGACGCGAAGTGGAGCGATGGGGCCGTCGCCAACGCCTACGAGGCCCTGGAGGCAGCAAAAATTCAGCTCGAGGAAAACCTGACTTCCACCACGACGCTCGGGCTCTTCGAGGACGGCCCCCACACCCTCTCCTCCGCCTTGGGGAGGCTGGCCAGCGAGAGCGACTCCCACCTCGGCCAGGTCGATGTCATCCTCAATATCATCAACGACGTCCTGCCTCCCGTCCCGGAAAAAAATGAGAGCACGGCCATCCGGCCGCCCTCGCAATGGGACGAGGAGCATTCCGCCCTGCTGATCGCCATCCGCGACCGCCTCACCGGCCTCTCCGGGGCCATCACAAAAAACATCCGCGAAAAAGTGAGCGCCGACCTGATCAAAAGCTATCAGGACCTCGACGCGGCCGTGCTGGCCCCCTATCAGGGCACGCCCGGCTACCTCTGGAGGTGGAAAGCTTATGCGCTCTGCGCGGCGGGGTATCCCGAGTATCATTTCCAGCAGGGGATGTATCTCGTGGACCAGCGGTGGATCCAGCTGGGCACCCTCCAGGAGGCCATCGGCAAGCTGCAGGCCACCATCGACCTCTACACGGGAACGCAGGCGAACCCGTTCCTTACGATCTGCAACTATTTTTTGAAGCGGGTCCAGACGACCCAGACCTCGCTTTTCGTGACCAACTACGGCCTGCAGGCCCGGGAGGCCCTGATCCGCGTGGCCCGCTTCCCCCTGGTCTGGCCGCCGGGCCCTGAAAATGAGGCTCTGAGCGTCGAACAGCTCCAGGGGGCCGCCGCCCTGCTCAATGCGATCACGCTCGACCTCCAAGCCAAGACCTTCCTGGATATTCCTGCGGAAATCAGCCAGCCGATCTCCGCATTCTACCAGCGCATCTCCCCGCTCTACGCGATCCTCTCCGCCCTGATCGATCCCGACGGATCCATCTCGGAAGTGACCCTGACCCTCTACAACGGGCAGGCCCAGCGCCAGCTCTCCGGCCCGAACTTCCTTCCCCTCCCCGCCGCAACCCCGACGCCAACCCCTCCGCCCCGCTCGCTGATGAGCAAGATGATGTTCGGCCTGGGATCCAAGCCCGACCCCTCCCCCGAGACGGCCCCCTCCATCGATATCTCGGCGTGGAATGCGGTCGGCCTGGATGGCCCCGGCCAGGGCGTCTATCCCCTCTCCTCCCAGTCGGACGTGCCCCTGGGAACGTTTCAGCTTCAGCAACCGTTCAGCTTTCGGGTCTACCACTCGCTCATGGCCGATGACGGCTCGGAGCTGATCAGCGGGGGGGCCAACTGGTCCGCCCTCCGCCTCATCGCCCGGTTCGGATCGAAGCCCCTCGGCGTCGGCCAGGACTGGCAGGTCTCGCTCAAACCCAATGAGCCGTCCGGTGTCTGGATCCGCTTTGCATTCGAGCGCCCGCTGCCGACCACCCCTTGGCCGACGATCGACACCCTCGGCCTGCGACAGCTCCCCGGCCAGCCCGTTGCTGCCCCCGCCGCATCACCGCCGCCGGCTGCCGCGCAGCCCTGACTTTGCACTTTCAACGACTTTATGGAAAATAAGGAAACCCAAAGGCCTCCCTTCATGATGTCCGATGAGGACTACAACACGGCCCTGAAAGCGCTCATCGAGAAGCGGGCCTCCGTGCCGTGCTCGCGGTGTGGATTCAACCAGTTTGAGCTGCAGCCGGCCTACACGGCGATTCCGCTCATGCCCGATTGCCAGGCCCCCAGCAGCTACGGCCCCGCCATCCCTTGCGCCGTCGTGGCCTGCAAAAATTGTGGAAACCTCAGCTTCCATTCCGCAGCGCATCTCGGGCTGCTTCGTCCGGCCGACGCGGCCGCGCCCAGTCCCGGCACGACCTGATAATGTTTTGCTTTAGGGACCGACCATAACCATCGGCTGGCTGGGGGAAACCTGGGACCCTGCGGGCATGTTGGCATTGGAGGCATTGTTGTGCCCAATGAGGCTGCCTTGGTAGACAGCCTGCTGGCCCTCAATCTTCACCGACATGCTCCCCAGCTTGAATTTACACGGGCCCATAACCGTGTTCGAAACAACGCCTCCGGCAACCCCCGCGTTGTCACCATTTGACATGAGAATCGTGGTCATAACCGTAGCAACCGGGAAGCCTACGGCCTTGACCGACTTCGAGAGCGTGGATGGATTTGCTTGCTGGAGCATCGCGATGTTCGGGTATGGGATTGGAACCGGGCCGGCCGGCGTCGGAGTTTTACACACGTCCGGAGCTGCGAAGCACTGACCCGTCGGGCTGTTTGTAGATAAAGGAGGCATCAGTTAAGGTTGATTGTTTTACCCCGTAGTTTCATGTCACCTACTGAAGTCGTTCGGATGCTTCCGGCGTGGACTGCAGAGTCACCTGTGATCCGGTGTTCAGTGGTTCCAGCGTCCAACCGAAGCGCACCACGCACCTTTTGCACCAGGGAATCACAGCGTTCCCAAATCTTTTGCGCGACCAATTCCACATCCCGTGCGTAAAATCTTAGTGCCTTTCCGCGTATGGTCACCTCTTCGGTGGATCGCAGTGAAATCGAGCCGGCCGGGGCGCTCACCTCGAGCGAACCGGGAAGAGTAACTCGGCAGGTCTCTCCACATTCCAACACTCCGATAACAAACCATCCATTCGCCCCACCAATGGCCAGGACACGATCTCCCGGACTGGGCTCGTAGAACCAGCCAGTGGCAAGCTCAGCCCAAGTGTAGGCGTCCGGCATTTCCAGGTAGACGCGGCCAGGCTCGGTCTGCAAAACCGTTGCAGCCCCGTAATACTCGAGCGGAGATGGCCTCGAGGCCGAGAATGTCAAACGAGCGGATGGATCTATTCGGGTTGGTGTTTTCATTTTGGAATTTGCCAGTTTTCAGCGATCAGACGCTCACGATCATGCAATCGAGCACCTTGGAGGTCAGCCCCATCCATACGGGCCTTCTCGGTTGACATACCGTGCAGGTTGGCTTGACGGAGCGACGTCTGCACAAAGGATGCCATCGAGAAATCTGAGCGTGACATATCCGCGAAATCGAGTTTCGCCCCGCGAAGGTCGCAACCGGTGGCCCGCGCTTTCGTCCAGATACTTTCCGCACATTGGATTCCAAGCAAATTGGCTCCCGTTAGGTCGGCTTCAATAAAAATGGCCTGGTGCAGATTGGCCCGGGTGAAGTCGGCCCCCTGCAGTTGAGCGGCCGAGAAAATCGTGTTGGGAGCTGCGACATGCTGAAAGGAGGCCCCTCTGAGGTCGGCAGCCTCAAAATTGGCATTCGCAAGCGGAACCTCGTCGAAGCAGGCGGCATCCAACTTCGCTCCCACAAACGAGCACTGCGGAAAGCAACAACCGCGGAGGTCGCGGCCGGAGAGATCGATCCCGTCCAATGAACAGAGAGTGAATGATGTCCGCTCAAGGTGCGCTGTCTTTAACGCCAGCCCGGAAAAAGTTGTTGCCGCCCACACGGAATCGGAAAGGTCGGCGGACTCAAGAAGTGAAGCTCCGAAGTCGGTCGACTCGCCTCTCGCCTTGCTCAGATTTGCCAGGGCAAAGTTACAATCGGCAAATACGGCGGAGCGGAGGGTAGATTCAATAAGCTCCGCCCCGGAGAGATCGCAACCTTGAAAATGAGAGCCATCCAGATTCCCAGTCGCGAGGGCGGCTCCCGCGAGGCGACAATTCTCCAGCCGACAGCCGCTGAGGTTTTTCCCGGCCCAGCGGATTCCACTGAGGTCAGCTCCGCGCAATCCCAACCCTTGGACCTCAGAGGCGGCCTCGAGGAACTCTTTGCAAAAGTTGGCATCTTCAAGTGAGCTCGCGGTGAAGTCGGCCCCCGCTGAGCGGCAATCAATGAATTTTGCCGAATCAAAATCGGCGGATTGCGCAGCCAGCCCGCTGAGGTCCGCGCCCGAGAAGTTACCGCGCATCGCGCGCGTGAAATGCAGTGAGGCATCTCTCCAGTCGCTGCAGCTCATGTCGGACTCGGTGAGTTCACACCGGATAACCGAAGCCCCTTTCCAGCAAGTTTCCTTCAAATCGCACCCAAGCAGAGCGGATTCCAGAAATGAGCGGCCGCTGAAATCAATACCCCCCATGTGGCAACGGTCAAAGTTCGAGCGCGGGGTCTTGGAGGGCCAACGGCTACCACCTGTAAACGTGCACTGCGAAAATTCATTGGAGATCCAGCACGCCTGAGCACCGTCAAAATCTCCGAAGATCGAGCAATCAAAGGAACTATCTTGGAGTACACCTTCAGAGAAAATAACTCCGGCCATATCAGCTTGGATTATGATCAGCTTTTGAAGAATTGATTTGAGGAATGCAACCTGGCGGAAAACGGCATTCACAGAGCGGGTTCGAGAGAGATCGCATTCCTGAAACACGCTTTGCGACGCATCCAATGCGTTGAAAGTCGCCGCCATGAGCCGGCATTTTTCAAAATGGGACCCGACCAGCGTTCCGCCGTGGAGCACGATACCGGTCAGATCGCACGAAATGCCTCGCAAGGACTGAAAATCGCACCCGCGGAAGTGGCTGTCGACAGGGCTGACCTCTTGCCACTGAAGTGAGTGGGCACTGCAGTCGGTCCAGCGTGACTTTTTCATCTGGCATTTAGTAAAACGAGCTGAGCTCATTGTGCAGCCGGAGAACTCGGCGCCTTTTAAATTGCAATCCTGAAAGATCGTTTCGGACAGATTTGCCTTGGTGAATGCCGCGCCTTCAAGGTTCGCCCCAAATATTCTCTCCCCTGAAAGGTCAACCTCGACGACCTCGCACCCGGCGAGTCCCATGCCGCTTTGCAGGCGCTGCAAGACTTCCTCTCGCGAACGGAGCGAAATAAAGGACTGATCGTTTGCATCATTCATAGCTGTTATGTCAAGGCAAAGCGAGTCCTCGGCGTGTAAGCCCCGCGCCAGCTCGCATGGAGGAGCTCCGATTCCCAAAAACTGGCATCGAAGAGGTTTGCCCCATCAAAAACAACCAAGGTGCAATTGGCGCGGTCGAAGGTTGACTCCATCAAGTTCGCATGAGCGAAGAGAGCCTCACGCAGTTCGGCATCATCGAATGCCGCCTTCCGCAAATCACATTTTTCGAAGATGGCTGCTGAGGCCAATGCCCCCACAAACCGGGCCCCCGTCAGATCAGATCCGCTGAAGTCGCAGTTTGAGAGGTCGGAACCCTCCAGGATCGCCCCGGAGATGTGAGCATCCCGGAATGTTGCTCCAGCAAACACCGTCGCTTCGTCAGCGCGGAGAGCCTCCAAGTGGCAACACGAAAAGTTCGCCTTGGATGCCTTGCACCCGCGAAGGTCGGCCCCCGATAGGATGGATTCGCTGAGGTTTGCCCCGCTAAGGTCACTTCCGGGAAACTGCGCCGTGGCCAGAAGGGTCCTCGAAAGGTCAACGCCCTGCATTTGACATTCTCGAAAACTGGCACGCGGAGCCTGAAGTCCAGAAAGATTTGTTTCACGGAAATCAACTTCCTCGAACGTAGCGTCTCCGCAAAGAGCTCCATCCCAAAGCGTACCTTGCGTTTGAACTCGGGCGAGCGTTGCGAGCGAGAGATCGGTGGCAGAGAATTGACACCGGTCGAGGATACAATCGCTTAATCCGGCAGCTTGCAGCGAAGAATGCGAAAAACTGACCCCAGACAGATCCATTCCCGTGAAAACAGCCCCGGAGAAATCAATGCGGGAAAGATCCAAGCCAATCAGTGGAGCACCACGAAAATCCATATGGCGCCCTCCCTTTGCTCGGAGCTCCTGGACCGAAAATACGCCCTCTTTGACGAAATCCTCCCAACGCACGGAGGAAGGAAAGGAGGCTTCCAACTCCGCAAATTTTTGTTCGAGATCCCGCAGCTTGGCTTGGGCAGCTTCTTCCGCGGCAGACGGGGATTCCGACTGGGGAGCGGGACTGTCGCCCGGAAGGGCTCCTAATCCTTCAGCGGCCGCCGAAGCGTTCGCTCGGACCTGCTCGAGTTCCTGAGCCTTGGCCGCTGCCTTCGCCGGTTCGGCATTTGCCGAAAGCTGCCGCAACGGCTCCTCAATTCCAGTGATTGCCTCCCGTATAGCCTCAGGGGTTCCCGATGAGGGTTTTGCAAGAGCCAGGCCAGCCATGGCTGCTACAGAATTCGAAAAAACCTGCTGGATTGCGGAGAGTTCAGCAGCAGATTTAGGATCAGGTGTTGTGGCCTCCGATGCTGGCTCGGCAGAAGGTGAAAGCGGTGGCGGATCGTCGAGCGCGTCCATCTCCTGCATGTCTGCGGCAACGGTTTCAACTATTCCTAGGTCGTCGCCAGGGAGTTCCAGCCTGCACCAGAGGGCGTGGATCTCGGGGAAAACGATCGAACGGATTGCCGTTTCCCCTCTCCAGTTGAGCACCAGCTTCTCCACCGACGGGTCAACCCAAATCGTGTCGAGCTCCAAAGGAATTTCGCTGGTGACATACTCCCGGTCCCCGGGCGCCAGTCCTCGCTTCGCGTTGGAAATGGTCCGGGCAAAACAGCGGGGCAGCACACCCGGCAGAGATGTGCGAAACTCGGCAACCGTTGGGTGAAGGTTGAGGAAAACAAGCTCCTCACTTCCATCCCAATAGCCGTCCCTTTGCTGATCCTCCGGGGCTGTCTGGAAAAACCGGCGATCAAAATCGTGCGGCCACCAAGGCCAGCGCGTCTTAGCATAGTCAGCCCCAAAGCTTCCGAGACGGGATATCCGTGGCGCCCAATCCATCGGGATTGCGCCTAATCCAGCTGGCGGAAGAAGGTTCGATGGCGCATCCAATGACCGCACCAGGTGCTCGAGTCGAGGCATCTCAAGACCTTCTTTTCCGCAGCCAATCGGATTGAGAGGAAAACCCGGCCCCCCAAATGCAAAACGGTAGCTGAGCGGGGTTGGAATTGCCTGCGCGGGTTGACCTGGGCGGATGCTTAGAAAACTGGACTCCCACTGCCTTGGCCCGAAAACTGCGACCTCCTTGGAGACCGGACCGGCATGAATTCCCGCACGAAAGGCCTTGGGCGCCTTCCCGTTTGGAGGATACACAGACCCCGCAACGAGCACTTCGCCGCGGGGCTTTCTCGGCGTGAAATCGTTCGGATAATAGAGCCCCAGTCCCGCGTCACCGGCATATGGCGTATCACCCATCGGCCCATCGACTCCCTCAACTGCCAGCTCTGCGCACGCGTCGTGACGGATGTGAAAGGTCGCCTTCAAAGTCACATGAAGAGCCAAGGAATTTCCCGCAGCCGACGGAGCTGGGTGCCAACACACCTGGAGTTGCTTTTCGCTACGGTTGAGTAGAAACATTGCGTCTCAGTGTGGGATATTGGAGCTTGCCCAGCGAGCCAAGTGGTTCAGTAAGAGCTGAGCCGCGCCGGTGCCGGTCAGTCCAACCCGAAGAGGATGTCTGTTTGGAGGTTCAAACTTTTGATGCTTGCCTGGGAGGCTTGAACGTCTGCCTGGAGCGCGGCGATCTGCTGGTTGTAAGCGGCCATCGCTGCCGCGACATTCGGAACCGCGCCAACTCCCGGCATGCCCAAACTCAGCTGGTTGTTGATCTGCGTTCCACCGGCGGTAACGACAATAGCCTTTTTCGGGCCGCATTGCATTGTGATAGAGCCCGCACCCGAGCCCAAAAAAATATCCGTGCCTGCCGTCATGGTCAGGCCCTTCATGGCACTTGAGGTTATGTCGGAATCCCCCGCAGTCAGCACGATTGACTTGGCACCCAGAGTGTAATTGGCTGCGGCCGTTTGCTTCAGGTCGCCCCCCGCAGCATGCTTGATGTCTTTTGTCGCTGTAATGTCGGCATACGTATTAAATGCCGCGTAGTTTTCGGCATAATGTTTCTTATCGTTAAGGACCTCCACTCTCGTCAGGGTTGAACTGATGAAAGTCGGATCCACTTTAAGGTCTTTATCCTTAACCTCCATCTTGAGTTCTGTGCCGACGATATATTTATACAAGTTGGCGTAATACCACTCGACCTTGTCGCCATAGCATTCGACCGTCTCACCGTTCACCGTCTTGTTCACCTGTCCGGTGCAGTAATCGAACTTGTTGCCAAAGATAAAGTCGGTTTTGGCGCCCATCTCGCAGGTCATATAGGCCGGGATGTTCATGAAATGAGGGAATCTCGCGCTCAGATTGTGGTTCGAGACCATCGACCCCGGATAGAGAAAGTTTGTGGCGGTCACCAGCTTTTTGTAAGCCCACGCTGTCGGGAAGATCATGTTGGCGAGTGCGGCAGTCACAAATGGTGCTGTTACAGCGGCGGTGCCATAGGCCATTCCGGCTTCCGGGTCGTTCGCAGCGACGGCCCCCACATAAGCCCCCGCAGCGACGCCTCCCCCCACTATCGGCAACAGCGCCACCGGAGAAACGTAAACGCTGGTTGAAAGACCGAAGACGCCGGAGCCCTTCCATCCATAGGTCATGTCGGTGTTGGCCCCCTTGATGCTTTTGAAGTTGAAGCCCCATTGGTAGGCATCGACTTTGGGTTTTTCTCCGGCGTTGTTGAAGGGGTTATAGCCGCTTTGGTTTTCTGACATGGCAGGGACCTTGGTTGAGTGTTACGGGAAGCTGGGTTGGGTCGGGATATTTTTGTAAGCAGCCTCGTCAGCCGCCCCGACGACGCGCATCGTATTTTTGTAGGGGGAATACAGGACGATGGACTGGCAGCCGGTCTCGGGGGCAAAGCAAATCACGTTGCCTCCGTCGTCGTGGAAGTAGCAACGCTGCGCGAACTGTGGCAGCGGCAGGGTCGGCGTGTTCACGGCGTTGTAAACCGAGCCGACGACGACCGGGCGGTCGGGGTCGCCCTCTTCGAAGGCCACGAGCACCTCGTTGCCGATCCGGGGCAGAAAGACGCTGCCCCAGCCGTTTCCGGCGGAGATGTGGGACACGCGGATCCACCCGGAGCACGAGTCGTCGTCCGCGCTGGCCCGGTCCCAGCGGAACTTGACCTTCACGCTGCCCAGTGCGGAGACGAAGGGGACCTTCGGATCGTTTCCCGCCGGCCCGGTGACCACCGCCGTCTGGAGTCCGGCGATCCGGGGCTTGGGGGTGCGAAGCCGGGGGCGGAAGACCGTCTCTGACGGGATCGCGGAGATCCGGCAGTCGATGACGGCCGCTTCGGAGTCCACCGTGGCCGAGCGGAAGTCGGCGGACCGAACCTCCAGGCTGGCGGAGGTCACGAGGTATTCCGCGTCAGACACTCCCGCAGGGGTTCCTTTCAAGGAGAAGACGTATCCGGCCGAGAGGCCCCCAGCCTTTGCACGCCCCTCAAAAACCACCTGCTGGCACTGCAGGGCCTGGAGGCGGATCTTTGCCAGAGCATCCCCCTCCGAGGGCTGCTCATACTTTCCCGGAAAGGCGTAATATTCTCCGAGGGCCGGCGGGTCGCCTGCAGCCGCCTTTGCGGAGCAGACGAGAGACGTGCGGGGCGTCACGTAGTCGTAGTCATTCAAGACCACGGAGGCAGAGGCCAGGCTGGCCTGCGATTTCCAGTCGTAAACCCGCTCGAGGTCGGCCTGGTCGGCCTCCTGGAGAAGGTAGTCGAGCTCGTCGCACCCCGGAAACGCCGAGTGCGCGGTTGTGGAGTCCGCCAGGACGAGGGTGTGCTTGCCATCCGAATGTTCGAAAAAGTAGGAGATCCCCTCCTCCTCCATCAGGCGGCTGACGAAGTCCAGGTGCGACTCGCGGTATTGGACGCAGACCCCCCGGGTCTCATAAGTGGCCGTGAGGCCCATGCGGAAATCCGAGTAGCCCGCATCGGAGAACACTTTCTTCAAGATCTCCGGAACCGTCATCATCTGAAAGATCCGGCAGTCGGCGCTGAGGTCGAGCA
>Ga0247844_1004093_pt1 | contig 20237 bp, 17 predicted proteins | sample LaCtaG_FD_192421 | JGI IMG/M metagenome (GOLD analysis project Ga0247844, IMG submission 192421) | Freshwater microbial communities from meromictic Lake La Cruz, Castile-La Mancha, Spain - LaCruzMarch201714.5m_1 | ecosystem: Environmental > Aquatic > Freshwater > Lake | place: Spain: Castile-La... | reverse complement strand
CCTAGCGGCCACTTACGGCAATGCCAACGTTGTGGCCAACTTGGCTGCACTTGGATCCAATCCCATCAGCACCACGGGCAACATCACGGCCAACTACTTCGTGGGCAATGGCAGTCAGTTGACTGGTATTGTTTCAAGTTATGGCAATGCCAATGTGGCCAACTACTTGCCTACATTCTCGGGCAACATTTCAGCAGGCAATGTCAGTGCCTCAGGCAATGTCACAGCAAACTATTTCGTTGGACTCTCAGGAAACATTACCAATCTTGACAGTCTAAATTTCACTGTGGAAAACATCAGTGCCCGGATAGGTAACAATGGGGTCAACATCGGAGCTGGGGGCTACAACAATCTTGTTGTGTTGCCAACCGAAGTGTTGATACAAAACGTTCCGTTGAAAGTGGCCGGCAACATCGTGGCCAATGAAACCAATGGCCTGTACATCACAGCCAATGCTCCAGTGGGCGGCACAGCACGGATCTGGAACTTTGATATAGATGGAAATTTAACTGTTGCAGGCAACATACAAACCATCTCTACAGGATTCCAATTTAGTTCCAACATCAGTGGCATTAACACTGGAAGCCCAACTGTGATAGTTACCTTGACTGGAAGTGTGTTTGGCGCCATTGAAACTGGACAAGTAACAATTTCTGGTGTGGTTGGAACTACTCAAGCAAACGGTACATGGTATTACGCATCCATAGATCCCAGTAACTTTGTGCTCTACAATGATGCGGCACTGACCAATCCAGTGAATGGAAATACCTGGACTGCATATAGCAGCGGTGGTATAGCTGTATCTCCAGGATACAGTAACATATCTATCACTGCAGGAAATGTATCCTTAGTCACCGGCACCGGTAACACTTGGCTGTTTGGCACAGATGGTCGTTTAACGTTCCCGGGCACACCTAGGATTGACACCAACTCCGATAACTTTGAAGTACAGGCAGCAGAATCTATCAATCTTGAAGCAAACGCTGTGGTCAACATCTACACAGATACCAGCGGAACCGCATACCAATGGCAGTTTGGTGATGATGGCAACTTGAATTTGCCCAACGGTGGTAGCATTATAGTAGATGGCGGCGACGGTGCGATAGGACCTGTTAGCGATGACATGGTGATTTCCTGGGACAACGAAGAACTGATTTTGCGATCTGTGGGCGGCGATGTTGATGTTGAAGCCGACAATGATTTCAACATTCGAGTCAACTACGACGGCGGTGCCACTGACTACCTAACCAAGTGGGTGTTTGGTCAAAATAACGAAATTGTTAACATTACTGGCAACAGTGCCATTGTCACAGAAGCCGGCAATCTCAATCTACAAGGCGGTAGAAACACACTCAGCAGTGGCAATGTGCAGATCACAGCAGTCAACAATGGTGTGGCTATAAACACCTGGACATTTGACAACACTGGTAATTTAACTGCGCCCGGAAATCTAATATTCGCCAACAACTATGTCTACAGCGGCAACACATTTAAATCTCCCAATAGCACTGTTGGCAACTTAAACGCTTTTGCTTGGCAGTTCAGTGACAATTCTATAGGCAACGATACCATTACACTACAATGGAACTTGTTTGATACTACAACAAGTCAATGGTATTTGTCAACTGATTCACAGACCAATGCCTGGACTTTAGACAGTGCTACTAAAAAATTCTCATACAGTGCTTTAAATGCATCACCTGGTTCGGCATTGACGTTTGGTAATGCTGCAGCCAATGGCACAGGTGCTGTCAATGACATTGAGTTGACATCCAGCGATAGCAATGTTTATATCAGAGCCAATAGCAGCAGTTGGCAGTTTGACAACGATGGTACCTTAAGTGCTCCGGGTAACATTACAACCACTGGCAATGTATCGGCAGCTTATCTTGTGGTATCCGGAGGCATCCGCGCTACAGGAGCCAGCCCGGCACCCACCTTGTCCGGCTTCAGCAGTATCTCTACCGTGGGCGCTACAGGCAACATCACTGCGTCGGGTACCTTGATAGCCAATGTGGGCATCACCACTGTGGGCAATGTTACCGGCAACTACTTTATAGGTAACGGTAGTCAACTCACTGGTATAGCCGCAAGTTATGGCAATGCCGAGGTGGCAACATTCTTGGGTGCATATGGTAGCAACACAGTAAGCACTACAGGCAATATCACCAGTGGCAACTTGATCACAGGCGGACGTGTTGTGGCCACAGGCAATATCGTAACTGGTGGTCAGCTACAATCCTCGGCATTCACTGGTGGCAATATCAGTTGGTCAGCCAACAACCAAACTGACTTCCAAGGTCAAATCAAAGTTGGCGGAACTGGACGTCTTCTGAGTCCAGGTGGTGCCGCTTCTATCACATTAAACAACAACGGTGCTAACATACCAACATTGGGTGTTACAATAGGAACTGCGGCTACCTCAACTACCACAGGTGCATTGATTGTAACTGGTGGCGCTGGACTTACTGGCAACATATACGTTGGCGGCATAGCCAACATTGCAGGCAACGTCAACGGGTCAGGAGCCACATTCTCTGGCAACGTTACTGCACAAAACTTAATTGGAAACATATCAATCACAGGCAATGTCACAGGCACATCGTCCAATGTGACCTTGGTAGCCGGCTCATACAATTGGACATTTGACAACACCGGTAACTTCACTTTACCCGGCAACACATTCTCTGTAAACTATGCCAACAACACACCGGTGGATGTGGTCACAAGATTTGAAGGCAGTTGGACTGTGCCTGTGGGCAACAGCACCCAGAGTTTCACTGTGAATCCCAACGAGACCTATTATATGTGGGTTGATTGCAATATCCCCAATGGTATCTTGACCTGGAATGCCACGGCCACAGTGACCAACACCAACGTATCTGTTGTGGGTGCTCAGTATGCCTGGGTCTACAGCGGTGGTGGCACACCCATTGACTTTACCAGCATACCCAATCAGTTTGTGGGCACTGCAAACACCATAATTCGGAGCAGTGTTGCTCCCAGTGCAACTACCAATAGATTTGACTTTGGCATCAACAACACCAGCGGCAATACTGTAACTGTGCGTTACGGTTGGGTCCAAATCAGTTAATGGATCAATCATGATCATACAAGGCGTTACACTCGTTGGTGTCACTGTATATGATGGTGTTGTAAACAACGGCCTACAACTGTATCTTGACGCCAGCAACACCACAAGTTATCCGGGCACAGGCACCACTTGGTTTGATCTAAGTGGGCAAGGCAACGATGTTGCAATGCAGAACTCGGGCAGTATTTCGTATACTAGTTCAGGCGGCGGATACTTTACTTTGGTCAGCAATGGATATTTTAACCGAGCCTCAACCACAGGTGTTCCTACTGGATCCAGTGCCTATACCATGAGTGTATGGGTTCAGTGGCCCACTGGAACTTGGCCTGGGTCTGGAGGCATGATTGGTGTAGGTAATTCAACTGGTGGCAATCAAACCAATCAATTTAGATGTAGCACCACTAACATTTTGATAAACTATTGGTATGGCAATGATCTAGCCGCAACCAGCTCAGTTAGTCCTACATCGCAATGGTTTAATGCTGTGGCCCAATGGGATGGCACCACTAGAAAAATCTGGGTTAACGGCACAGAAATTGCGTCAGCTGGTGCCACAGGAATCAATGTCACATCAAGTCTGTTACAAGTTGGTGCTACTAATCTGGGCGGCAGTGAACCACTACAAGGCCGAATAGGTCAGGCTTTGATCTACAACCGTGCGTTGACCTCAACAGAAATCCAACAGAATTACAACTTAGTCAGATCAAGGTACGGAGTATAACTTCAATCAGTGGCGTTCAATCACTGCCAGTTTATCTCGGATTTCTTCAATCTTGAATGTGGCATACAGACCTGGATGCAGAGGTTTGGGCACTGTACCTGCGGCCACCCAGGCATAGCCAATGTGTTCGTGATTTAGCGTGGGCACAAATTCTTCCACCACAGCGCAAAAAAAAGTATGATAGTTGAAGTTGTTGTCGTTGCTGGTAAACTTTTCAATGGGAATGAGTTTTTGGTACGCAGGAATCATGCCTAGTTCTTCCCGACATTCTCGCTCCACTGCAGCCAGTATGGATTCACCTGATTCTATCTTACCACCGGGTAGTCCCCAGGAGCCTGGGTGTTTGGGATCGTTGCGCAGTAAGTAAAGATATCTATGTGTGGCAGCACTGTAAAACATGATGCCTACAGCATCAACTGATTTCAAAGCACAATGCTCCAATCGCCGCCGCGATAGAAACCTTCGTAACTTTTGATCCAGCCCAGATCAACGTCAAACTTGTACTGCACTTTGGTCTTGAGATTGGTCACAAACTCTATCTGCTGGCCAGGCTCTACTTCGCTGGCATCAAAGGAGATAAACCAACGCTGACCATCATACTCAATGATGTCGTCGGCAGCGGCAATCAATGCCACGCCGTTTTCAGTCCAGGCCGGTGCTGGATCAGTGTTGTCCTCACTGCCTATGTTGTCAGTCAACAAATAACGCTGTCCCGGTGATGCCAAGGGCAGGCCCGAACCTGGGCCCGAACGTTGCGGATTGATCACAGCAGAGATAGGCTGTAAGGTATTGGGAGGCAATGTATCTGCGTCGGCAGAGAACAACAGCACACGATCATCTGACGGATGATAAGCCACTGTGCCCACTATTTCAGTTTCTAGATCATGATTCTGTATGCGTATCTGACTGATGCCATTGCGCAGTACGCCATACAAGTCAACCACATTGTGCCATAGCAGTGTGCTAGTCTGATCTTCTGCGGGATCATTGAGTTCAACGTTGGGCGGTTGATGCGGCACATTGCTGCGCAGGCATTGTACCTGGCCTTCCAACAGCAGGATCTGATAGCCCATGGGAGTTATCACAGCGCGGGTGCCAGCCAAGATGTCGTCGCCTGTGAGAGCATTGTTGGCATCGCCCGACTCATCAAAGATGTTGGTAATGATTTTGTGGATCACACCATACTTGGTGACTTTCACTGGCGGTGATATCCATACCGGCAGTTTAAGTGTAAAGGTCATGATGTCTATGGGATTGCCTTGTCCCACGGGCACTGTGCGGCTGCTCCACTGTAGATCAGTCTGCTCTAAAGTAGTCAAGCTGGTCCAGTCAATGTAGTTGTCAGTGCTTTGTATTTCTATCGCAGGATTGAACAAGGTACCAATCTGTTCAAAGATGCTTTGTTTTTGTTGTTCGTTGCTGGTCCAGAAGTCTACGTTGACTGTGATGTCGTAGGGTACTGGCATCATGCGTTCTACAATAAACGCATTGCCTTGTGTGCGTTCATATGTATTGGTCACTTCGTCGTAGGTTCGTTGGCGCACAGCGATCTTGCCAGTGAAGGTGGGATCCTGCACACGATCTCTTGCATACTTCACAGCAGAGATATAAAAGGTAATCTGCGGCGCTGCTGGCAAGTTGTTTTGTGTGTTCTTGGCTATGATGTCAGCAGCCTGTCTAGAAGCATTGCCGTACATACAAGGTATCCTGACCAATATGGGATTGCCTTCTTGATCCTTGCCATACTCACACTGGAAGTTGCTGAATGCACGAGCAATCTGAAGCATGAATCTACGGATTTGCCCGTCGTAAAAGTAAGGTACGAGATTGTTGGCCATGACTATTAGTTATCGTCCTTGGGCCGCAGTGCTTTAGATAATGATTGTTTGCGCGGAATCTCACCGCGATCCGTGGTTGGAATATCACCGGGATTGTTATAAAAGCCATAGTGCTCGGTATCGTTGGTATTGCTGGGTGTGATATTGGTTCTAACACGATCTTCAAACTTGACCCAGTGTGCGCCATCAAAACGGAACAGTCTATTGGGCATGTAATCTAAACGTAAACAGAAATCGCCTTCTCTGGGATTGCGTGGGAACACCACACCAGGAGTTACAGGTGCGCCATTGGGAGGCAGTCCGTCTCCGGTGAGATAACCCATGGTCCAAGCATTGTTTCTGGGCGTGATACTTTCAGAAGATGATGGTATGTCTGTTTGTGAACTGTTTACCAAGGTCTGATCTGCGGTGTAGGTAGATCCCAAGGGCTCGCCGTCCACGGTGGTGGGCACGATATAAAATGGTACAGTGTCGTAGCCTGACAGCGGAACTTCTGCTTCGGCCTGTGCCAAGATAGCATTGTTGATGTCTATGTTCTTCTGGTAAGTAGACATCATATCTCGGAAAGTCTGGTTGGGATCTAGGCCCCAATATGGATCGTCATCTTTGCCGGTAGGTGCCACACCAGTAGGCACATCCTGTTTGGCAATGTAATTCTTGTCGCCAAATGTAACACGGTCGCCTTCGAAGTAAGCGATAGTGTTGCCCCAGGGTCCAAAGTAGTTGGTTTGATCTTCGGGTTGATTGAGAATCTGAGCAAACTCTTGGCTGTCTACCAAGGGCTCGCACTTCACACGCCATAGGTGTGGATACCAAGTGGGACTGAATCCTTCAGCTGCATTGGCTGTGTCTTGCACCACATAATATCTTTTGAGACTGGTTTGTACTTCGTCGTAGTTTAGCGGAAAGAACTCACGTAGATAAGGCATTTCGATCACATCGCCTGACATCAGCAGTCGTCCCAGGGTATTCACGCAGTCGGTTTTGTGTACTGTGCAGAACAATGTGTCGTTGTTGAGGAATAGGCCAAACTGTGTTAGGTCAAAGTCTATGTTCTGCATGGTATGATGCATCCGCAGTCTATACACCGTGGTATCATACTTGCGATCTCTGTTTTCTAGATACAGCAGATCTTGGATGTTGTTCACGCTTTGATTTAGATAATCAGGTTGCGTAGCATCGTTAGAGGTGCCTTGATTGATAGGTCCCACATACTTGTGTATCAATACCGTGGCACAGCCCACCGTGAATTGTTCCGAAATCCTGCGGTCAAACCATTTGTAGTCGTTGGTGAAATTCTCGCGGTAAAGACTGAGTTTGGGCATAATAGGTATTTAGCGGTTTTTTGGTAGCCCACAATTTGACCAAATATTCTTTTTAGTGTAATATGGTGCTATGACACAGTTGGTTATCCAGCAAGCAGAAGATTGGAACAGTGTAGAACCCCTGCTACGCCAGTATCTACGCGGACTGGAGCAGGGTGCAGATGGGCATCGCATCATCAGGGCCATAGATCATCTTGTGGCCGAACTCAGCAACATCGAAGTAGAACAGCGCAGGCTACACAGAGTTTTACCAAAACACCAGAAACTGGTTGACCAAATAAACACAAACCTGTTAGAATTAGAAAAGCATATATTCTTGGCTAAATTAAGCAAAAAGTGAGGCAATACATGGTCAGAACCAGCACAGCAAAATCCACAGCCATAAAACTACTAAAACCACGGGACGGTGATCTTAAAAATGTGGGATCCGAGCCAGACTGGCGCACACAGCCCGAAGCCGACAAACGTTCATCTGCTGTGCTTCACGCCATCAATTGGTACAACTACAATTTCCAACGCAAAGACAGCAAAGAATTCCTGCTGGATTATCTAGAACGCAACGGGCGCGGCACAGAAGCCAAACGCATCAAGGGTGTCAGCGACTACGAATTCAAGCACGTGACAGGCTGGCTGGCTCGCATGACCACAGTGGGCCTACAACTCAGTGAGCACGAGCAACTGCACGTCAGCACAGAAATCAACAGACTCAAGGCATTGAAAGAACAAGTAAAGAAAGAAGTCAAAGAAGATGATGTGATCAAGCCCAACATACAGGACAGACTGCGTGACAAAGCCATTGAGGCCGCTGGCGAATTAGAAGCCCTGTACGATGATTTTTGCACAGGCGCAGAAGTAAAACTGAACCTGAACAACCACAAGCCCATGACCATCATACGCGGTATGAATGTTCAGCCCACACACATCAGTCAAGTGCGCGATCCTTTTGCCAGCAAAGTGGCGGAACTCACAGAAGCCCTGGAAGGCAAGGATGCTCAGTTGGTTGAAGGCTACAGCCGCTGGGGCAAAAACGAACTGAAACAGATGCTGAAGTTCTGCGAGTTGGTAGTGGCCGATTGCGACAGCTATGTGCAGATCAAAAAGGTAGAACGCAAACCCAGAGCCAAGAAAAAACAAACGCCCGATCAGATCGTTCGCAAGTTGAAATATCTACAGTCGTTCCCAGAGTTGAAACTCACTTCCGAGCCTGCCACCAAACTGGCAGACTGCACAGAGTTCTACACCTACGATACCACCAAGCGCAAACTACAGCACTATGTGGCCGACTCACACGTGGGGTCGATGACTGTGAAAAACAACACCATCATTGGTTTTGATGCCAATCTCAGTGTGAGCAAAACTCTGCGAAAACCAGCAGATCAACTGAAAGCATTGTTTGCAGGCGGCAAGCCCGGGGCTCGCAAATACTTCAAAGACATCAAGGCCACCGAAATCAAACTCAACGGGCGTTTCAACGAAAATCTCATAATCCTTAAAGTTTGGTAAACTAACACTCACAGCAGCCAGCCCTGTGCTAAATACAGCACAGGGCTTTTCTTATGAGTGATACACTGACCAATCTTAAATCCAAAGTATTTGACTATGTGAACACCCGCTTGGGCGGCAACTTGGTTGACGTAGAACTCAACGCCCCGGACTATGAAGTGGCCTACGAACAGGCAGTATTGACCTACAGGCAACGGGCTCAAAATGCCTACGAAGAAGCCTACAACTTTATCACCCTGCAGAGCGATCTAACACACTACACATTGCCGCAGGAGATCTACAATGTACGTCAGATCTTCCGCCGTACCATTGGCTTTGCCCAAGGTCCTTTCAGCCAGAGTTTCGATCCTTTCAGCAGTGCCATCATGAACACATACCTGCTGAATTTCAACTATTCGGGCGGTTTGGCCACTTACGACTTTTACACCCAATATGTAGAGCAGGCTGCTAGGATGTTTGGTGGATTCATCAACTACACCTACAATCCGGTGACCAAGGTGCTGCACATCATCAACTATCCCAAGGGCGAAGGCGAAGTTATCCTGCTGTGGTGCGATCAGATGCGTCCCGAAATACAACTCTTGACCGACTATCGCATCCTGCCTTGGATCCGTGACTACACCTATGCTGTGTGCAAACAGATCATCGGCGAAGCTCGTGAAAAATTCAATTCAATCGCCGGTCCCGGCGGTGGCACCACGCTGAATGGCGCACAACTCAAGGCCGAAGCCAAAGAAGACATGGCCAAGTTGATTGATGATCTACAGAAGTACGTGGATGGCAGCCAGCCTTACTACTGGGTACAAGGTTAAACTGCGTCAAATATTCTTGCCTAAAAATTTGCACTCTCTCTAAAGATGTTATAAAATACATTACGCAGGGAGGCAACAGTGGTAGAGAAAAAAATTCCTAAATTATTTGAACGCATTGGTATATCAGCCAATGCCAACGTTGCTACAGATCAAGCAGCAACGCCAGTCTTGTCACCAAAGCCCAAGGCACCGCCTCCGCCGAAGGGACCTAAAAACTCCCGGGGTTTTGGTGGCTCCAAAGTACGCAGAACCAGCGGCAGGGGGCGATAATGTCCAAGAGAATCATTGGCGTCTGTGGTCTTATCGGCTCAGGCAAAGACACCATCGCTGACTATCTAGTGAACATACATCAATTCCGCAGAGAATCCTTTGCCAACAGCCTTAAAGACGCAGTGGCCGCTGTGTTTGGCTGGGACAGGGAAATGCTGGAAGGTCGTAGCAAAAGCAGCAGAGAATGGCGCGAATGTGTGGATCCTTGGTGGGCAGAAAGACTGGGCATACCGCATCTAACGCCGCGCTGGATACTACAGTATTGGGGCACAGAAGTGTGCCGCCGGGCCTTCCACGATGACATCTGGATCGCTGCTGTAGAGCACAAACTGTCTAAATCTCAGGACGATATCGTTATCAGTGACTGCAGATTTCCCAATGAAATTGCGGCTATCAAGCAACAGAACGGTTTGGTCATACGTGTGAAACGTGGTCCTGATCCCGAATGGTACAGACACGCTGAAGCAGTCAATGCCGGCCCTAGATTCATTGGCTGGGCGCTGAGCAAGTCCAAAATGGAAGATTACAAAATCCATCCCAGCGAAACATCCTGGATTGGCAGCGATTTTGATCATGTGATTGACAACAACAACTCCTTGGACGAGTTGTACTGTCAGATTGATGCTTTACTCAACGTGGTCACCGCGACGCCAGACACTCTTGTCCCAGCTTAGTTCTACCGCGCAGTTATGACACACTGTGCGTAGATTATGCAGTTGGCCGTTGTTCAAATTTCCATCCAAATGATACACCATGAGTTGTCGTGCTATTTTGGCACGGAACCCGCATAGGTCACAGATTTTTTTCAACTTGTAGCCCTGCGCAGACCAGCGTGGAGTTTGTGCGGGTAGTTTTTTATGGCGCCGTTCACACTCAGTGCATCTACTGCGATACACACACTTGTCATTGCGATAGTAAGCAATGGCTCTTGGACGGCGTTCGCAGGCTTTGCACAAGGGTCTCATACACATATTTACAGCAAAACCTACTTAGTAGGTTGCCATAACCAGCCAGATTTGGCACAAAATAATAAATAGAACATATGAAACCCTTGTACTTTACAGTTTATAAAACTACTAATTTAATCAACCAAAAATACTACATTGGTAAACACAAGACCATGGATATCAACGATGATTATTTGGGTAGCGGAACAAGATTGTCAAATGCTGTAAAAAAATACGGCGCAGAGAATTTTGTCAAGGAAGTTTTATTTGTGTTTGATACTGAAGAATCAATGAATGCCAAAGAGAAAGAGATTATAAACGAAAGTATTGTCAATGATCCTTTATCTTACAATGTGGCATTTGGAGGCCATGGCGGAAATCTTGGTCCTTTGGTAAACCAAAAAATAGGATTAAAAATGTCTGCTGCGTTGAAAGGTAAGGCTAAGACAGAAGCCCATAAAGAGGCTTTAAGAAACACTCATCATGCCAAAACTTACAAACCTACTGCAGAAACAAAATTACAAATAGGAAAAACTGTAAAAAATCTATGGGAAATTATGCCCGCTGAACAACGAAAAATAAAATGCGGGCACCCTGGAAACTCTAATGGGTTTTTTGGAAAAAAGCACACCCAGGAGTCAATACAGCAAATGAAACAGACCATTGGCAACAGCAGGAAAGGTACTAAAAATGCCAATGCTAAACCAGTGACGATCAATGGCTGTGACTATGGTACACGTAAGGAATGCTTAGAAAAATTAGGTATTTCCAAGCGCAAACTTAAACAGATTTTAGGAGAATAAAATGGCCCTTATAAGCCCAGGCGTAGAAGTAACAGTCATAGACGAAAGTCAATACTTACCCGCAGCAGCAGGTACCGTACCTTTCATACTTTTTGCATCAGCCCAGAACAAAATTTCTGGCACAGGTACAGGCGTAGCAGCAGGCACGCTGGAAGTCAACGCAGGCAAGGTATATTTAATTACCAGCCAGCGTGATATGGCCACCACATTTGGTAATCCATTCTTCTACACAACCACCGCTGGTACACCCATCAACGGTTACGAACTCAACGAATATGGCTTGTTGGCAGCTTACTCAGTACTAGGCGTCAGCAACCGCGCATTTATGATGCGTGCCAACATTGACTTGGCAGCATTAAGTGCCAGCTTGAATCGTCCCTTGGGCGATCCCGCTCCCAACACCTACTGGTTGGACACAGACGCCAGCACATTTGGTGTGTTTGAGTGGAACAGCACAGGCGGCGGCGGCACAGGCGCATTTACACTGAAAACGCCTACGGTGATCACAGATCCTGATTTGACCACAGGTCCCAATGTGGCACCTCTGCAAAGTGTGGGCATGATTGGTGATTATGCTATCGTGGCTACAAATACAGAACTGCCCTTGTACTACAAAGCAGGTAACACCATTCCCAGTACTGACAGTAATTATAATGAGTGGGTTGAAGTTGGTTCCGCTGACTGGCAAAATGTATGGCCTACTGTGCAATCTGCAGCAGTTACCACAGGTGTACAAGGTTATCTCACACTCAACGGTACCACTATCAACAGCGGTATTGACACAGATTTGTTAGATGTAGCATACGGTGGCGGCAGCAACACTTATGTTGCTGTGGGTGCAACAGTTAACTCATCTACAAATGAAATCTACTACGCTCCTGCTGCCAACGTGACCGATCAGTGGTCAGTGGCCAACACCGCTGGCTTCTCTGGTAACTTGCGTGCAGTAGCCACTGACGGAACCGCTTATGTGGCTGTGGGTGACAACGGTAATGTCTTAGTGGGCGGAGCCAATACTGCTGTTTGGACACAGGTAGGCAATGGTACGTTCAGCGGTGCATTCCGTGATGTGACCTATACCAGCAATTCATTTACAGCAGTAGGCGATTCGGGTACTATCTATACCACGGCTAACTTGTTGGCAGGCTTTACAGCAGCCGGTTCTAACGCTAACGTCAGTACACAACTTTTAGGAGTGGCTACTTTGGCTAACGCCAGTGTTCAATTTGCAGTAGGAGCCAGCGGTCGTATGTTATACACTAGCAATGCTTGGTCAACGCTGTCTAATGTGTCAAATGCGAGCCTTACCACCAATACACTCAATGCCGTGGCTTACAACGGCGGCACTACTATCGTAGTTGGTGCCGGCGGCACTGTGTTACGCAATGCCTCGGATGCAGCTAGCAACGTATCGGCATGGAGTGCTGTGACTGCCAGCGCTATTGCATCAACTAAAAATTTAGTAGATGTCACATATACCAACGGACAGTTTGTGGCTATTGCTGCTTCTGGAGAAGTCTACGTGTCACCAACCGGTACTACTTGGGCAGCAGGTACAGCATCTGGTTTGACCAGTATTGCTGCCATAACCGGTGGGTACAATGCCAGCTATGCTGTGATCGTAGGTGCCGATGGGGGAGTGGTAGTGGGCAATCCCAATTCTATTTGGGCTCCCAACGCACAGGGTGCTACTATATCTACCTTGGCTGCAGCCATTAATGCTGCCAGCATCACGGGTATCACAGCAGGCGTGGTCAACAATAGACTTAATATCTACGGCGGATACACAGCACAACCTTCAGGTGGTGCTTACGGCACTATCGCTTTAGGGGGTGATGCCAGTATGTTGAGTCTGCTGGGAGTTACAGCCGATACCTATAATGTACCAGTGACACGAGCAGGACCACATACCAATCCTCCACGCTGGACCAGTACATTGGACACTCAGCGTCCTTCGGGATCTATCTGGAACAAGACCACAGCAGTCAACAATGGAACACTATTGAATGTCAGCAAGTGGAGCACTACACTGCTACAGTTTGTACAGCAGAGTTGTCCTTTGTACATCAGTGATGCGGCTGTTAATAATGCATTAGATCCTGCAGGCGGCGGCAAGAATATTGCTGCTGGTGCGACTTATGCACAAATCCATCCCATGGCAGATACTAATAATTTTACAGTCAATACTACTACCAATACTGTAACCAATGGTTTGGTTGGTATGCAGTTATTCCAGCGTTATGCAGCAGGTGCTACCAATGCACAAGGCGTAGCAGCCGATCCTGACTTTACTAGTTCCACAGATAAGACTTTCTATATCAGTGCCAGCGTCAAGGGATCCAGCGTATACGCTACTCCTGTAGAGTGTACAGTTGGCGGCACTTACAGCGCTGAGGATTTTGTTACAGCTGTGTCGGGTGCCAATCTAGACGGCGTCACTGCTGAAGTCAATGCTCAGGGTTACATCGTGCTGTCACATGAATATGGTGGCAGTATCCTGCTGCAAGATGGTGGCGTCAACAGTTCAGTGGTCAGCATCGCAGGCTTTGTGCCCAACGATGGTGCAGCAACCACTGTAACAGTCAATGCCAAGACCAACAACTACTTTGGCAGCACTGGCCTAGGCGGCGACGGCGATGTGGTTGAACTCAGTAACTGGGTAGACGGCAGCACCTGGGCGCTGGGCACAGAAGTTTACTATCAGCCCACAGCACCTGATCGCTTGCCTGACAACGGCACATACTGGTACTACTCAGCTGCTGATCAAGTTGACATCATGATCAAAGATGGCGGTGTTTGGAAAGGTTACTACAATGTCACAGCAGACATCCGTGGCTACAATCTCAGCACAGGACTCAACGAAACAGGTCCTATCATCAGTCCCACTGAGCCCACAACTATCACGGTCAACAGTAGTGAAATCCAACTGACAGATCAAGTGGGTCAGTTGTGGATTGACACCAGCGACCTTGACAACTATCCCATCGTCAAGCGTTGGGAAGAAGTAGCACCCGGTGATTATCAGTGGGTGTTGATTGACAATGCCGATCAGACCAGCCAAAACGGCATCTTGTTTGCTGATGCACGTTGGGCCAGCGCAGGCACAGTTGACCCTGTGAACGATCCTGTACCTACTATCCAAAGTTTGTTGAACAGTGATTACTTGGACTTGGATGCTCCAGATCCTGATCTATATCCTGAAGGTATCTTGCTTTGGAATATGCGTCGTTCGGGCTTTAACGTCAAGGCCTTTACCACCAACTACTTCACAGCACAGAAGTATCCTGATCAGACCTTGCCTACGTATTCGTATACCTGGGTCACAGCATCTGGCCTGCGTGACAACGGCGCTATGTATGCTGGACGCAAAGCACAGCGTGCTTTGATTGTACAGGCTCTGCGTGCTGCCATTGATGTCAGTTCAGAGGCTCGCGAAGATGCACGCATATTCAACCTGCTGGCCTGCCCACAGTATCCTGAGTTGATCCAGAACTTGGTAGTGCTCAACAATGATCGCAGCAACACAGCGTTCATCATTGGTGACACACCCATGAGACTGCCTGCAACAAGCCAGCCTCTGCAGATCTATGCCACCAATGATTTGGCCGGTGCACAGGTGTTGCCCGAAGATTATGTGACCACAGGGGATCCTTATGTGGCCACATACTATCCTTCTTGCCAGACCAACAACACAGATGGCACGATCGTGGTACAACCGCCCAGCCATATGATGTTGCGTACATATGTACGTTCAGACGAAGCCAGCTATCCATGGTTTGCTCCTGCTGGCACACGTCGTGGTGTGGTAGATAATGCTGCACGCATTGGTTATATCAACGGTCAGACTGGCGAGTTCACACAAACCAATATGGGCCGCGACCTGCGTGACATCTTGTATGAAAACGCCATCAATCCTATCACGTTTATTCCTGGCACAGGCATCACTGCTTATGGTCAGAAGACACGTTACAATGTGGGATCTGCACTAAACCGTGTGAACGTGGCACGCTTGATTGTTTATCTGCGTACACAGTTGGCCACAGCAGTACAACCATACTTGTTTGAGCCCAACGATGCATTTACACGCAGCCAGGTCTTGGCCACAGTGACAACACTGTTGAATGATTTGGTAGCAAAACGCGGTCTTTATGATTACTTGGCAGTGTGCGATGAATCAAACAACACACCTGAGCGTGTGGATCGCAACGAACTGTATGTTGATATTGCTGTTGAGCCAGTTAAAACAGTTGAATTTATCTACATACCGATCCGTGTCAAGAACACAGGAGAGATCTCGGCAGGAGCATAAAATAAGGGGCAACCCTTATTTTAGCTTCCGGACCCAGGGCTAAATAACAGTAACAGGAGAAATCGAAATGCCACTTTCATCACAGACCGTACAGAGCTTGCAGAACCTAACAGTACCTATCGAAGGTCAAGGTAATCAAGGCCTGTTGATGCCCAAGCTCAAGTACCGATTCCGTGTACTACTCTACGGCTTTGGTGTTACAACAGCAACCACAGAATTAACCAAGCAAGTCATTGACTTTGCTAGACCCAGTGTTTCATTTGAAGAAATGACCATACCCATTTACAATTCCACAGTGTATCTGCCTGGAAAACATTCATGGGAAGCCACGACATTGAACGTTCGCGATGATGCTTCGGGTTCGGTTACAAGATTAGTAGGCGAGCAACTGCAGAAACAATTGGATTTCTATGAGCAAGCCAGTGCCACAGCAGGTGTAAACTACAAGTTTTCCATGCAGTGCGAAATACTAGACGGCGGCAACGGTGCTCTGGAGCCAGTGGTATTGGAAACATGGAACTTGCTGGGCTGCTATCTTGCCAGTGCTAATTACAATGATTTGAACTATGGTTCCAGTGAGCCAGTAACTATTTCTCTAAGCATTAGATTTGATAATGCACTGCAAGGCGTTGACCCCACCACAGGCGGCGGCGTTGGTCAACAGTTGGGCGGAGCAGTCAGTAGAGCTCTTGGTTCTATAACTGGCGCAGGTCAAACTGGCGGCTAATCTAGGAGGGCTTGATGGCCTTCGGTAATGACTTCATAAAAGGGTTCTTGAGCGGGATCACCGGTCCTCAGCTCAAGGACTATCAACACGCATCAAAAACATTTGTACCTAACGCATTTGCTTATGCGCCCAAGGTCAAGTTTCTATTCCATTGTGTGTTCAACATCAACGGCCAGATTCCAGGAATCACGCAACTGCTGGGCGAAGCCAATACCACTATTAGCAAAACAGTCAAGAGCGTGCAATTGCCCAGTTATCAATTCCAGGTAGAAGAACTCAATCAGTACAATCGCAAACGCTATGCCAACACCAAGATCAATTACAATCCTGTACAAATAACTTTTCACGATGACAACAGTGATCTAGTTCGTCAGATGTGGTATGCCTATTATCAGTATTACATCAAAGACAGCCAATACAGTTACAACGGCATTCCTGCCAGCAACGGCAGCCCGGGGTCGGATCCAACATTTGCAGGATTTAGTTATAACTCAAACGACATCTATGCAGGCGAGCGCCAGATTGGAGACTTTGGTTTGGTAGGCGAAGGACGTGGCTCACCTGTGAATAATCAGCCTGGTGCGTCCACCAACTTCTTCAATGACATCACTATCTTTGGATTCAATCAGCACAACTACAGTGCCTACACATTGATAAATCCTGTGATCACAGATTTTGCACATGACACATACGACTATGCTGCCGGCGGCGAAACCATGCAGAATACCATGACCATCAAGTACGAGCTGGTCAAATACTATTCCGGCGCACTCAATGGCGCCACCAAGGCAGGCGCACCGCCGTTCTTTGGCAGGACTGCTGACTATGATCAAGTTTCCAGCGCAATCACAAGACCCGGAGGCAATGCAACCATACTAGGCAAAGGCGGATTGCTGGATGCCGGACAAGGCATACTGAATGATCTGGCAGCAGGCAACCCTATCGGTGCTGTGCTGCAAGGTGTTCGTACATATCAGACATTCAAAGACAAGAGTTTGAAATCCATAGCCAAGCAAGAAGTCACGCAGGTTGGCACCCAGATCTTGAGTCAAGGGGTCGAAACAGTGATAAGAAATCAAGTGCCAGCTATCAACAAAACTCTAAGCACTTTCTTCCCCACACCGCCCAAGGGCAACAACACCAACACTGTTCCGCAGAATAACACACCTAGAATCAGCGGCGGCAACTAATCCTTAGTTTGGTAAAATACACAAGGTAAATATTCATATGCCTTCAGTGAACAACCCCGACAATGTGAAAGATCGTACCAGTGCTGTGTATCAGCAGTTCAATGCTGCCTACGACGGCATCTATGGCTACGGTGTAGATCAAGATACCTATGATTATACTCTGGGATATTTTGAAAAAACCGCTGACAGCAAAGAAGCCGCAGCTGCGTTTACAGACAATCTTTTTAGGATTGCAGCAAATTTTCAGAGCAACGGTGAAAACATCACTGTGCAAGATCTCTTGCAGCAGATCGACAACAGCCAGGGCATAACCATTGACACGCTGATGGCCTATTGGTTGAATCAGATCCAGAGCACCAGCACACTGTTGGGTACTGTGCGCAAGTTCAGCAGTAACTACTACGTGACCAGGACCATACTAGATTGAAATGTCCAAGTTTGCTCAAGGGGAATTTGTACCCCAAAATCCCGACAAGTATGTAGGCCTAGGTCGTCCCAGATATCGTTCAGGCTGGGAGTTGAGTTTTATGAACTTCTGCGACAACAACAAAAACATCATCAAATGGGCCAGCGAAAGCATACGCATTCCTTATCAAAACCCCGTGACAGGCAAGCAGACCATATATGTGCCTGATTTTCTGGTGCAGTATCTCAACAAGAAAAATCAAATCTGCACTGAGGTAGTGGAAATCAAGCCCAAGAAGCAAAGTATCATTGAAAGCAAGGCCAGCAACAGAGAACGCATGACCGTGGCCATCAACTATGCCAAGTGGGCAGCGGCCCAGGCTTGGTGTAAACGTCAAGGCCTTACTTTTAGAGTAGTCACAGAAGAAGACATATTTTATCAAGGAGGTCGTAGGTGACCAAAAAATTAGAAGAATTGTTTGAATTACCGCAGGACGAAGAAACAGTAACGGAAACTCCTGCTGTGCAGATAGAATCGGAAGATGTGCCCGTTACTGCCACAGCATTGGCCAACTTAGAGCGCATAGAGTCAGCGCTGCCTGCAGTCAAGGGCCTGGAAGCAGCCGACACGGAAATTGACGAACTTGTGGGCTTGGCCAAAGAAAGCTACGAAGATTTGATGAATCTGGGTATGCAAGTGGACAGCAGATACGCAAGTGAGATATTTGCTGTGGCTGGCACCATGCTGGGCCACGCTATCACTGCCAAAACAGCCAAAGTAAACAAAAAACTACGTCAAATCGACCTGCAACTCAAACACGCCAAGCTCAAAGGCGATCAACTGCGCCAATCAGAAGATTTACTCAGCGGCCCTACTGCTATACCCACAGCAGAAGGCGTGATTTTAGATCGCAACGAACTCATGCGTAGACTAAAAGAAGGCGAAGTAAAACATTAAAAACGCTAAATAAATCATAACCTAGGAATGACCTATGAAAAGTTTTAAAGAATACTTAATAGAAGATGCCAGGGAGTTCAGTTACCGCATAAAAATTGCCGGTGAACTGGATGCCAAATGTCAGGCAGATATCAAGCAACGCCTAGACAAGTACGATGTGGTGTCAATGAGCACGGCTAAAAAAACGCCTATCCTGGCCACACCTTCGGATTTTCCTGGCTTGAAAAACACAGAAATCAACATCATTGATTTTACATTCAAGTATCCTGCCAGCCTAGATGAGATCCAGCAGCAGGTACATCTGTGCGGTGTGCCAACTGCCAACATTGTGGTAGTGGATCGCAAGTGGGACGACAGCATTGAAAAGGATGCTGAAGGACAGTTGGACACAGAAAAAACCAGCGAAAAAGATTCTTTGTTAATGACCACAGACCTAGGCGCACCCAGTGCCGAGCAAAAAGAACTCAGCAAACGCTATGCCACTAGAGATGCTGCCATGGCAGCAGAAGCAGCCAAAGACGGCGCAAAGTTTGAAGTAGCAGGTGGTAAAACACCCAAAGCAAAAACCACCAATGACTTGCCACAGGACAACACCAGTCCTTTCAGTCGAGTAAGCCGCCCTGCCAAAGTGCATGCCGGCGATATGACCATCAACGTAGGAAAATAATCATGAACATTTACAACGTATTAGACAAACTCAAAGCCATTGCTGAAAAAGATCCTCACTATCGTGATGCGGCCAACAACACTCAGGCATATGGTTTCAAGACTGTGAGCGAAGGTGTACATGGTGAAAAATGCAACGAATGCGGCATGTATGAAAGCCACTGCGAGTGTCCCGAAGAAGAAGTTATGGAAGGCGACAAGCCAGACTTCTTAGATCTAGACAAAGATGGCAACAAAAAAGAATCAATGAAAAAAGCAGCAGCAGATAAGAAAGAAGTAAAAGAATCTCCAGAGCTGCGTAGCATACTTAAACACGCTGGTATTGCTATGATAACACCCAGTGGTACCATGGCCAATCAAGCAGACAATTTGGTAGAAAGCATCAACAAGACAAAATCTATCCTAAACGAAAACTATTCTGGTGGATTGAATCTCACACCTGTGGCTGAAGTTGGTTACAGTGCCAAGAAGGCCAGTGCTGGAAAAGACATTGGCAAGCCTGGAAAAAACTTTGAAAAAATTGCCAAGTCGGCTGGTGAGCACTATGGCAGCAAAGAAGCCGGTGAAAGAGTAGCTGGTGCAGTACTAGCTAAACTGCGTGCCAAAGAAAGCGTTGAAGAAGATGCCATGGATGAATCTGCACTACAAGCATATCTTGGCAAGAAAAAA